>Ga0247838_1004564_pt1 | contig 14685 bp, 8 predicted proteins | sample LaCruzMarch2015__5_FD_189097 | JGI IMG/M metagenome (GOLD analysis project Ga0247838, IMG submission 189097) | Freshwater microbial communities from meromictic Lake La Cruz, Castile-La Mancha, Spain - LaCruzMarch2015_15m | ecosystem: Environmental > Aquatic > Freshwater > Lake | place: Spain... | reverse complement strand
GCAGAACCTGATGCAAGCCGATGATAAACTCCCCCTCCCCGTCACCGCTGGTGATGAAATCACTGAAGCCGTTGAACTCGATGTCCGGATTCGGCAGCAAGCCCGCCTGCCGCAAGCGCCCTTCCGCTTTGGCCACCACGAAGCGCGCGGCCACCAGATCGCGGTTCCCCATCAAAGCGACCTGCACCGCACCCTCCATGGACAAGGCCGCACCCCGCGCGGCGTATGCGCAGCAGGTTGCGAGCAGCACCGCGCAAAGCGGACCGGGCAGCCAAAATGTCATTCCTTTTTTCATTGTCCTGATGACCGGCGGATTCAAAGTGCCGCGCCGGCCGGCGGCATGGGGCATCCCTTCTCGGATGCCGGACCCGGAGTGCATGGCGGGCCGTGGCACGGGCACACCTCGCCCGTGGATGCTCAGGACAATCGAGGCGGTTGGTCGATCGACACGGCCCGTACGGCAGGCGCACCGGGAAAATCCGCGAACAACAAAGCCACCGACTCCGCGACCGTGAGAACAAAGGGTACCCCGGACAGCGCGGGGGCATGGTCGTGCGAGGTGCAGCCGTGGTCATGCTGCGGCCCGCCCTCGTCATGGTCGGAAGATCCGTGGCTGTGGGCGACGCATTCCGCATGCGCCGCGATTTCCCAGTGCTCATAGGCATGAACCCCTTGGGCCACAGCGAGCAGCGCCAGGCCGACCAGCCACAGAGCACGGAAAAAAGGCAGACCCGACATAGGAGCGAAATTAAGCACGCCCCTCCGTGAGTCAAGGCTTCAGCCGTTTGAGCCGAGCCGCCGTGGGGCCCGCCCGGTCGGACTTGGCCCGCCCCCGGTTCCGGCTATCCCTCCGAGGCCGCCGCGGCACGGTTTGGTCCGTCTTCAGCTCTTCGTGCTGCCGCGGCCAAGCAAGAAAAAGGCCACCCCGCGTTGCCGCGAGGTGGCCGCATGATGAGTGCGTCCTACCGGCCAAGAAAAACCGGACAAAACGCGTGGGAGTTTAGTCAGGAACCACGACGGTGTCGATGACGTGTATGACACCGTTGGAGGCAAGCACGTCGGTGCCGATCACCATGGCGTCGCCGTATTTGACCCCGCCGCCCTCGACCGCAATGACCACATCGCCACCTCCCAGAGTGGGAACAGGACCGGCTTTGACGTCGGCCGCCATCACCTTGCCCGAGACCACATGGTTCTTGAGGATCGCGGTGAGCTTGGCTTTGTTTTCAGGCTTGAGCAGGTCATCGACCGTGCCGGCCGGCAACTTGGCAAAGGCGGCGTTGTTCGGGGCGAAAACCGTGAACGGGCCGGCTCCCTGCAAGGCCTCGACCAGTTCGGCCGCCGTCAGGGCGGCGACCAGCGTGCTGAAGTCGCTATTGCCACTGGCCACGGCAACAATGTCCTCGCTGGCCGCAGGAGCAGCTGTGGCTGGGGTGATGGTGTAGGAGGTGACCGCGGCAAAAACTGCCGAAGCCACTATGGTGTTGAGAAGTGATATTTTCATTACGATATCTTTACGCAGGGGGGCATCCCGCCAGACGCTTAAAGTTTGGTGGATTCCTTGGTTGCACCCCCAGACCGCCCCAGGTCGCCGACCCCAAGGGCAAAGCACGGGGCAAAACCAGAAACCGCGCGCCATCGCGCAAAACGCGACCAACCCCAGCCAAAGGACCCAAAGCTCAAAGAGCAACCTTCCGCCGCTGCAAAATCAGCAACCCCGCCCCGGCCAGCAAAAGCAACACGTAGGTCGAGGGCTCAGGAATCACCTGGACTTGCATGATCTGGCCGGGGATGGGGCCACTGCCGAAGTTTGCCGTCTGGTCCACCGTTGTGACAGTGATGGTCATCAGGTTGCTCGATAGCACGGCGGTTTCGTATTGGGCTTTGCTGTAGTAATTGGCCCCGTTGTAGGAATTGGTCCCGCTCGCGTTGGCAAAGTAGTAATTGTACGTCGCGCTGCTAATCGAACTGGCGAAACTCGCTGACTGGTCGGTGAAAAAGCCGCCTTTATATTGCACCGCGGTGCTGCCAGTGAAGAGCGCGGCTCCGCTGAAGTAAATGTTGATGCCGTTGCCCGCGGTGAGGGCCTGACTGAATGGCGTGCCGCCCGTGATCTGGATGAGATCGTTCACGCTGCTGGCCGCATTACTGTAGGTCGGAGCAGTCCCGGTCATTTCAAAGTTGAAAGTCGTTCCGCCCAAAGGATTCACCTGCGGGGTGGTCAGAATGCCGGGGCTGTTGCCGGGATTGATCGCGCCCGCGCCGCCGATCGTGCCGACCGAGCCGTAACCACTGAGGCTCGCGCCGGAGGCCACGGTGACCGCGGAACTGGCGATCGATCCGCCGGAGAGGTTGAGGTCGCCGGCCGAGACCGCCGTCGCGCCAGTATAATTGCCGCTGCTTCCGCTCAGGCTGAGGCGGCCGATGCCGGTTTTGGTCAGGGAGCCATTGCCGGTGATGGCGCCGGCATAAGTGTTGGTGCCGCTGGCGATGGCTGCGGTGAGAGTATGGGCCCCGAGGTTAACCGCGCCTCCGCTGCCGGAAAGGCCAGCCACGGTTTCAGCGCCGCCCAAGTCGAGTTGGCCGCCATTGACCGCGAGGGTGGAGGCTGCGTTGAGGCGCCCAGCGGATCCAAGGGTAGTCGTGTTGGTGGTCACGGTGATCGAGCCAGCGCCGAGGCCGGCGGTCACGGTCCCACCCTCCAAAGAGTAGGTCGCAGCGGTCAGAGTGCCCGATCCGCCCAAAGTTCCCGTGTTGCGCAGGATAAATGAGGAGATGGTGTCATCATGCGCACCCAACCCCAGAGTTCCGCCGGCGACCGTCACCGATGCCCCATCCGCCAGACGATTAGCCGAGCCCAGATTGACCGTGCCGCTATTGACCGTCAAGTTACCGCCCAGAGTCCCGTTCAGCGCGGTCGTTCCGACGGAAGCCGAAGCCGTGCCCGTTCCCAGGTTGGCCCCCACCGTGCCGCCTCGCAGGATGTAGGTTGCTGCCGTGAGCGTGGCGTCATTTGTGGTGGTAAGCGCACCGCCGGTGATGGTGAAGGATCCGATGGTGTCGCTGCCTCCGAGCGCGAAGGTCCCGGTGCCGGAGATGGTGACCGCAGCGGTGCCGGAGAGAATATTGGCGGCCGAGGCTTCAAAGGTGCCGTCGCTCACGTTGACCCCGGAAGTGGCGAGGGACACACCAGTGGAAATTTTGCCTCCCGATACGGCAGTCGAACCGGTGTAACTCTGCGTGCCATAAAGGGTGAGGGCGGTCGTGCCAGAGGCACCCACCGAGAGGTTGCCGGCACCCGAAATGGAATTCTGGGACAACGAGCCCTTGTCTGCGCCGTCGAGGGTCAAGGTGGCGCCGGTGCCCAGGTTGATTGTGCCGCCGTTACCAACTCCGGTCTGGCTCACCGAATCGACGATGACACTGGTGTTGAGGTTCAATTGCGCGCCGGAGGAGATGAAAACATCGGTCTCGCCATCACCCAAGTCTCCACCGACATCGACCGTAAGTTGCCCCGCCGTAATGCGGGTGGCGCCTGAGTAGGTGCTGTTTCCCGCGAGGCTAAGGGTGCCGCTGCCGGATTTTGTGATGCCGCCCGCGCCACTGATTACCCCCGCGTAGGTGTGCGAGTTCATCTCGGCTACGGTCAAAACCACTGCCGCGCCGTTCAATACTGTGCTGCCGCTGCCGCGCAGCGATCCAATCGTCTCGCTGCTCTCCACCCGCAACGTCGCTCCCGAGTTGGTCACCGCTGCGGTGTCGGCTATGGAGGAGCCATTGGTCAGCGTCAACACACCGCTGCCGATTGTCGTGCCACCCGTGTAGGTGTTGGCTCCGCTCAGGATCGTCGTGCCGGTGCCGGCCTGTTCGAGGGTGCCGGAGCCGGAGATCGCCCCGCCGATCGTCACGCCGTCGGAGCGGTTCACCACCAAGGTCGAATTGTTGACCACGCTGGCGGTGCCCAGCGAACCCGCCGTGCCGCCATTGCCCACTTGCAGCGTACCCGACGAAATCGTCACCGCGCCGTCCAAGGTATTGTCCGCCGCCAGCGTGAGAACATTGGTGCCCTGCTGGACAAGCGCGCCTGAGCCGGAGATGACCCCCTGCTGCACAAGCGCGCTGCCACGGTTGAAGGCCAGCGTAGAGCCGGCCGCGATCGAGACCGCCCCGCTCCCGAGTGAACCGGCCGTGCCGCCGTTGCCCACTTGCAGCGTGCCAGCAGTGACCGACGTGTCGCCGACATACGTGTTGTTGGTGCCGAGCGTGAGCAGGCCGGGACCGTTGTAGGTGAAGTTGCCCGTTCCTGTGATGGCAGAAGACAGGGTTGCGCCGAGCCGGGTGTTGAGGTTCAGCGACGAGAGGTTGAAATTGCCGCCCGCGGTGAAGGTGTGCAACGTGGTGCCCGTCGCGGTGCCAGTACCCGAGGTGACCGTACCACCGACATTGCCGACGGACGCGCCGGCATACCGCAGGATCACGAGGCCGGCGGAACCGGTGCCACCCGGGCCGCTGTACGCGCCACCACCGCCGCCGCCGCTTCCGTAGCCAGTCGCGTTGCCGCCGTTCTTAGTGGAGTTGTTTTGGCCCAGGCCACCGGCCCCACCGCCACCCGAACCGCCGGCTCCCGCGGCTCCGGAACCGCCGCCGTTGTATTCGCTCCCGCCGCCACCGCCGCCGGCGTAGGGGATGCTCGCTCCGGTGATGGACGAGGTAGCGCCAGCCCCGCCATTGCCACCGACGCTGTTGTTGTTACCATTGCTGCCACCGGCTCCTGCGCCGGCTCCACCACCGCCCGCAGCCCCATCGCCTGAACTCGCCCTCCAGCCGGTTCCACCGGCAAGAGACTGGGGTGACCCCGACGCCCCACCGTTCCTCGTCGCCGCGAAGCCTCCGATTCCGCCGCCGGCCGTTACGCCCAAGGCCGAGCTGCTGCCACCGCTCGTGCCATTGGCTCCCAACGTTCCACCACCGCCGCCCGTGCCCACGGTGATGGGATAGTTGGTCGCCGTCACCGTGGTGGTCGTATTGGTCAGACCGCCGCCACCCCCGCCGCCGGCCGTGGTCGCTGCACCGCCACCGCCGCCGCCGACGATCAGGTAGTCAACGAAGAAGCCCATACCGAGCGTGAGGCCGCCGGTCGTCGTGTAGCTCGTGGAAATCGTGTTCGAGCCGCTGGTGCCGTCAAGCGTCACCGACGTCTGCGCCCGCCCACTGCCGGTCCACACGAAGATCATCGCCGCCACCACAGCAGCCAGGGTTTTTATCGAGCAGAAACGGGACCGGGATTTCATGGGTTTGGCTGGCGGGTGGCTGATCAGGCCTTGCTGGAGACCGACGAACTCTGCCGCCGGCGTTGACGGCTTGGCATTGAATTTGCGGGAGTGGGTCTTTTTGTTCATGGATTGTGGTCAGGTGAAATTTGAAACGAGAAAGCGAGGAACAAGGTGGATGGCTTGCTCCGTAACCAAGCGCGATGGGACCCTGACAATTACCCGTAGCTCCCTCACTGGGTAGTCCCCTCCGCAGGGTAATTTGATCGGATTGGCGAAAATTAGACCGCCGCCTCAGCCAGATGCCCGGACGGCGCTCTATACGGTATTCGTGGACCTTGAGAAGTACCGCCGCCGCACGAGCAGCCACTTCCACCGGCAAGACCAGCCCGCACCTCACGGCAACCGCGGCGCGTTACGGACCGCCCGCGCCTACCTCTGCAAGCAGAGTCCGCAACCTTTTGGGACTTGGTATGATGGCGACATTCCGGACGGATTACCCTCGGGAGGGGATTACCCTGGTTGGCCATTGCTGCTACCGTACTGATCATCTTCGATCGTCCATGAGCTTTTCCACCCCGCACCCCCGCCGCCCGCGCGAACTGACCTGCGTGGTGGTGGAGGATCAGGGGCTGTTTTTGGAAATGCTCAGCAACATGCTCAACCTGCGCGGCGGGTTGCGCGTCGTAGCCAGCGCGCTGGATGTCGCCGCAGGCCAAGCGGCCTGCACCAAGCACCAACCCGACCTGCTCGTACTCGATCTCGATCTGCCCGGCGGCAGCGGGTTGCTCGTGGCCAAGCACCTGCTCGAGCAAAGCCCGGCTGCCCGCATCATCATTGTGTCCGGCAACGCCAGCGGTTTCGTGTGCCCCGGGTGGCTCAACGACAACCTGCAAGCTATCATCAGCAAGAACGACACCTTCGCCGCCCTGCGCACCGAGCTCGACGAAATCCTCGCCATCGAAGACACCGTGGCGCGCCCGCGGGAGAAAAAGGTTTTCACCGACAAACCGCTCACGCCGCGCGAGTCGGAAATCTTCGCCCTCATCGGCGAGGGGCTGACCAGCAAGGAAATCGGCGCGCGCCTGCATCTCTCCGAGCACACGGTGCAGGCCCATCGCAAACGCCTCGCCGCCAAGCTCGGCACGATCGGCGGGGAACTCGTCCAGCGCGCCATCGCCCAGCGCGGGACTTTCTTCCGATCTCCAGCTGACTCATAATCCCGCCCATGAGCATGGGGGATTCACCAACCGGGAACGAACCGGACACAAACGCATCGGCGGACGATATCCTTGAACTGCTGCGCGCCAGCGAGACTCGCTACCGCAATTTCTTCAACCTCCCCCTCGTCGGCACCGCCATCACCTCCCGCACCAAAGGCTGGGTCGAAGTGAACGACCGGACTTGCGAAATCCTCGGCTTCCCGCGCGAAGAGCTCTTCCGGAAAACCTGGGGCGATATCACGCACCCCGACGACCTCGCGGCCGACGAAGCCCAGTTCGAGCGTATGCTTCGCCGCGAAATCGATGGCTACCAACTCGAAAAACGCTTCATCCGCCCAGATGGCTCCATCGTTCACACCCTGCTGGCGGGCGGTTGCGGGCAGATCGGCGACCAAAGCCCGGACACCTTTTATGTGAACTTGCTCGACATCACCGACCGGAAGATCGCCGAGGAAAATCTGGCCAGGAACGAAACCCAGCTGCGCCAGATTCTTGATGGCATGCCGGTGCCCGTCGCCACCGGAAACTACGACGCCCAACCTGGATTCACCCTGCTCAACAAGGAGTTCATCAAGTCATTCGGCTACACCATGGAGGATCTGCCAAGTATCGAGCGCTGGATGGAGTTGGCCTACCCCGACGAAGCTTACCGGCAAAAGGTCACGGACGATTGGCAGGCTGGCTTGGAACGCGCCCTGCAGGACCCCAGCATGGTCTCCACACACTACGAAGTGAGAGTGCGTTGCAAGGACGGCACCGATCGCGATGTCATCTTCAACGCTGCGCTGACCGCCGATGGTCCGGTCGTGACTCTGGTCGATATCACCGACCGGAGGATGGCGGAGGAGAAGCTGCGGCAGAGCGAGGAACGGCACCGCCTGCTCGCCGACAACGCCGCCGATGTCATCACCGTCATCGATCTCGGCGGTCGCTTGCTTTACGTCAGTCCCTCCGTCGAGAAACTTATCGGCTACACGCAGGAGGAGGCTCTCAAACTCACCGTCGAGGATATTCTCCCGCCGGAAGCCGTCACATCTGTGCGAGCCGGCCTTGAGGCCACCGTCGCCGCGGTCAAGGCCGGCGCCTCCTTGCCCGAATTCCACGAAGAATTCCCGCTGCGCCACAAGAGCGGCACCACCGGGTGGGCCGAAGCCACCTGCGCCTGCATGTTGGACCAGGACGGCAACTATGTCGCCACGCTGGTCGTGACCCGCGACATCAGCAAGCGCAAGCAACTGGAGACCGAATTGGCCGAGGCCCGCGAGCGCGAAAAAAACTCCGAGGAGCACATGCGGACCGCGCTCGAGAGAAAACTCAAGACCAGCCTCAACGCCGCCGCCGTGGCCCACGAGATCAACCAACCGCTAAGCCGCATCCTGCTGCGCGCGAGCCTCGACCTCGAAAAAGAAAAAGGCGCGGGCAAGGAAACCCTCCGCTCTCTCATCGCTGATGCCGAGCGCGTCGTGGAGACCATCGAGAAAATGCGCGTCCTCCTGCGCAATGTCGAAACCGTGCGTCAACCGGTGGACCTCGCCCAGATCGTGCGCAGCGCCCTGCACCAGCTCAAGCGACCGCTTCGCAAGGCTGGCGTGAAGGTCATCCGCCCCGGAACGGAGCAAACCGGTCTCGTGCTCGGCGACGATGTGCAGTTGCAAATGATCCTCACCAACCTTCTGAGCAACGCCATCGAGGCGATCACCGGCTCCGACCGTCCACGCCGCGAGATTTCGATCGAACTGCGGTGCGCCGGGGATTACCTGGAACTCCTCATCGGCGACAGCGGCCCCGGCTGGCCCGGAGGCACGATCGACGAAATGCTCCTGCGCTCCACCAAGCGCGACGGCTCCGGGATCGGGCTCTACGTGGTGAAGACTGCGCTCGACAACCACCGCGGCGAAATGGTCATCGGGTGCTCGCCACTCGGCGGCGCCGAATTCCACCTGACCTTCCCGCGCGTGCCAGAACCACCTGCAAAAGCGCGGCATCAGTCATAGGAACACGTCCAGATCCGCCGTTCGAGGTTCCTGAGCAGACGGCAATTCTAACCGCAGCAGAGGCATTGACCGAAGATGTCCCGGCCGAAGGCTTGGAATCCGGTGATATCGGCACGGTCGTGATGGTCTACGGCCGGAATGAAAGCTACGAAGTGGAATTTGTCGGCTACGGCGGGCACACCATCGCGTTGCTCCATCTCGTGTCGGGGCAAATTCGGCTACTCAGCCACCGCGATGTCCCGCACGTGCGCAGACTTGCGGCTGCCTGAAAGAGGGCAAAAATCCGCCGCCAAGGAAACACTGCTGATCGAAAATGCATCTGGCGCTCGATCCGCCTTTTTTTCCGCCCCTTCGTTACCTTCTGTTCAATTCCCTACCGCTTCGGCTCGTAAGCAAAATAGCACGGGGCAACAAAGGAAACCCAGGAACCGCGCGTCATCCCGCAGACCACGACCAACCCCAGCCAAAGGACCCAAAGCTCAAAGAGCAACCTTCCGCCGCCTCCAGAGCAGCCACCCCGCCCCGGCCAACAAAAGCAACGCATAGGTCGAGGGCTCGGGCACAACGTAGTTCAGGTTCAGGTTATTGCCCGATTGGCTGATGGTGAACCGCCCGGCCATGCTGCCCAACGCGGAGAAGCTGTTCGTATCCACCAACCACTCGCGGTCATCGAATCCCGAAATCCCGCCGGAGGCGGTGAGTATGATCCATGAGGTGTCGACCTCCGTAAAGTTGGGTACGTCGCCCGGCACGTTGCCGGCGGTGAGCGAGATCACGCTGAGCGTGTAGTTGTTTCCCGACAAATTGAGGGCTCCGGCCATGGAAATCTGATCGAAATCAACTCCCGCCGTCGTGCCGGTGAAGTTGTTGAGCTCCCAGTCATAGGTGAAAGAAGACCACGCTTGGCTCGGGGTGAAATTCTGGATGCCGGGGCTGTTTCCGGGGGAAAGCACATCGTTGAGCGAGTTCAAAGCGACCTCACTGTTGATCGTTCCGGTCCCACCGAGGACGGCGCGTCCGGAACCGCCGCCGCCGACTGTGATACTGGAGGCCAAGGAAGAGGATCCGTTGTAGCGGAAGGTGGCGCCGCTGGATATCGACACGGCAGAACTGCTGAGGGAACCGGTCGATGCGACGATCAGGCTGCCGGCAGTGATCGAAGTCGTGCCGGTATACGTGTTGGATCCACTGAGGGTCGTCGTGCCGGTGCCGATCTGGCTGAGGGCCCCCGCCCCCGAGATCGCGCCGGTAACCGTGTAGAGATCACTCCGATTGAAAGAAAGGGTACCCGCATTGGAGACAGATCCTGTCCCGAGGGTGCCGTTCGTGCTGCCGGTTCCGATTTGCAGGGTATTGCCAGAGTCGATAGTCGTGAGGCCCGAGTAGCTGTTTCTGCCGGCCAGCGTGAGACCTGCCGCAGATCCAAACATCGTGAGCGCCCCCGTTCCGCTGATGTTATTGGAGACTGTTTCGCCTGCTAGATTGCGTTTGAAGGCAAGGGTCGCGTTGTTGGTCACATTGCCGGTGCCGAGGGATCCAGTGGTGTCATATTGAGCTCCATTTCCAAGCTGGAGGGTGCCGCCGCTAATCAACGTTCCACCGCTGTAGGTGGTATTACTCGCAACGAGGGTGGTTGTCCCGGTTCCCATCTGAATGAGGACGCCGGTCCCTCTGATCGCTTGGCTATTGGCGAAGGTCACGTTCGTCGAACTATTGATCGCGAGCACCGAGTTATTCGTGATAGCTCCAGCCCCGATCGATCCATTGGCTCCTCCGTCACCGATCTGGAGAGTGCCGTCCGAGATCACGGTTTGCCCATACGAGGCACCAAGACCCGTAACAATGAGAGTACCACCACCCATCTGCAGGAGTGCTCCTCCGCCTCCTCCGATAGAGTTCGTAATCGTCACGGAGTCGGCACGATTGAAAGCCAGGAGGCCAGCACCGCTCAGCGAGATCGCTCCACTACCCACGCTCCCACTCGTCCCTCCATTGCCGATCTGAAGTGTGCCGTTGGTCACAGTGGTGTGCCGCTGTAGCTGTTGCTGCCCAGGAGGATCGTCGTGCCCGAGCCGATCTGACGAACAGCACCCGTTCCGGAGATCGTGTTGGCAGCGGTGTAGAGATCGCTCCGGTTAAAGGAAAGGGTGCCCGCATTGGAGACCGATCCTGTCCCGAGGGTGCCGTTCGTGCTGCCCGTTCCGATCTGCAGGGTATAGCTAGAGTCGATGGTCGTGGGGCCCGAGTAGCTGTTGCTACCGGCCAGTGTGAGACTTCCAATAGCTCCAAACATCGTGAGCGCCCCCGTTCCGCTGATGTTATTGGAGACGGTATCGCTGGCACCTCGTCGACTGAAGGCAAGGGTCGCGTTGTTGGTCACGTTGCCGGTGCCGAGAGATCCGTTGGTATCAAACACAGACCCTGAAACCCCTGCTCCAACCCGGAGGGTGCCGCCGCTGATCAGCGTTCCACCGCTGTAGGTGGTATTGGAGCCATTGAGGGTGGTCGTGCCGGTTCCCATCTGGACGAGCACGCCCGTTCCTGTGATCCCGTTGCCACTACCGAAGGTAATATTCGTCGAGCTGTTGATCGCGAGCACCGAGTTATTCGTGATGGCTCTACTTCCGATCGATCCATTGGCTCCCCCGTCACCGATCTGGAGAGTGCCCTGCGAAATGAAGGTGCTATTGGCTGAACTGTTAGCAGCCGTGAGGATCGTCGTGCCGCTCCCGAGTTGCTGGAAAACAATCGTATTTCCTCCCGTGATGGCATTGGTCAGGGTGAACGTGTTGGTCTGGTTGAAGTTGAGGTAACCCGTGCCGCTGTTGAAGGCGATTTTGGGTGCGACGATGCTGCCCGCCGAGTCACTCCCCCCGAAGGATCCGATATTGAGGACACCCACCGAGTTGTTACTCACCGCGACCTGGATGCCATTGACACCGGTGGCGATGACCGATCCTTCATTGGCCACGGTGAGAGAGGCCTGACCGGCGACTCCGAGTCGCACCTGATTGCTGTTGCTCCACGTCGATCCCGCTCCCGTCACCAGCACGGAGTTATTCGAGCCTGCTCCAAAACTGATGGCACCGGTGACATCGCTGACAAAGCCTCCGTTGGAGATCACCATCCTGTTGTCATTGCCGCCGAAGCCCACCTGAATGTTAGTCAGAATAGTGAGGCGGGTGCCGGGGTTGAAGACATTGAGCGTATTGTTGGAGTCGGTGGAGGTGCCACCGATGACGGCGCTGCCGTACGTATTGGTCCCCGAGGTGAAATTGGTCGTTTGGTCCGAGCTATTGGAGCCGACAAGGAGAGCTTGGGCATCGCCCTGCTCTGACGCGGCGACCAGCATGAGGATCGCGGCCAAGGCGGGAAGGAGAGTGTCAGAAGATTTGCTTCCAAAGGGGCTCGAGAAGTTTGCCCGCTTGAAATCAGTCATGCGGCCATTTCCTTTCTCCAGCTTTCTCCTTAATCAACCAAAAGTCGACGAATCGCATGAAACCGTCGACGAATCGTGTATCCTGCGGAATTTACGGTCTGATTAGGGATCAGCCCCCGTCTGCATTTCCGCGCCAGACATCTTCCGGCGGTGCGGTCCGCTGAGCCATCGGTGCCCCTACCGCAAAACATTCAAACCGCCCTGGCGTCCGGTCAAAGCAAACCCCACCCATGTCCGCTTGGGACGCCAGGCAACCGCGCCGCGTGACTCCGGCAAACGAGAGGCTTTTGCACTAACTCCGACGACGCCGAACCACGACGCGAGCGACAAGCACCGCGCCAGCGAGGGCCATGAGGGCATAGGTGCCCGGTTCAGGGATGGGGGTGGTGGCCAAACGGAACCCCGTCACTCGGCGAGCCTCTTGGGGATCATCGAGTCCTTGCGAAGTCCAAGAGACGTTGCCGGATCCCCACGAGCCCCCGAATAGAAACCGACTACCAGTCCTAGGTATCCCATCATTCCACTCCTGCTGGCTGCCGGCTTGATCGTAGGTTCCATAAGCACTAGGGCTGTCAAACGCGCCGACGGAGGCGAGATACATCTGCGAGGGATCATCTGACGCAGACTGGGTGAGAGAATAGACCCCATCCTTCTTGTAGTTGGCCCGATTGGCCGCCCCGCTAATCGTGTTGCCCGGGGCGGTGTCGCTCTGCGTGGCGTAATCCCAATAGCCCGCATTGGTGCTGCCCCCTTTGTAGTAGGCCGCCTTATACCACTCGTCTGCGGAGGGAATCCACCAGGTCGCCCCGGCGTTTTTGGTGAAGCCCACACCGCTGGACGCGCCGTTCAGCGTGTAAGCCCCGGCCTCCGTGCTGGCGCCATTGGTCCCGCCGTTGTTCATCCAGTTGGCAAAACGCGCCGCGCCGAACCAATTCACATAGGAGATCGGGCGATTGCCGCTGCCGATCACCGAATAGGAGTAAGGACTGCTCTCAATCCCGCTGCCGCTGCGCCTAATGCCGGCGACGTTGAGATCGGTCGCCATATTCGTGTTCCAGAGATTGACGACGTAGCTGGCGCTCGTCACCGAGGCCACGCTGTTGAGGAAGGTGGTGTATTGGCCGATGGTCACTTCGTATTTGCCGATCTTATATTCATAGGCCACGGCACCGAAATCTCCATCACTCGAATTCCCCGCATCACCCACCATTACGGTCTGTATGGTGACCAGCGCTGCCCGGAGGTCGGAGTTAAGGGTGAAGGCGGCAAAGAGCGCCGCGGCAAGGTAGGATGTTTTCATGGCTATTTTTTTAGGACTATGGCTTAAAGCGGCAAGACCGCCGTAAGCGGTATTACTCGCATTGAGAGTGGTCGTGCCGGCTTTCGTCTGAATGAGGACGCCGGTTCCTGAGATCCCATTGGCAGCGGCCAAGGCGATATTTGTGGAACTGTTGATCGCAGCCAAGGCAGGAAGAAGAGTGTCGGGAGATTTGCTTCCGAATGGGCTCGAGAAGTTTGTCCGCTTGGAAGACGTCATGCGGCGAGTTCTTCGCTCTACCTTCCTTCCCAATCAACCGAAATTCGACGAATCGCATGAAACCGTCGACGAATCGTGTATCCCGCGGAATTTACGGTCTGAATCGGGCCTTGGCCGCTGTCCGTATTTCTGCGCCATTAATCTTCCGGCGGTGCGGTCCGCTGAGCCATCGGTGCCCCTACCGCAAAACATTCAAACCGCCCTGGTGTCCGGTCAAAGCAAACCCCAAGCATGTCCGCTTAGGACGCCAGGCAACCGCGCTGCGTGACTCCGGCAAACGAGAGGCTTTTGCACTAACTCCGACGACGCCGAACCACGACGCGAGCGACAAGCACCGCGCCAGCGAGGGCGATCAGAACATAGGTCGAGGGTTCTGGGACACTCGCGAGACGAAAACCGATGTTGACGATCTCGAACGACGGGTCGTACGAGCTCCAGCTGGAGGACGACAAGTTGGACGGAATGGTGTCGTTATAATTACCGCCCCGCAGCCCGCGAGACGAGTCGGCAGCACCCGTGAGATCGTTCCACTCGAGCACGTTGCCACTCATGTCAAAGGCCCCGTAGGCACTCGGGCCGCCGTTGCTGCCCACCGTAGTCACGTTGCCGTTTAGTTCATTCCAGCCGGCGGCACGGTTGAAATTTGCAAAATTGCCCGTGTTGCCAGCAGAGCCAATTCCAGTAGTACCCGCCGTCACGGCCGTCGGAGCCGTGTCACTCTGCGTGGCGTAGTCCCAGTAGCCCGCGCTCGTGCCGCCGCCCTTGTAGTAGGCTGCCTTGTACCACTGGTCTTCCGTCGGGATGTAGAACGTCGCACCGGGGTTCACCGCCACGGCATTCCCGCTCGTTGCCCCGCTGAGCGTATAGGCACCCGTCTCCGTGTCGCCTGAGCCCAGTCCGTTCTGCAGCCAATTGGAAACTCTCGCCGCATCAAACCAACTCACGTAGTTCACCGGCTTGTCACCCATGTCGGTCCTGACGGAGTAGGTATACGACCCCAACGAACCGCTTTGCGTGATGCCGCCACGGGGGTTGCTGCCCATGTTCGCGTTGTAGAGCGAGTAGGGGTCGGTCGCCGCCACGGCGTTCAGGAAGGCCGCATACTGCGAGTTTTGGAACTCAAACTTCATGATCCGAAACGAGCCAGCCACGGCACCGTAGCCTGCGGGATCCGTGTCAGCCGCATTCCCCGGATCACCCACCGTCACCCAGTCCATGGTGA
>Ga0247838_1004559_pt1 | contig 14693 bp, 17 predicted proteins | sample LaCruzMarch2015__5_FD_189097 | JGI IMG/M metagenome (GOLD analysis project Ga0247838, IMG submission 189097) | Freshwater microbial communities from meromictic Lake La Cruz, Castile-La Mancha, Spain - LaCruzMarch2015_15m | ecosystem: Environmental > Aquatic > Freshwater > Lake | place: Spain... | reverse complement strand
GCGGCATGTGCATGCGCGGGCCGTGATGGACAGGCTGCCCGACGCGGATTGCGTGCTGACCCTTCAGGCGCTCGCCGAGTTCTTCCATGCTGTCACGCGCAAGAACAAGATGCCGGCGGACGAAGCTGCCGCCATGGTGCATGACTGGATGGAGCTTTTTCCTGTGGCCGTTGCCGACGGTCGCACCTTGACCGGGGCTATCCGCCTGAAAGAAAGGGAGAGTTTTGCCTTCTGGGATGCCATGTTGGTCGAGGTGGCCAGGGCTTCAGGGGTCACTCGTCTGCTTTCGGAAGACATGCAGGACGGCCGCATGGTCGGTGCGCTACGTCTGGAAAACCCGTTCAAGGAGGGTTTCGACCTGGGTCTCGATTGACCGGGATCGGTCAGCCCCTCTCTGGCTGGCGGCCGTTCGGCAATTGGTCCCGGGTCTTGGACCATGCCAACGGCGATTACCCCCCACGAATTGAGTATACTGTCCCCGGAACTCCGTCACTTACGCGACTTCGTGTCGCACTGTAAAGCTTTCCATAATCGTTCCAATGATTGTCAGACCCCTTACTTGGGTTCGCTGAAGAGGGCGCAGGCTGAGATTACTAAAATTTACACGTATCCTGATCAGACCCGCACTACGACGTAAGCCAGATAAATGTTTCGATTCTTTAAAAAGCGACGCCGTTCACATCTGCATTTGCACATTGAGTCTATAAATGTGGTGTAGTTCTCTTGGTTCATAAACGACTTCGGGGGTTTTGGCGCTGATCAGCCGCGTCCGAGCCGCCCAAGAACCGCGGAGCCGGCGTGCCACTCCGCATAGCCACGTCGGGCTGCCATCAGACAACAGCCCTTGATGTTACCGGATGATCTTAATTGGAGTTCACATGAAAAAGCTTCATAAGTCGGTATACTCTGCTGTAATGGCAAGCGCCTGTTTCGTGGGGACTGCAGTGCCTGCAGCCGCCTATGCCGGTCAACCCCTCGGCGATGACGCGATACGGTTTTCCCGGGGTAGCACTATTTGCTTCGAGCTTGGCGCCCATCAGGGTGAGTACTTCAAACACTTCAAGCTCATTTTCGCCCCCGCGAATGACTATAAGCCTTACAATGTGATTCCTGTACATGGAGTTCAGCGCGCCAACGATGGAAGTGGCACTTACGTCAATCAGCTCGCCGGGACGGCCACATTGGCTCCGTCAAACGATCCCGCTGTTGGAGGCTTAGTCTTGCAGGTCGGGCTGACCGCGACGGGATATGAGGTAACTGTTGGCGGCAACGATGAGTTGTGGACGGACATCTATAACCTCCAGCTCAAGCCAAGAACGCTCGCCGGTAAGATCTATGGAACAGAATCCGAGACCAAGCCGTTAGTCGCCGGAGATTCGGCTGACACGCTAACGCTAAACACCGTTGCCGTTGTAATGGATGTTAGGCGGATGTCGTGCCGCGATTTCTGATCGTCTCGCTGGTCGTAGAGCTTATTATTATGAGAAAACCCCCGGCTTTGCCGGGGGACCCCAAAGGTTTGACCTTTCCGGCATTCGATGATGATGGCACGATGCTGGCGCAGAGATCAGAAAGTACAGGGAAAGAGCGACAGCCATATTCTTCGATCAGCAGAGCCTGGCGCTCGTTTGCGACCTCGTTCTTGTAGCCAGTCTTTACCGATCGCGATTAGGCCCCTTTGAGGGGCCAGCGATCGAAAGCCCCCGGCTTTGCCGGGGGATGGTTACTAAGTTGGCTCAATATGGGTTCCGGACTGCTGAGTCTAGCTGGCTCTTAGGGTGGTCCAGGCGTACACTACACGTCAGGACTCAACCCAGCTGATCGACAGTTTCCCGCCGATGATCAACCTTCAAGACCTGCTGGACGACGCCAAGTGCTACGGCAAACTCCGTCAGTTGCGTTGGCCAGAGGGTGTTCTTTGCCCTCACTGCGAGGTCGCTGATCACGAAGCAGGGACATGAAACGACCCAGCCGGCGCGGCAAAAATACCGCTGTGGGATCTGCCGACGCTATTTTGACGATCTGACCGGAACCGTGTTAGCCGGCCATCACCAGCCGTTGGAAACATGGATTCTGTGTTTTTATTTCATGGGCTTAAATCTATCCAATGCACAGATCGCCGAGGACCTCGGCTTGAATCCGAACGACGTTCAGCGGATGACCGAGCAACTGCGCACGGGGATCGTTGAGCGCCAGCCTGAACCCGTGCTGTCCGGGGAGGTGGAGTGCGACGAGGTCTACGTCATCGCAGGTCACAAAGGGAATCCGGGCGCGGTCAAAAAAAGACGCCGGGGTCGGCGGCGACGACTTAAGGGGGCGCGCGGACGGGGTACCCTCGCGAAGGAAAAACCGCCGATTTTCGGGATGATTCAGCGTGGTGGAGCGGTGGTCATCCGCATGTTGGAGAATGTCCAGCAGAAGACGATCCGGCCGCTGATCGAGACCTTTATCGCCCCTGGAACCCGTGTGCATACAGATGAGTACGACATTTACTGTCGGCTGACAGAATGGGGTTATGAACACAAAACCGTCTGCCACAGCCGCGGGGAGTATGCCCGTGACGAGGACGGTGACGGCTTCCATGAGATCCATGTCAACACCATGGAAGGCTTCTGGTCGTTGCTGCGTTCCTGGCTGCGACCCCATCGCGGGATCTCGCAGGAGAAATTACCGCTCTACCTAGGCTTCTTTCAGTTCGTCCACAATACACGGATTTGCGGAAAAGGGCTGCTGACTCCGCTGTTGGCACTGCTCGTGTCATAACGACTCGTGGACAGTCCGGAATCTATATTGAGCCTCACGCTAATGTCGACGCCGGCCTGGAGTAAATGCATGGCCGTGGTATGCCTCTAATGCCGGGAACGGCATTAGCGGCAAACGTCCGCAATACGCCGTCAGTTTCCAGGAACTCGGGCGCCGGCGCCTCTCCCACCGTCGCCTGATAGCTGCTCCATTGCCAGTCGCTGGGCGCCGCCCCCATCCCTGCGCGAACCGGATTCAGCACCACGTACCGGGACAGCTCCAGCAGGTAACTCTCACGCTCCACCAGAATGGCCTTGAACCGCCCCTGAAACAGATGACCGACCCGGGCGTGGGAGCGGTTAACGTACTGGGTAAACACGCCGTTCAACTGGCGCATGCCCTTGGAGAGATTCGCATCCGGCGTCTCGACCAACAGGTGGTAGTGGTTGGTCATCAGGCAGTAGGCGTGAACCAGCCAGTTGAAGCGCTCGCAGGTTGCGCCCAGCACGTCCAGAAACGCTGCCCGGTCGCCGTCGGCATCGCCGGGAAAGATGCTGCGTCGCTCGTTGCCGCGTGCTGTTACGTGATAGAGCGCGCCGGCAAACTCTAGCCGCAGCGATCGCGCCATCGTGGCCTCCCGCAAATATTCGCGTCCCGCAAGCATAAAGCCCCGTCTCGGGGTGTGCAATTTGAGACCTGACCCCTATTTCGTCCCAGCTTTTTGCCTGTCCGCCTTGAGCACCATGTGATGCGTTACCACCTTATGAACGGTGGTGGACTGAAAGGATGTTTTGCAAACCACTCGCGTGCGCCGTTCATGAGAAACCGGTGAAACCCATTGTTTGGGATAGTCTTCTTGACCTCGCTCACATACGCGGGAGGAATGCCGAACTTGAAGAAACCAAGAGAGAAATCAACTAAGTCTCCTTTTCTGAATAGTTCCACCAGCGGATACCGGTTAGTCTTGTATGTGCGAACCTTGTGATGCATTGCGACCATTAGGGCAATTTCCTCAGACCATGTCTGCCGCCCTGTTTCAGATAAGTACCGCTTTACTTCGGACACCGAAGGCGGGATGTAGTCCACGGTATGAGCGGACCAAAGGCCAATATCGTGGAAACAGGCGGCAATGGCCAACTTGGTCTTTTCTTCCTCGGTGCAGGGATGAAGCGCCAAACAGAAATTAAACATTCGATAGACATGCCCCCGGTAGCCCAAGTAGTCATCCCCGATGCGATCTTTCCATGCAGTGAGAACCTCTTCGATGAGATCGTTCTTGGTCTCAATACTCATTGATGCTCCTTCGCGCATAACGTTTGAGTTTGGCGGCCCTGCTAGCGTGCCACCCAGCCGCCACAGACCGGGAACACCTGACCAAGCAATTCGCGGCGGTGCTGCACAGGTAGGCGGCAAACTGGGCGTCCTCGCGCGCTGCCACCAGCCTGCCAAGTGGAACCTCGCGGGCAAGACGCTCCTGGAACCTTGGGTTAGCCTGCACTCCGCCGCCTCGGGCTCGGAGAAGGCTTCCGCGCTGGCGACGACGGTTGCACCCTGCTCTGCGAAGACCTCGCAGAGTACCGACCCCATGAACTCCGCCGATTGAGTGATGAGGACTCGCTTGCCGACCAGTGCGTTCTGCATGGGTATTCCCCTCTTGGATGCCCCGCGATCAATGAATTGCGGCGCATAAAGCAAAGGCTAAAGACTGCCTGCGCGCATCAGGCGGCCCGCAGCGGGGCAATGTCCTCGGCTGTCAGTGCGGGCGCGTTGACACTCGCGAGGACTGTATTGATGTCCGCGATCGTTACCTTTCCCGGCGCAGTGATTTCGATACCGATCGGTATTCCCGCTTCGGTGTAGTCGATGATCATTCCGACCCCAGCCGGTGTCGTGCTTCGGCTCCGGTCGCCGGGTGAGCGGGACAGATACAGATAGGCGGCCAATGGACGCCCGTGCCGAAAGGTCACTTCAAGATACGGCCGTTTCATGTGCTTCACCCTGAGACTGCGCATCGACGATGAATCTCATGCTGCCAGTTGGATCAGTTGCTTGGTGTGGGCCATCCGGGCCGCGAAGGCCAGGGCGGCCAGGATGTCCTCGCGGGTCAGATCCTCGTAGTCGGCCAGGATGTCGTCGGTGGTCATCCCCCCGGCGAGCCATTCCAAGACCGTCTCAGCCGGGTAACGAAGCCCGCGGATGCAGGGTTTCCCGTGGCAGATTGCAGGGTCCATGGTAATACGTTCGAGCATCGCCGGTCTCCGCGCTCGTATGGGTTCAGGCAAGTGTAGCGGGTCGCTCGCGTCCCTCTTGGTCGCATTATCGGGCGCTATGCGACCTCACGCATCGGCCGGACCTTTGCTGGTGGAAGGCTCCGGGCCTCCGCCTTGAAATGGATGATGACATCTTCGACAACTGAGCATAACTCACTGTACAGTGAAACGGGGTCGTCCCCATGAATGCCAGTAATCAGATCAGGGCACTTGCCGACGTACACTTGATCTTCGTCGCTCCACTCCACCCACTTGTGATATCGGTCGCTGTCTTTCATTTCGTGACGGCCTTGATGGCGGTGGTGACTTCCCTTTCTTGATAGTGTTTTACATCATCTCCGAGCTTTCCGCTGATGGTGACTGCACCGGGAAACTTCGGGTGAACAAGCTTTCGGTGCGATCCTTTGCCTTCGCCGGGTATTTCTTTGAACCCGGCGCCTTTCAGATCCCTTAGCAGATCGCGAATTTTCCGTGGCACTTTATTGCTCCGAAGGGTGACGGCCCTGAATTCAATTGAGCCTGGCCCCTTTTGCTTGGCGGGCGTAGAGCGGGACCTTGACGTTCAGGTCGTACTGGAGGCTGCTGTCGGCGACCTCGATCAGCAGCAGCACGTCGGCGGCCACCGGGTGGGCGTCGATGTAAAAGTCCGGGCGCGGGCGCAGGACCGCGATGTCGGGCTCGGGCTCGGAGCGGATGCCCAGCACGATCGGGTTCTGCGGGGCGACGACGGCACGGTCCCCGACCGCGGCCGTCATGACCATGGTGAGACGGTTGACGCGGCCCCCATGGGGGCTGCCGATGGGCGGCATTGCGACGATCTCCCCTTCGATGAGTTCGACCCGGTCGTCCTCGTGCAGGATGCCGGTCTCGCCCATGCGTTGATAGTCATCGACGGTGAAGCGCCAGTGGTGAATCCGGGCGTGCGCGGTGGCAGACATGATCGGCTCCTGGCGGTCAGGTCGATGCCTGGGGTGACCGTCCAGGGACCATCCTAGGCGGGACGGGTGGATTCGGCAAGCCGTCAGAAGCAGCGCAAGGTGGACTCCGCCTGGACCTCCTTGAAGTGGGCGACGGCCTCCTTGGCCCAGGGGTCGCCCTTGTAGGCGGGTTGTTGCAGGCGCATCAGGGTCTCGACCTGCTCATAATCCGCATAGGGGACGGCGGCGGCGATGAAATCCAGACTGCACGCGCACTTGCGCAGGGTGTCGGGATTCGGACCGTTGGTGATTATGATGATGCTCAAGAGCGTGTCGTTGTCGATTCCGAGGCCGAACAGGGCGAGCCCGGTCATGCCGTAGCGCCGGAGCCTTTTGTGCTGTGCCTGGTCCGGTGACGATCGCGAGTGGCGCCCGGTCCATGGTCTGCCGCGACGGGATCAGGTCAGTGCTTTAGGTCGAAGACCGCTCACGACCCGGAGCAGACAATGTCGAGCGGTCTCCAACAGTCTGCCATCATACTTAAGGCAGACCGTCGGTTAGCGAACGAGACGCGGTCTTGGCGTGATCCCAAGGAGATCGACATGACATTGAAATCCATCCTGATTCTGGGCGGGTACGGCAATGCCGGGTTGGTCATTGCCCGCCTCCTGCTCAGTCAGACCAAGGTCAGGCTGATCCTGGCCGGTCGCAACGGCACGCGCGCGCAGCACGCGGCAGAGCAGCTCAATGCCGCATTCCAGACCGGTTGTGTCAGTGGCGTACAGGTCAACGCCGCCAGCCGTGAGTCGCTGATCGCGGCGTTCCGGCAGGTCGAGATCGTGGTCGTCGCTTCGAGCACCGTCGCGTTTACCCAAATCGTCGCTGAAGCCGCCTTGGCATCCGGGATCGACTACTGCGACATCCAAATCTCGGCCGCTACGAAACGCCAAACGCTTGCTGCGCTGCGGGAGCGGATTGTCGGTTCCGGGCGTTGTTTCATCACCGATGGCGGTTACCGCCCCGGCATCCCGGCGGCGATGGTGCGCTACGCCGCCACCCAGATCCCGGAACTGGAATCGGCGCCGGTCGCGTCGGTGTTCCAGGTCAACTGGAAAGCACGTGAATTCGCCTCGTCTTCAGCCGCCGAATTCGTGGACGAGTTGAAGAGTTTCGACCCACTGATTCTGAAAAACGGGACCTGGCAGCCCGGCAAAATGAGCGAGATGCAGGCCATCGACTTTGGCGAACCCTTTGGCCGCAAATACTGCATGCCCATGTTCATGGAGGAGTTTCGCCCCCTGCCGGAACGCATCCCTTCATTGCGGGAAACGGGCTTCTATTCCGCCGGTTTTGGCGGCGTGGTCGATTATCTGATCGTCCCGTTGGCATTCATCCTGCTCGCCATCGCCCCCAATCGCTCCCGCCAGCCGATCGCCCGGCTGGTGGAATGGGGACTGAAACAGACGACCCGGCCACCCTACGGAGCGGTCTTGCGGATGAAGGCGCAAGGCGCAGGACAGGTGCTGGAGATGACCATCTTCCACAAGGATCCGTATGTTCTCACGGCCGCGTCGGCGGTTGCCTGCCTGTTGCAATACCTGGATGGCAGCCTGCGCAAACCCGGTTTGTGGCGGCAAGCCACGCTGGTGGAGCCGGTCCGCTTCTTCGAGGATCTCATGCGCTTCGGTGTGCAGGTCAAAACGGACATGAATGGATGAACAAGCCGGCCTTTCCTTTGGGAACCGGGGGTGCCGCGCCGAGGTTGCTGGCCGGTGCCGCGGACCTGCGCCGTGGCCCGTGCGAGCGGCTACTTGGAGCGGTTCGTTTGGCACCCGAACCCCAGTCCGCGGCGTGGCGCCCGCACACCACGTTCCTTCCACACCTCAAACGAGCACCGCCTGCACGGGGCGCCGTAGCGACCGCGGAAGCGTCGGGCCGCGGCCGAAGCGCACCACGAGGTCCGGCCGCATCGTCCCTGCGCCCACGCAACTGGCGAACTGCGACCGTAGCGAGGCCACTTCCACGGGTTGATTGACGAACGCAGTGCGGATGCCGAGCGCTGTGGCCTGCAGTGCGAAGCGCTCATACGCACGGCCCACCTCTACCCAGTGTGGCTGGTCGGCGGCCTGGCCGACGAAGACGGCGACGCCAGCCGAACTGCGCAGGTGCTTGGCGTATTTGTCGTTCTCCGACTTCGGGCTGAAGAACAGGTCGAACATCCGCCGGCCCAGCCAGGCAGGCACCGTCGGGTTGCCGGAGGAAGCGCTGAACAGGCCATCACCCGTTCGCACGGCGTCGGTTCCGTTGAAGCGAATCCAGGTCTTCAGCTCTGCGACGAAGGCCGGGTCGTTCATCTGTGCCGTGTTGCCCTGGACGACGTACTCGAGGACCTTCTCGATCGCCGAGCACTCGGTCAACAGGAGCACGCGTACCCGATCCGAGGTCGCGGCACGTTCCAGCAGCGCGAGTTCCTCCATCGACAGCGGCCTGGCGTCGTACTCGCCGCGGGTGCTCTGCCGGTCAGGGATCGCCTTGAACAGCGGCGTCGCATTGGCCCCGGTGGGCGACAGCGCGATGTGCACGGCATCGCGGGCGGTCTCGAAGCTGGCCTCACCATGCAACCCCATGGCCAGCGACGCCTGGATCAGATTCTCGCTGGCGCAGCCCAGCGAGACGAACAGATGATGGTCGTCGGGGTCGACCGCGGGACAGCGTCGTGCGAAATCCGGCAGGATGGAAATCGACTTCGCGCCGAGCCGGAATCTCCAGCACTGGGTGTTGTGGCTGGATGGCGCGAGCGTCGCGTAGCGAACCAACTCCCGCATGACCGGCGCGCCTTGCGCGACGACGCCTGCGGCGTGGCGCCAGGTGTTCTCGACTGCCGTCGCGTAGACATCCTCGCCATCGGGTGCGCAGCCTGCGACCGGCCAGGACACGGTCGTCAGCGCCGCCGCGCGTTGCAGAAACTGCCGTCTGGTGACCATCGTCGATACCTCTTGGGGTAAACATACCTTAAGTGACCGCGCCCTTGCCTACGTTGGCTGCGGCGATGCGGGCCGCTCGGGCGCGCCTTCGGCAACCGGCGCAGCAGGCGGCGCGGTCACGCCGAACGCGACGAGCACGGCATTCCTGATGCGCTCCCAGCCCTCGTCGGTGTTCAACGGGATGCCTCCGTACACGGGCGTCGTCCGCGAGCGGATCAACATGTACTGGATGCCGGCCACCAGCAGGTTGGCCAAGGCGAGGAAGTCGGCCCGGTCCTCGGCCGGGTTAGGGAGGACGAGTTCGGTCACTTCACGGCTCCAGCGCTCGCGGATGGCGGCGAGGGTGTCGGTCAGCGCGTTGCGCTCGACCACCTCCCACGCCAGTATCTCGATGGTCTGCGGCCGACGGCGCAGCGCGTCGAGCAGGTTGACGACGATCGCAGCGGTCCGCGCCGCGAGCGGCGTAGCGCGCAGCGTCGTGACGTCGGGCTGCAGCACCTCGGCGGCGGTCGGCCAGAAGTCGCCCCGTTCGCAGTACGCCTTGAGGAGGTTCGGCAGCCCGTCGAAGTACCGGTAGATCAGGACCTTGTCGACCCCTGCCTCGCGCGCGAGCGCGTTGACGCCCAGTGCCGCGAAGCCCGAGCGCGCGAGCAAGCGACCGACCGTCTCGATCAGTCGCTGCTCGGTGAGCTCGCGGTCACGACTTGCGGCCATCGGTACCATCCACCAGCGAGCGAAACTCCTGCGCGGCGCGCTGGAGCGCGAGTTCCGCGTGGCCGAGTCGCGAGTAGTGACCCCGGAAATCGACGAGGGTGCCAGTGCCCGCGCTCGCCAGTGCGGCGACGCGACGACCCGTCTCCACGTCGATCGCTTCGATCTCGACCGCCGCCCCACCGCGATCCACCGGGATGAACAGCAAGGCCGTGGTGATCGCGTTGAGCGCCGGCGATGGCAAAGCGACCTGCGTGATGGCGGCCCGCACCCGGAGCGTCCGGGGACTGCCGGCGACCGCCGGGCCGGCCGCGCTCGCCGGCTTGGCTGCGGCGCGTTCGAGCGAGTGGCGAAGCTTGGCCCGAAGTCGCTCGATCTCGGCGGCCTCGATCCTGACGTTCGGGTCCTGCACCCGCCATTGCACGTCGTCGATCTCCCAGCGGGTCCAAGCGAGGGGTTCCTCGCTACGGTAACGCAACTCCTGCCCGGCGACTTGCCGGGGCTGCGCGACCGTCGGCTGGATGAACCCCGACTGGGTCGGCTGCACCGTTGCGCAGCCGGCGGCGATGAAGCTCGCGACCAGCACGGCGGACGATGCCCCTCGACGGGCGCGGCTGCGGGCTGTCCGGCTCGGTAGAGGGGAGGGGAACGAGCGCATGATCGAGTCTCCACTGGGTTGGCAGCGACGATATGTCACCGATGAGTGACATACTATGTCACCGATTGGTGACTGTCAAGGCCGTACCCTCCGCCCGAACAGCGCCAAGTCGGGCCGCATCGCCCCGAGCCACTGCGCTCGGCCATGCGGGTGACCTGCCGGACGGCGTCCGCAGGGTGAAGGCCGACCAGTGGGACGCTACTGCCGCAGGTGCAGGAGCGACCGCGCAGGGCGCGGAGCGTTTCCTACGGGTGTTCGCGCTTCGCCGTTGGCGGCATCCTGGCCGGGCCAGGCAATTTGGCGCGACGGCGCATCCGTGGCTGGCCGAGCGTCGCTCGTCGTTTTTCATCCTCGTAGGTACGGGGCCTGCCCGCGCTGGTCGCCCGCGTCGCCGAGCCCAAGCACGCGACGCCGGCACAGATTGATAAGAGAAGCCGCGATGCGAATCGGCGCTGTGGGCGGTCATCGTCGGCTTGAGGCCATGCCGCGGAGCGACCGGAAACCGGCTCTCACCTGCCGTTCGTCCATGTCCCTTGCTTGTCCGCTTGTGGCCGTCAGCCGCCGTTCAACCCGGTTTCACGGCAAGGCGCGCGCCCATCGCCTTGAGATCAGAAACAGCGCAAGGTGGACTCCGCCTGGACCTCCTTGAAGTGGGCGACGGCCTCCTTGGCCCAGGGGGCGCTCTTGTAGGCGGCGTTGCGGCCGACCCCTTCCAATTGTTGCAGGCGCATCAGGGTCTCGACCCGCTCATAGTCCGCATAGGGGACGGCGGCGGCGATGAAATCCAAACTGCACGCGCACTTGCGCAGGGTGTCGGGACTCGGGCCGTTGGCGATCATGCAGCCGAGAACATAGTCGGTGACGGCCACGGTGGGGTAGGGGGTGGGTCCGGGCGCGGCGGGTTCCGGGCAATCGGCCGCCGTCGCGGTCGACAGGGTGGCGGCAAGGGCGAGCCCCAGGGCGAAGCGGATGGGTGCTGAGGTTTGGTACATCTGGCTCAATGGGGTTCTGTCGTGGGTTGCGCTGTGGGTAAAGCGTCCAGGGTCAACCGCTCGAAGGTCAGTTGCTCCTCGATCACCGGGGGGGCGTCATTGTCGGCCGGCACCGCGGTGCGGATCTGATACAAGCCGCCGGGGACCTGCTCCGAGAACAGAAAGTCATAGCGTTTGTTGGCGTAGGTCTTGAAGTTCGCGATGTTGGGGTCGTCGACGTAGGGCGTGACGGTCACCCGCGTGCCATCCAACTCCCGGCCGTCGACCAGAATCCTGACCGGGCGGACGTCCGGATGACTGAACGCGTTGCGGATACGGTTGCGGAAATAACCGATGTCGCCCTCGGTGGCCTCGGCCATCTCCTTGATGTCGCGTTCCAGGAACTGGATTGGCACCGGGTTGCCTCGGTAGTCGGTGGCGGGATGGAAGTCCAGGTGGAGGCCCTCACTGAGGAAATCGAATGTCAGGTCGCGCCGGCCGTCCGGTGCCACGCGGGTGACGGTCGCCTTGACCCGGTCCTGAATGTCACGCAGGTCCTTACCGCGACGGGTGAAGCGGTATTCCAGGACGCCCCCGGCCGGGACCTGGCGCAGCAGATCGTTCATAAAAACGAGTTGCTGGGCCTGATTGATCTCCGGCTGGGCTGTTGGGGCGCTCGGCGCGGCGCTGGGCGGTGGCGCCGTGGGCTCGGCCGCGGCGAGCGCCGTGCCCGCCAACAGGAGGGCGGCGGACAGGATTGTTTCGATTGTTGGCGTCGGCATGGAGAGACCTTGCGCGTTTAAGCGGTTGCCGTGGAGTGGGGGCTTGGGGTCGGTGGCTCAGCCGCCGAACAGTCGGCCCAGCCAGCCCCGGATACCCTTGCTCTGGGGTGCGGCCGACGCTGCCGGGGCGGCACGGACCGCGGCCGGTGCAGGGGAAGGCGCAGGGGCTGGCCGTGCAGCCGGGGGCGGTGGCGCGGCTCCGACACTCTGCGCCGCGCGCAGTTGCTCGTAGTGACGGCGCAGCACGGAATCCGTGGGCGGCTGATTCAGTGGGTCTTGAGGTGCGCTCATGGGTAAGCTCCGGTGGTGGTGGATCGGACTGAGTCATCGGGATACGTGCTCGCTCGTCCCGGCGGCTGCGGCTTCAGGTGCCGCCGGCGATGAAGATACCAAAGCCCCGCGGACCGTCGCCGGTCGGGATGCGACCGATGACCGTAAGGCCCGCGGCGTCGAGTACCAGGACCTCGTTACTGAACCAGTTCACCACGTAGACTCGGCCGTCGGGTCCGACCAGGATGCCTTCCGGGTACTCGCCCACCGGGATGACGTGGATGACCCGCCCGGCCGCGGTGTCGATCACCGAGACACTGTTGTCATGCTGATTTGTGACGAAGGCGCGTCGGCCGTCCGCGGTGAGGGCGACCGCATAGGGCGTGCTGCCGACCGGGATGGTCGCGCTCACGCTCAGCCGCGCCAGATCGACGACGGAGACATCGTTGCTGCCGACGTTGGCGGTATAGAGGCGCTCGCCGCCGGGGTCCACCTGAATTCCAAACGGGCGTTGACCCACCTTGACTCGCGCCAGGACGCGGTGCGTCAGGGTGTCGATGACGCTGAGGCTGTCATCGTCGCGCTCCGACACATAGAGCCGATCGCCCTCCGGATTGACCGCCAGTCCGGAGGGTGAATCACCGACCGGGATACGGGCGATTTCGTCGAGGCTCTCGCCATCCAGGACGTAGACTAGATCCTGGTACCAATCCGCCACATACACCCGATCACCCGAAGGACTCAGGGCAATGCCCAACGGACCCTCGCCGACCGGCACCTGGCGCAGGACACGCTGCTGCACGGTGTCGATTAACGTGACGTCCTTGCCCTCCGGGTTGGTCACAACGGCGCGGCGGCCGTCACGGGTGACGGCGACCCCGGCCGGAGCCTTGCCCACCGGGATCGTGGCGGCGAGCCGACCAGCACCCAAGCCCCCGCTTAGATCAAGGACCGAGACCGTGTTGTCGCCCTGGTTGGTGATGAAGGCAAAAGGTTCGGCAGCGCAGGCACCGGCAGCCAGCAGGGCCGCGAACCCCGGCCCCAGCAACCGCGCTTGAACCAGCCGTCTGTCCATGTGCCTTAGTTCGCCGGTTTCTCGACCAGTGTCTTGAGCTGGGTCAGTCCCGCCTGATAGACCCCGGTGACGGCGTTCACCGCCGCCTCGTCATTCAGCTCCGGGGGTGGGTCATTGTTGGGGTAACCGCGATAGAAAGCGCCCTTCCAGGTGACCAGACTGCCGCCCTCCGGGGTCGGAGAAACACTAATCGTGGATGAGTAATTGGTCACCGGGAGAACCTTGGGGTCAACCTGCTCGATGCGATAGAACAGGCTTTGAGCGTCCGGGTCATACTTCTCCAGTTTCTCTGCGATCTGGCCGCCGCCCTGGAGCGTCAGGGTGCGGGTCGCTCCCGGGGCGTTACCGCCCGTGCCCTCGGTCTTGGTCACCGCCGGGTGCCAGCTCATGTCCTGAAAGTTGCCGATGATCGCCCACACCGCGTCCGGTGGGGCCGCGACGATTTGGTCCACTGACGCCTTCTTGCGGGAGGGTCCGTGAGCCAGGGCGGCGTTGGACGTGGCGGCCAGGGCTGCCACTGTCAGCGGGAGGGCGAGGGCAAGGGCGAACAGTTTCTTCAAGGGCGAGACTCCGGGGTTGCGCGTGGTGGTGCGGATTGCGCGTTGCAAGCTGGGCGGCAGCAAATTACGTGCCGGGGGCACGTCAGGCCTCGCTGTTCCGGGCAGCAAGGGCACATCTTGTCCGTCTCCCGCATGGGTCGAGGCAAGTGTCTGGCGGATGTGTCAAGAATGACACGCTCTGTCACACCGCCTTTGACGTGGTCGTACTGGAACATCGGGACGGGTTTCGCCGCGCTCCGCCTATTTATCAGGACGACGGACCCATAAATGGTGTTGCGCCCGATCTGCGTCCTGTGTGGCGCGATAGTTGCTGTGCCTGCCGCCATGACCAACCGCAGAAGGGGGAGAACTTGATACGACGCGTGATGCGCAGTCTGATCGCCGGGGCGATCGTCCTGATGATCGCGGCCGGGGTCCCGGCCGCGGCGGAGCTGGAGATCGCGATCGGCCTGATCGACCGGGAGCCCCAGGCGTGGCTGCCGCTGTCGTCTCTGGAGCCGGTCATCGTCGACGACGGACTGGAAGGCGCGCGCCAGGGCATCCGGGACAACACCACCACCGGGCGCTTTACCGGCCAGACGTTCGCGCTGGTTCACCGTCGGCTCGCGACCGGGGCCGATCCGGCGCTGACCCTGCGCGAGCTGCATGGGCAGGGCCTGCGGCTCTTCCTGCTGAACCTGACCGCCCCCGAGCTGGTGGCCCTGGCCGACCTGCCGGAGGCGCGGGACTCGCTCCTGTTCAACATCGCCGCCC
>Ga0247838_1004536_pt1 | contig 14730 bp, 18 predicted proteins | sample LaCruzMarch2015__5_FD_189097 | JGI IMG/M metagenome (GOLD analysis project Ga0247838, IMG submission 189097) | Freshwater microbial communities from meromictic Lake La Cruz, Castile-La Mancha, Spain - LaCruzMarch2015_15m | ecosystem: Environmental > Aquatic > Freshwater > Lake | place: Spain... | reverse complement strand
TGACATGGAGACGGACGAGGTCTTTCTCGTGACCGCCAGTTCGCTGCAGCCGTCGACGCTCTCGCTTGGAAACATCGACGATGTTCATGATGACTGGGCGCCGGAGCGTCTCAAGCAATCGCCTGCTTTCTTCGACGCCTCCGGGCTGCGGGTGAGCCAGCACGAAGCGATTTCCAAGGATGGCACCCGGATTCCGTATTTTCAGATCGGTCCAGAGTCCCCGCCGGCCGACGGCAGCACGCCCACGCTGCTCTACGGCTACGGCGGCTTCGAGATCCCGCTGCTTCCCGGCTACGAGCCGATCGCCGGCACCGCGTGGCTGGAGAAGGGGCATGTCTACGTGATCGCCAACATTCGTGGCGGTGGGGAGTTTGGGCCGGAGTGGCATCAGGCCGCATTGAAGGCGAAGCGGCCCCGCGCCTATGAAGACTTCATCGCGGTGGCGGAGGATCTGATCACTCGAAAGGTGACGTCGCCCAGGCACCTTGGCATCAAGGGGGGCAGCAATGGCGGCCTGCTCATGGGCAATATGCTCACGATGCGGCCCGATCTCTTCGGTGGCATCGTCTGCCAGGTGCCGCTGCTCGACATGCGTCGCTTTCACCTGCTGTTGGCCGGAGCGAGCTGGGTGGGTGAATACGGCGACCCGGACGAGCCCGAGGAGTGGAGTTACATCCGTGGTTTTTCCCCCTATCACAATCTGGATCCAGGCACAGCATATCCGCCGATCCTGATCACGACCTCCACGCGGGACGACCGCGTGCATCCCGGACATGCACGCAAGATGACTGCACGGCTCATGGAGATGGGCAAGCGGGTGCTCTATTACGAGAACATCGAAGGGGGGCATGGCGGCGCGGCCGACAACCGGCAGCGGGCGTTCATGGACGCGCTCGGCTATACGTTCCTCGACCGCGAGTTGGAGTAGGTCTGCGTGTGATCTCATACAAGCCCTTGGCGTAAGCCAGGGGATCGGCAGTAAGGAATCCCGTCGCTCACGCTCAGGGCTTGTATGAACCCTCCCCATACACGCCCGCGGTCGAAAACGCTCCCGATTGACGCCCTTCCATCGCGTCGGATTCCGCCAACTGCTCATACGTGACGGGTTTCACCTCCGTGACCCAGAGGAGCGGCGTGACGCGATCGATGCCAAGCACCGCCCCGATCGCCTCGCCGATGGCCCAGGCTCCTGCCAGCACGGCGGCAGCGGCCAATGCGCCAAGGCTCAGCCCGGCTTCGGCTCCGGCCCGCCGGAAGTGCCTGAACCCGCGATTCCAGTGGAGGAATGCGATCGCTGGAGCACCGAGTGGATACAGCAATCGCGCTGGAATCGACCATTCGCGAGTCCGCATGGCTCCGAATCCCAGGCCGACGACATAGAGGAGATAGAGTTCGCGGCCGAAGCCTGGCGGATCGAAGTGCCTCATCCGGGCACGGCTCTCGAGATAAAAGCGTCCGCCCTGCCGCCCGATGCGAGCGATGGCGAATGCACCGACTCGCATCAGCCCGGGAAGTTCGTCGGCGAGATCGCGGAGCAGCGCTGTCCGCACCGTACCGTTCCACCCACAGAGAATATCAGTCGGCCCGGCGGTGATCGGTTCCATCCATTCGCCGTATCCCAGCAGGAATGAAGCCTGCGACCAGATCGTGGTCCGCGTTCCCGGACCCAGTGCCGCTCCCACACCGTCCCAGCCCTCCTCGAGACGCGTCATGATCGCCGCGGCATAGTCCCGATCCGGCAGGCAATGATCCTCCGCCAAGACGATGTAGTCGCCGGTGGCACGGCGGATTCCAATCGCCCGCATGTCATGCAGGTCAGCCGATCCCGTCATCACGACGATCTGTCGGGGCTGGAGTTGGGCAATCTGCGCGGCAGTCGGTCCGAGATGCTCTGGGCAGAGGATCAGGATCTCAAGCTCGTGCCTGGATGTCTGCGCGTCCCAGGCATCCAGCGCGGGGAGAACCGTGTCAAAGCCGAGTTTGGCGGGCAGCAGAATCGAAAGTCGCGGTTTCACGGAAATCGTATGCTCCAGATCGGAAAAATAGGCTGGATAGCCGGAAACGTCTACTTCGTGTCAGCAACGGAATCGATTGCCGGATGGGATGCCTGTTATACGGCTCCCATATGGTCCTCGCGTGGTCCCCGAACGGTGTGGCACGCAGGGGGGTGTCCGGGCATCGTATAACCATCCCCATACAAGCCCTCGGATTGGAAACGATGACGAGACAGCGGATCTCGATTGCCTGCTGCATCAACGAGGCCTATGCACTTCCGCTTGCGGTGATGCTCACCTCGTTGACGGAACGTCTGCGGCCCGCATTCGAGGCTACCGTCTACCTGACACACCAGCACTTGAGTCAGAAGACGCTCGACGCGGTCAACGCCATCGGCGACACCCGCGCGGTGCAACTGGCTGGAGCATGTCTGGATCGCCTACCGCGAAACCGGACGTTTCCGCCGGAAGCCTCTGCGCCGCTCCTACTTCCGGATGTTCTTCCGGAGGATCTTGGGAAGGTGCTCTTCCTGGATGCCGACCTGCTCATACTCGACGACATCTCGCCGCTCTGGATGCAGACGCTCGAGGGCTGTTCACTGGCGGCTGTGGTCGATCCAGCGATCCCGTATTGTCGGTCGCCTCGTGGCGTGAAGGACTGGCAGGCACGTGGGATACCTCGCAGCTCGCACTACTTGAACGCAGGCGTCCTTCTGATCGATCTCGAAGCCTGGCGCCGGCGGGATGTGGCTGGACGGGCGCTTGAGTATCTTCGGGCAGTTGGGAACCGTGTCGACTACCTTCATCAGGAGGCGATCAACGCCACTGTCTGGAACGACTGGTTGCCTGTCGCGACGCGGTGGAACCTGTCCGCCAATGCCGGCCGATGGTTTGATCCGATCGACGGTGATGCTGTTGCGTCGCCGGCCATCGTGCATTTTGCGGGTCGCGTCAAGCCGTGGCGGATGGAGTCGGGCAGCCGCTTTGCGGGAGCCTACGCCGAGGTCTTATCGCGTGTGACAAGTCGCATTCCAAGGCCGGCTCGGGCGTGGCGGGACCGAGCGCTGGGATGGTACGACCGCGGGCTGAGGGGGGCGTGCTACCCCGGCGAGAGATTCCTGTGGACTCGTCGGGTTCTGTGACACGCAGTCCGAAGCCACCACCTACTTCTTCGGGATGTAGGCGTTGACCCCCACGACCACCTTCTTGCCATCCACAACGCAGTCGGTTTCCTTGTTGCCATAGGTGGAAGCGACCACTAGCGTTTTGCCGCTGGCAGACCGCTCTGGCTTCGCGTTCATGGGAATGCGAAGGACCAGTTCGTCGCCGTCGATCGTTGCTGAAAAAGCCATGGATTCCGTCCTTGGAGTTGTGGAAATGAGAAAAGCCAAGTCTACAAGGCGTTGGTTTCCTGGTGGTGGAGGACATCGCCGGCAGCCAGCAGCTGCGAATTCCCCTCTCTTCCTGGAAAAGCGTTGGAATTACCAGGATCAGCAGGGCACAATAGACGCGGCTTCAGGACTCCCCAGTCCAGCGAGAACCCCCAGCCTAGGAACGTACTCAGTGGCAAAGCAGTCGAAGATAAAGACGATCGAGAACGAAGACGCCTCCGTCATCCACATCCACGAGGAGACTCTTTCTGTCGCCTCCGACGCTCCTGCCAGGGAGCCGTCGACGCTCAACAAGAGTGAAGAGATCCGAAAGCTCGCCAAAGAACTTCAGGGCCGCGGAGAGAAGCCCCGCCCGGTCACAATCGTGAATCTGCTCAAAGCCAGGGGCATAGCGGTCTCATCGCCCCAAGTGTCCATGGTGCTCAAGAAAGAGGGGGGTGACAGGCGGCCAAGAAAAGTGAAAACATCTGCTGCGCCCACCAGGGCAAGCAGTGTTTCTGGCGGTGAATCTTTCACCATCGATCAGTTGCTGGCAGCCAAGAAATTCGTAGAGTCGATCGGTTCACCACGGCAGGCAATGGCTCTGCTGGCCGCTCTGGATAGGATCTTGTGATCGGTCGTCAACCCAAGGAGTCTCCATGAGCGAACATACCTACAAGATGATTGAACTGGTCGGGTCGTCACATTTGAGCATTGAAGATGCTGTGAAGAACGCCGTGGCGAAGGCGGCACTCGATGAAAAGAACTGTCGTTGGCTCGAAGTGCTGGAAACCAGGGGGCACATCGAGGACGGTCGGATCGCCCACTGGCAGGTTCGGGTGAAAATCGGGGCGACCCTGGACTGACGTTCGGCCTCTTTTCTTGAAGGACTCTATTCTGGGAGTTCGTTGTCCGGGAATTTCCGTTCGGGAATTTCCTTTCTGGAATCCCTGTCCGGGAATTCCTTGTGTGAACCGCCATTCGTAGGAGATGAGTGGCGGCGTTCCTTGCTGGGCTGTCGGGTGTTTGTGTCTGCGGGGGAGTTCAGCCCAGTGTCCCGATCCCTTTGAGCAGGAGCGTATGAAAAAAATCAAGCTGCAGGACTACCGCCGGCACGTTGAAATCTATTTTGCATTGGAATGGAGCGATGTGCCGCTGGAGCAGGTGCTTTTGCGGCTGCCGGAGAAATACAGCGTGAAAGTGGACAAGGTGATCGCACTTCACCACAGCCTCAGAAAGCCCCCCGCCGATGCGGCCGGTTATGCGATGAGGATTCTGCGCGGGCCGTGCCGGAGCCTGATTGTGGGGCAGAACGACGAGCGGTAATCCGTACCGGTGGTGTCCCTTTACGGTCGGTAGTCTCGCTAGACCTCCGACGACCCGACCTGCCCCTCTCTATCGGCACCGCTTCCAGAGAGCATCTGGGAGAACGTCAGGTCCTGCGTGGCTAAAATCTGGGTGGATCAAGAAATGGGGAGAACCTCGTCACCGAGCCGGGGCCGATCCGGAAGATCCTGACATACCTCTGCGAACCGCTCGAGCCTCCGCCCGTCTCTCCCGCCCGTGGCCCACCCAACGACTGGGCCGAGCTCATCCAGATCCACGACGACCGGGCAATCTTTCAGGCGTCGCCCGACGAGCTGCCCCGCAGAGTACCTGCAGCAGGCCACGGCTCAAGCTATCACAGGCTTTTCACCGGGCCGCTTCGGTCGCGTACCGGCGGCAGTGCTCAAGGTAAGCCTTTTCATGCGTCGCCAGCAGGTCGACCACGCTCGCCCAGAGCCACGACGGGGCATCGAGTGTCTTGCACCGATGCCCGCTGAGTTCATCCTGCCATTGCTTCCGCGTGGGTTCATCCATCTGCCGGGCGTGCGCCTTTCCCACGACCATCGCCAGATACCGCGAGAGCCGCATCGCCTCGTCGCAGGTGAGATCAGCCACGTCGAACTTCAGATCCTGCGGTAACAACTCCCGCACGAACACCGGACGGTCGAGCACCTTCGCCGCCATCATCCGATCGCCAAGGGCAGGGGAGAGGTGCCAGGCCCCAGCCACCACCCGCTCACCGTGGTCCGTCGGCATCTCGACCTCGGGATTATGGGGCGCGAGCGCGGGCACGGCTTCCTTGACGTCAACCAGACAAAGTTCGCCCTTCTTGCCGCCGACCGAAACGAGCACCGCGGACCGAAGCAGGCCGAGCGAACTGCAACCCTTTACCCAGTACGCGGCGTCCACCACCTCGATCTCGGCATCGTCTGCCCGTGACTTCAACGCCGTGACGAGCCGACGGCCGGCATCCGTGGCAAACAGGGCCACGACCGCTTCGCGTTCCTCGTCGGACAGCGGCCAGAACGTGCGGCCCAGCGGAATGGCGGGGGTGGTGTCTTCGATCCGCTCGCGGGCCAGATCCTTCCACTTCCGCTTCGACGCGGCCTTCATCGCCACCTGGACCACCTCAGGCCATTCCTCATCGACGTCGGCGGCGGCATCAAAGCTCTGCTCGTAGCCCTCGATGAGCTGCTCCATCATCCGGGCCGTCGTCACGCCCGGCAGGTCAGAGCCTCGCGCGGCACTGGCCATTGATAAGCCGAGCCGGATCAGGTCATGCGCCGGGTTGCCGATCACGGTCTGATCGAGATCGCGGATCTGAATGGCGACCGTACCCTTGGCACTCGCGATCGGACCGATGTTGCCGGCGTGGCAGTCGCCGCAGATCCAGATCGGCGGGCCGGCGGGCACCGCCTGGCCAGTGCTCCCCTCGAGCCAGTCGTAGAAGTTCTTCGTGTTGCCCCGCACGTAGGCGTGCGCAGACCGAGCCATCTTCAACTGCCGCCGCTCCTTGAGGGCTGCGGCCCGTTCCGCCGGCGTGGTAAGCGTGGTGTTCTTGGTTGTCATGGCGTCGTGCTCTGGGGCTGAAGTCAGGATGGTCGACGGGCACTCCGCGACTCTGGCCTCGTGGACTGCATCTTGGCCGCAGGACATCCCCGCCGCAAGCCGCCGAGGGAGCCGATCACGCCCGCAGCGTCGAGGTTGCCGTCTCCCGCAGCGGCATACGCGATCGTGATCGCGTTGGGGGTGACGACATGGCCCAGCGCACGGCCGCGAACCGGCCACGCCGCAGCAATCTACAGCCGACCCGCACCAAACTCGATGCGGCCGAGCGGATCCATGATGAGAGCCAAAGGGACGACCTCACCGAAGCCCACATCGAGTGTCACGCAGGCGGCCGGCCACACTTCGAGCCGCCCATCAACTCGAAAATGGTTGCGGAAGCGCCATTGGCCGGGCTGTCCTTGCTCGCACCGTCGTCGGTCTCGCCCGCCCGGGGGGCTTTCCCAATCTGCCCATGAGACGATTGTCGCCGAGACCACCACGGCCGGAATCATCTCCTGCGGCGGACCGGCATGACCGTCAGGTTCGTGAACGTGTCGTTGCTAACGGCCGCTGAAAATGCGATCTGCGACAACGTCGCGCTGCTCATTGTGGGGCTCAACTGGCCCGAGGCGGAGATCAGCGACACGACGAAGTTCATGTCCTGCTGGCGGACTTCAACGGCGTCGTCGCCCTCCGACCCGTTGATGGAGAGGACTCCCGAAGCTGAGTCAAACCCGATGTCCGCCGCGAAAACGATGCGGCCCTCGAGGCTCTCAATTCCAAGGTGTGGCCGGCGGGACGGTCCCCGATGGGAGGACCGCCGATCACGACGATGACGCGGCATGAGACGAATTCCTCAAAATGTGTCCAGCAGTCTAGCCAAAGCCGCGAGCCCCGAGAACCCTCGAAACCACCGTTTTGTGGCTCCCCTTTGCATTCGTGAAAACCGCCGGACTGGCTGCTGAAAAGCCCCGTTTCCACGACACTTCACGGATTGCCTGGGCCAAGCTCGTGGCGCGGGTGGGGGAGGAGTTTCCGCTGCAATGCCCTTGGGTGCGATCTCTGCACGGGCTGCGGCACAGGATTCGTCGTGGCGTTTTCGTGCAAGGGACGGGGCGTGTGTCCGTCGTGCAACGGTCGCCGTATGGCGCAGACCGCGGCCCATCTCGCCGACCGGCCCGCCCACGCCGCCCACCGAGAATCGTCGTAAACCCAAGCGGCGGCAGGTAGTTATGCTAATGCCCTCAAAAAGCAAGTGAGGCTGCTGGGACTCGAACCCAGGACCAACGGATTAAAAGTCCAGACGAGCCCGAGGGTTAGGTCGCGGTCGTATCGCGGTCAATCAAAATCCTCGGGAACGGCGCGTGTCGTTCGGCGCAGGAATCAGGCGACGAGAGCCACTTTGCTAACAGTTTTGCTAACAGTGCCAAGCTCCACTGCACTGCCCGTCATGCCACCTGCCGGATGACCTCCTGATATGCCCGCCAGACTCGCGAATAGGCGCAGCCCCAGGCCTCGTCATGGCAGGCGCGGTCGAACTCAGCGGGATCGAGCCCACGCATCTTGGAAAGCCGGTCGAGCGTGAAGTTCCAGGCCAGCGCATGCGCCCATTCGTGGCAGAGCACCTCGACGGCCTGCGGCTCACCAAGATCGCGGTTGAGTTGGACTACGAACCGCTTCTCCCGCCGAAGGCATTGGCCCAGGATCGTTTCGGGCAGCCAGGAAGCCCGGATGACGACCGGGAGTGCTGGAGGGCATTCCCGTCGAAGGCCCGCCAAAACCGTCCGAAACTCGCGCCAGCCAGGGCGGTTCACGAAGGAGTGGGCAGGCGTGGAGAACAGACTGCCGGTCCCCATCAGGGCTCCGCGATGGCAGCAGAGGATGCGCGCGGAATCACGACGACTGGAAATCATGTGTGCAGTGTAGCGCCGACGAAGCCCGCGCGCTACCTTGGAGCATATGGACACGTCGCAACCACAACCCACCAACACCGAAGCCAACATCCGGAAGGCTGCTGAGGCCATCGCCGAGGTGTTGCAGATGAAGCAGGAGTTCATTCGCTGCCATGAGTTCCTCGCCAACAGGACGGCTCGGCTCGTGGAACTGCTCGGTCACGCAGAATCCCGTGGGTACCTTCTCGAAGACTCCCTGACGCTCGTGGACACAACGTATTGGCTTCAGCACATCGACTGGCAGACCAAGTTCCTGTCGATGGTCCTGAACTTCAACAAGGACCCCAGCAGCAAAACCCTCCGGCCCCTCATCGAACTCTATGGCCGCGACCGGGACCGTATGAAGTTGGAGGTGGAGATCCTCGAACGCCAACTGAAACACCGGCTGGCCACGTTCGCACAGCCAGATGACGCGATGGTTCGGAAGGTGATCATCAAGAACGAGAAAAGAGTGTTCGCGATCCACCTGCACGTCCGGTCTGGCTACGGCGGCGCGGCTCTGGCCCGGTTCTTCAAGGTTCCCCGCTCAACTGCCTACGGGTGGCTGGAGTGGTTCGAGAGCCTGCCAGAGGGCGTGCAGGCGGGCATTCTGGAGTTCATGGATACACAGGTGCCGATCATGGCCGCGTGTCAGTTGCCAGCAGTGGTGCCCAAGGCTGCTGCGTCGAAAGAGGCCGGTCAGTCGGGTATCGCGGCACCAGTGGCTCAGACGGCGTGACTATGTGAGGGAGGGGTGGTCAGGTTTTTTCAGCCATCCATGAAGCCTCGATTCGGTGGGTACATCTTCGACGACTGCAGCATTTTGCAGCACACATGGTCTGGCCCGTGGTTCGCTGTGGTTTCGGGGCGTGTGAGAAGAAGCCATGCCGAATCAGGTGCCTCGATGCGCTAAAATAGTGGCTGGCTCGACGCGGGAACCATCACGGAAGTTCATGGTTTTCGTCGTCCGCGAACAGGTGAAACGCCAGAAAGTACGGATTCCTGCCGCGGCCCAAGAAGCCCGGCACACCCAACGCATCAAGGAGGATGCCATGTCATCTGCGAGTTCATTCAACGATCCAGCAGGCCGGGAACTGTTGGCCATGCTCCGGAACGCCCGACGGAACAAGTTCGGCGACCCCAAATACCACTCGGGCCGCAAGAAGAAGGAATTCGCGTCGCCGTATCTGGAGTTCCTCGACAAGCTGGAGAAGCTCGCCCGGAAGATGCCACAGCCCTACGAGTTCGACCTGCTTCATGCCGACGGGATCAGGCATGCAGACTTGGATGCGGGTGTGAGGGTGCTGAACGAACTGATCTACGAGTGCCAGCGCAGCCTTGAGGGCATCGAGCACGCGAGGCTGGACTTGGATGCGCAGGCAAATGCGAGGGCACAGGGATACGGTCGACCCTGAAAGTGCGGGCACGACCGCTGACATCAAAAAAAAGCGGCCGAGGTGTATTTCAACCCCGGCCGCTTTCTTCCGCGCAGGCAATCAACCCGCCCACGCCCGACACGCCGCCCGATAGCCGCATGACGCGCAGCTCATCGTGCTCGGCGCTGGATAGAAGTTCCCGGCCGAGATAGCCCTCCAGACCCGCTCCACGCCGGCCAAGGTGCGTTTCACGTTCCCCGGCTCGACCTCGCGAACGTGCTCCTCGACGACCGGCTCCTTGGTCTTCGTCAAAACCAAGAATCTGGTCGCGATCTTCTTTCCCGGGGTGATCTCTGAGGCCAAGTGCGAGTAGAGCAACAACTGCTCGCCGCTGTCCTCAACCTGCTCCTGACTCCACTTGCCCCTGCTGGTTTTGATATCTGTAACCACCAGCGAGTCAGAGTCTTCCGTCAGCAAATCCACCCTCCCGTACAAATCCGGCACGCCCTCAACCAGCATGCCTCTGATCTCTTCCTCGACGCCCAGCACCCGCCCCTGAACGCTCGCCGCAGGACTATTCAGGAACGCCGCGAGCATCTTTCCAGCCAGAGCATCCAGCGAGGACCGGGTTTCTGTGCTGCCGAAAGAGATCGCGTCTGGGTCATGCGGCAGCCATGCACTTCTGTAGGCGAACATGAGCCGCTCGACGTCGGGTTGTTCTTCGCCGGACAGGATCGCTTGAAAGTGCTGCTCGACGGCCGAATGAATCCCGGTGCCGAATACGAGCGCACTGGAAACACTCTCTTCGGGCAGGCCATCGATGTACCGGAACTTGTACTTGAGCGGGCATGTCCGGAACGTGCTGACGGCTGACCAACTCAGGTAGTTCCGGCCGGTGAGCGTTCGGGCGACCTCGTTGGCTGGGTTCGTGCTGGCGGGCGTGATGATGGGAAACTGGGATGCGTTGGCAATCATCGGGCACCTCCAGTCGTCGCGTAGGCCCCGGTGCCGTTCGCAGGAGTGGCAGCAGGCTCATCGCTCTTCAACTCGTCGATGAGGTTGGACGCCTGCCGGATACCCAGTTCGTCCGCAGTGGTCAGGCCGAAGCGTTCCCGGAGCATTCCCACGAGGTCGATCTTCCGTCTTGCAGCGATGGCCCGGATGGCTTTGACCTGCGAAGCCGTAGCGGGACGAGGGCTGGGCTGGTTTGTGAACTGGGCCGCCGGGATGCGCGTGACTGAGGCGCCGCTGATGGCCGGGCTGGTGCGCACCTCGATCACTTCCTGCGGTTGGGTGTTCTTGCAGGTGTCGCCAGCGATCCGGGCCAATTCGTCCTGTACGGCTTGGTTGCAGGCGGCGTAGGCCCGGCGAACGACCTGCTGGAGCCCTTCGAGGTCCTGAAACAAGGCCGTGTCGAGTTCGAGTTCGAGGTTGCATGAGGCACCTGCAGAGCCGAAATCAGGCTGGCCGATCTTCCTGTTGGTGCCGACGTTGAGTTTGAGCATGAGGTTGTGAACTTTCTTGGGTTGGGGAATGGGTCGTGTAGACGGTGGCGCAGAATTCATCGCCGCCGTGAAACAGCCGCGATTTAGATATCAATGACGAAAAGCGACGGGCGTGGGTGCAGGGAGGCTTGGGCACCTCCACCACACTCCACGCCCGTCACTTATGGGATCGCGGTTCTTGTCAGGTCAGATCAGCAGCAGGTCACGCCGCTCGGGCCGCCTGCTTCTTGCTGGGCTTCACGCTGGTCTTGGTCCGACTCTTCTTCCGGCCCTTCAGCGTGCTCGTGAAGAACGGCTCCCGGCAGCCAAAGCCGAGCGAGTCCCAGTCGACGGTCCCACTTTCCGGGAGGTCGACCAGCATCACGTCGAGCAGGCACTCCGGCTCTGGATTGGAACCAGAGTCCTCGGGGCCGGTCAGCATGAAGCCACGGCGCCGAATCTCGCGGGAATCCTCGCCGGTGACATGGGCCACGGCATCGATCAGTTCGAGGTCACTCATGACAGAGCATCTCCATAGAAAAGGGGAAAGGGACAGGGAAACACAGGGACACCGGCCACCCACGCAGCGATCCGGAAGAAGGGAAGCACGCCCGGCAGCCAGAGGGGCGGGCGGGGCGACAAGAAGGGCAGCCGCGATCAGAATCCACGCGCGGCATCGACCGAAAGCTGCGGTAACGCGGCCGGGCTACGAGGGCTTGCCGTAGTGCTGCAGGCCTCGCCCATTCCACGGCGACTTGGCTCGACAACTACAAGGCCGTCGAGTGGGCCGTCGCCGCCAAGGAACTGGGGTATCCCAAGCAGACCGACGGGAAGCGGGTAGCGAGGGAGTGGCGGGTGGGGAGGCCGCCTCAGCCGTAAATGCAGGGGGGAGCAGGTCCGTTATGGAACCTACTCCCCTCGATTAAGTTCCGATTGGCTACGCCGCGTCAGGCCTGCCTGCGGCGGCGCTCAAGCAAGCCGAGGCCACCGCCGAGCAGGGCAAGGACGCTGCCCAAGCCTGCCGGGTCAATTTCGGGAACGGCCGCAGTAACCGTCAGCTCGGAAGAGACGCCGTAAAAGTTCATGCCGATAGAGCTATATATATCATTCGTAGAGAAGAACCAGCCTAAAGTCCCAATGTTGAAGGTGGGATCGCCGTATCGGGGGCGATCACTGCCTAGTTCATCGTTTTCAAACCCTGTTCCGTCCGCTCTAGAACCCGTCCAGGCGAAATTCGTGGTGACACTATTTCCGTCGATCCCGATGGTGGGGGTCGTGAAGAGTGAACTCGACCAGAGTCCGCGGGCCGACGTGCCGGTGGTGAGATTGCCCGCAAGGAGGGTGCCGTTCGTGAGATAGATCGGCACGTTCGTATTGAATCCGCCGACGTTGTCGCGGGCATTCACGGTCGCTGTTGATGCGACCGCGTTCCAACTGACGACGCTGCCTTGATAGGTGGCGCCGGAGGCCTGACCGCTCACGAACGTGTTGTAGGTGTTGATGTCTGTGGAGATGGAAGATTGCGTGCCGGAGGTGAGGAAGAGGAACCGGAACTGGTCGCCGGGGTTCAGTCCTGCGGGGGTGGCGAGCTCAATGACTGAGCCGCGGGCATTCGGCAAAGAAAAACTCACAAGGACCAAGGCGACGGCAGCAGAAGTCGCGAAACGGACGAAACGGTTCACAGGTGATCCTTTCTTCGAGCGGATGCCAAGGCGGGGCAAATCTGCCGATAACGACACGCCCGCGAGAGAATATCCCCTCCTCCCCCCCCCGTCAAGCAGCGGGGGCACTCACCCAAAACGAACGAATGCCGGCCACGAAATCGCCGTTTGTCCTACGGTTTTTCAGGTTCTCGGTTACGGCAAGTGTTCTCCGCCTCGCGCAGCCGACAGCCACCCCCTCTCCGCCTCCAACGCCTCTGTCCGGCTCCTGAAGGGCCCCAAAACTGGTCCATCAACAGGCCCCATATCCGCCCACCAGAAGCCGTCCCTATCTGGCTCAACATGGCTCGCCCGGGTGATCTGCAACTTCCCAATCTCCCGCAGGTCCAACTCTTCTCCGTACACACATCGAACGTCACCGCCAGCATCCACGACCAACTCCATCTCAGAACTCATACCTCACCTCCCACATTCCCACGCCGGAGAATGTTTCTGCGGGGCCGATCCACGAGCATCTCTCCGACACTGGCCTGAATCTGCTCGAAGTCCCGGGCGACCATCTGCCGGAGCCTGACTGAATCCCTGAGTTGCTGCGGCTCGATCCCCGTGATGACCTGCTGGGCTTCTTCCACCAGCATGTCGAGGTCCGGGCTGCTCCTGATGTTGAGCCTCCGGAACCGCTCGAAGAACTCGCGGAGATTTTCGACGGCTGAATCCCTGAACACTTTTGGTTGGCCGTCATGAAGTCCAGTCAAGCGTTCAGCGAGGTGAGCCGTGAGCCGCTGGAGTTCCGTTGCGAAGGCTTGTTCCGCGAGTTCGACGGCTGATTCAAACCGCTCACGCACCCGGGCTTGCTCTGCCTGAAACACTTCGGGATTCAGTGCGACAAGGTATTGCGGCGGCTCGATGGTCGGGTACGAGACCTCCAGATCGAACAAGCCGTCGAGCGTGCTGGGGTAGTCGCTGGCGTTGAAGAGCGTGCCGAGTCTGCGCTCTGCTTCTGACTTCATCGCGTCGTACTGCGCAGCGAGTTCCCGGGCGGCCTCTTGGAGCCTCTCGCGGTACGTCTGCATGGTGGTCGCGAACATGCCGAGGGAGTTCTGGGGCAAGAGCCGAATACCAGCCTCCGGGAATGGCAGCGTGACCGTGCGCCAGTAGCCAGATGCTTCCGAGCGAACGGCAGCCACGGCACGGTAGGCGGGATGTTTGAGGTCGAGGATCAGTTTGGAGGCCGACAGGAGTTCGCGGTCGGCATGAAACGCTCGGGCTGCCGTCGTTCGCTGCTCCGGGGCGAGGGTCTTACGAACCCCGAGCCACGTGAAGGCGAGTTTCACGGCGGCCATGGTGGTGCGGAGTCTTTGGGCGGCGTTGGGGGTGGTCTGGGTGACGGGACTGTTGTTGAGTTGGGTTGTACTTCGGCTCGTGGTGTGTTGGCCGGTGTCGTGGGAAATTGTGGTTGCTGTGGACATTGGTACGTGGAATCTCCTTGGAAGTTGGATGAAAGCCCCGGCCGCCAAGACTGCTGACAGACCGGTGGCGGCACTGGCTTGGAAAAGTCCTTGGCTGGTGACGGTTTTCGGACGCTGGGAAGCCCGATCAGCCACCGAGGCGACCGCGGAGCCGCCTGTCACCGTGAGCCGGAATCAGAGGTCAACAACTATGGACGGCGGGCGGGCAGGCGGGATTGGTCGACCGACGCGAAAGGCCGGTCACCTTTCGCCCGCTAGGTCGAGGGCAGCGCAGGGTTCTCTCTGGCTTCATGGATACCGCGTGGGTTACCCAATAGATTGAAACAGAAAAGTCTGGCGATGGACTTGAGCGACTTTCGGATCGCTGAGACGTCAGGTATTCTCCGGGCGTCGAAACTGCATCGCCCACACTGCCTTCCCATCACGGGGTCTCACATGCTCACCAATGCCAAACAGCAAAAGGCCTACGACGCCGTCGCCAGCGCGCTGCCATTCGCCCTTGATGCCACGAAGATCACCGTCGCCGACGGCGTGTCCTATGTGAAGAGCCCGGTCAAGGCCCATGACTACG
>Ga0247838_1004523_pt1 | contig 14751 bp, 5 predicted proteins | sample LaCruzMarch2015__5_FD_189097 | JGI IMG/M metagenome (GOLD analysis project Ga0247838, IMG submission 189097) | Freshwater microbial communities from meromictic Lake La Cruz, Castile-La Mancha, Spain - LaCruzMarch2015_15m | ecosystem: Environmental > Aquatic > Freshwater > Lake | place: Spain... | reverse complement strand
GCAGTGATTCCACCCAATGGCATTTCAACACTGACGATTGTGCTCGGTAACAGTAATAGCAGTGAAATCACGCTGACTTCAGCTTTCGTTGATACATTACCTACCGCTCCGGGTGCGATAGTAGTTGCGGCAACACCTAATATTGTAAAAACTTGTCCGGGCACAGTCACGGCTACCGATAGTAGCGGCACTGTGACCTATGCAAGTGGCGCTACCGTGCCGGCTGGCGGTTGTACGATTAGCGTTGATGTGAGGGGCGCAACACCAGGCGACCACACCAACAATATTCCAGCAGGTGCTTTGCAAACTAACTTTGGCAATAACCAGCAACCTGCTAATGCTGTGTTATCTATTAGTACATTAGGTTATGTTTCTGGCCGTGTGTTTCAAGATAATAACGTCACGCCAAATGGGGTTTATAACTCAGGGACTGATACGCCTCTTTCAGGGGTGAGTATCGAATTGCATAGCGGGGCGGATTGTACTGGTGCCTTGGTGAGTGCTGTTGGCTTGACTAACCCCGTCACGACAGATGCTTTGGGTAATTATATGTTCTCAGGTTTACCTGCTGGAACCTATTCGGTATGTGAGCCTGTGCAGCCAGCAGGTACTACAAACGGCACGACGACTGCTGGTGGTATCACTACCGTGAGTGGTAGCACTGGTATAGCAGGAACGGCATCAAATCCCGCATCAACTTCTAGCCGCGTGGCTAATATCGTACTTGGTAGCGGCGGAGGCGGTTCTGTAAGTGGTTCGGCAGGTAATGACTTTGCTGAAATTGTACTTTCAAGTATTTCAGGTAAAGTTTTTTTAGATGCCAATAATAATGGTGTTCAAAACGGGGCAGATACCAATATCGCAGGCGTTACCATTGAACTGCTTGATGCTACAAACACGCTGATAGCAACGACCACAACTGATGCATCAGGTAACTATAGCTTTACTGGCCTTACTCCAAATACATATTCGGTACGGGAGCCTGTGCAGCCATCTGGTACATCGAATGGTATTACAACCGCAGGTGCTGTACCCAATGGTGGAACTGTCGGGTTACCAACTATTGTTACGATTACGCCAAGTCAGATTAGTACGATTGTGTTGCCGCCCAATACGGTATCTACTGGCAATAATTTTGCCGAGATTCCAAATGGTCGCAGTATTTCTGGCAAAGTTTTCCTTGATTACGATAATAATGGGGCGGTAAATGGCTCTGATCATGGTATTGGTGGGCAGACGATCAATCTTACCGGGTCAGATATTAACGGTAACACCGTTACTCGTACTACCACTACGTCAAACGATGGTAGCTATAGTTTCACAGCTTTGCCTGAGGGCACTTATGTTGTCACCCAACCTGCGCAACCTGAAGGAACGAATAATGGCATCACAACTGCAGGTAGTACGGGCGGCACAGCAACCACTGTTGGTACAACACCTAGTGTGATTTCTGCAATTAGTTTGGTGGTTGCTAATACCGTCTCTGCCAATAATGATTTTGCTGAAATGCCAGATGCAGCACCTGATCTTGCAATTGCTAAGACGCACGCTCCAGCAAGTTTTGGTGATGGCTCTAGTACAGGTTACTTTACTATTACACCAAGTAATATCGGCACGGTTGCAACGACTGGCTTGGTCACTGTGGTTGATACACTGCCAGCAGGCATGACTGTTGCAGCAGCAGCAACAGGCACAGGGTGGATTTGTTTAGGGACGGTTGGTGCCTCGACGGTTACTTGTACAAGCAGTGCGGTAATTGCTGCGGGTGGCACTGGCAACCCTATCACCTTGAGGGTTGCAGTTGCTGCTGGTAGGGCAGGGCAGATATTGACGAATACGGTTATTGTCTCTGGAGGTGGCGAGCCTCCAGGGTTTGACGGAAATAATACCGCGACCGACCCAGTGGTGATTTCGACCACAGCGCAAGTGAGTGGTAACGTATGGTTCGATTCAAACCACAATCGCATTATGGACGCTGGTGAAACTGCCTCGCCATTGATTGCTGGCTGGCAGGTTGAGTTGTTATTGGGTGGTGTTCAAGTTGCAACAACAACGACCGCAGCTAACGGCGCTTATGCATTCACTGGTGTAGCCCCTGGTAGTGGTTATACGATTCGTTTCCGACATCCAACAACTGGATTGCTATGGGGTAATGCATTGCCAAATGAGCAGGGTATTTCACCTACAAGTGGTGTACGTGATAATCCAAGCTTAGCAGTCACTGGCACAAATGGCGGCAATCCTGCAGGCGCTACTGTGAGTGGCGATGGCACACTGTCCAGTTTGACTTTGTTGGCAGGTGACAATATAGTTCAGCAAAGTCTACCACTTGATCCAGCTGGCGTGGTTTATGATGCGGTTACACGTAACCCGGTAGCAGGTGCCATAGTCACCATTACTGGGCCAGGTGGATTCAATCCTGCGACTGATTTGGTTGGCGGTGTTGCGAGCGTAATTACTGGCGCAGATGGTTTCTATCAGTTCTTGCTTACGCCTGCTGCACCTACAGGTATATATACGTTAGAAATAACTACTTATCCTGGAGGTTTCGTTCCGGTACCATCAACATTAATTCCGGTATGTGGCAATGTATTGACGGTCGGGAACCTACCTGATCCTGCTCTTATACACAGTTCCAATGTTGCCCCAACAGCAGGAGCGCCGGCGCACAATCCTGCTGCCTGTCCGGTAAATTCAGTCGCTCTTGCGGCAACGGCCAACACTACGCAACATTATTTCCAGTTTAATATCACAATCCCAACTTCAGCTGATGTTTTGAACAACCATATTCCAATTGATCCGATTTTGGGTGGGGCTATCGTTATTACAAAAACCACACCTTTGGTCAACGTGACTCGTGGTGATTTGGTGCCTTATACGATTACAGCGACGAACACCCTATCAGCTGCACTGACCAATATTGATATTCGCGATCAAGTGCCACCAGGTTTTAAATATAAAAGCGGTACCGCTTCAGTGGATGGCGTAGCTAAAGAGCCAACGTTGATCGGGCGCGATTTGACATGGGCGAATCAGACATTTTCTGCGGGTCAAAAGCGCGTGGTTCGCTTAATGTTAGTTGTTGGTTCAGGTGTTGCAGAAGGTGAGTATGTCAATAGAGCATTTGCCTTGAATAATCTTGTCGGTGCTTCAGTTTCCAATACAGCAACTGCGACGGTGCGTGTGGTGCCAGATCCAACGTTTGATTGCTCTGACCTCATTGGTAAAGTATTTGATGATAAAAATGCAAATGGTTATCAGGATGAAGGTGAGCGTGGTATTGCCAATGTGCGCTTGGCTACCGTGAATGGTTTGTTGGTCACCACCGATGACCAAGGTCGCTTCCATATTACATGTGCAGAAGTACCGAATGAGTTGCATGGTACTAACTTTGTAATGAAGCTCGACGAACGCACATTACCAAGTGGCTACCGTGTGACAACTGAAAATCCGCGTGATGTGCGCATGACCAGAGGTAAGTTGAATAAGCTAAACTTTGGCGCTGCGATTCATCGTGTGTTCCGTGTTGAACTCAGTAACGATGCGTTTAAAGCTAACGAGTCAGTGATGATGGATAGCTTAGCCACAGCTGTAGCAGCCTTGCCTGAGAAGTTGCGCGGTCAAGTGTCAGTTGTACGTTTGGCGTATGACGCGTCTGGCGAAGATGAAAAATTAGTACGCAACCGCTTGAAGCAAGTGCGCACTACCTTAGAAAAACTTTGGAAAAAATCAGGTTGTTGTTATGCACTTTCTTTTGAGGAAGAAATCTTCGAGCGCAAAGCCAATAAGAAAGGAGGTGTGAAATGAGCCGTTTACTGACAGCATTAATGTTGAATGCAGCTTTAATTACACCTGCAATTTACGTATCTTCAGCCTTTGCTCAAGCGGGTGATTTCTGTCAATCTGAAGCAGATTGCAAGCCTTGTGAAAATAAAGACGGCGAGAAAGATAAATCATGCGCTAGCGTACATGGCAAGAGAATTGATAATGGAGATAGCCTTGGTGTGCGCCATTCGCCAGCGCGTGACCATGAGCGTGAGCTGACCACTGAAACATTTGTGATGAGCGACGCTGATGCAGTCTCTGCGCCTTTAGCGCAGGCAGAACAACAGTTTGAAACTGTTGAAAAAACATTGCGTACACCAGTTGCTGAGCAAGAGGTGAATCCCTTATTTGTTTCTGGTGATGGTCAATTAACCGCGCAACTGAAACAAAATCTAGACGCTTTAGTACTTAAATTAAAAGGTAAAGAAAATCTTAAAATTAGTGTGATTGGTCATACAGATAATCAAAAGTTATCTGCACGTGCTAAGAAAATTTACCAAGATAATGATGGCTTAGGTTTGGCTCGCGCTAAAAACACCGCAGATTATTTAGCGCAAGCACTTAATCTTGATTTGAATAGCGTGAAAATTAGCACCATGGCGGACCGCTTACCCGTAACGAGCAATGATAATTTGCAAGGGATGGCACAAAATCGTCGTATTGAAATCAAAGTCAGCTACGATGAAGTGAGCAAAACAATAGCGCAAGTGGCATTGCCATTAGCACCAGAGAAAATTGTCACGCCAGAACCATTGAAGTCTTGCGAAGCTGTATTGGCATCGCGCACGCGCGCAGCCGCTCAGCCTTTTCGCATTAGTGTAGATGGTGTGCCGCTTGAAGATACGGGGGTGATTGACGCGGACGTGCAGCGTTGTACCGATGTTGCGCTTGAAAAATCTGACATTCAGGTGCGCTACGATGCAATGGATGAAAAGCCATCACTTAACTTAGTGGCGTTTCCAAATGTGGCGGTGCGCAACCAAAAGGTGACGTTTACCTCGTACAGTAACTATCGCCATTGGATAGATCGTGGTGAAGTGCGGCTATTTACCACTGATGCTTCAACACAGTCAACGCCGCTTGCGGTATTGCGGATTGAGGCTAATGGTCAGGTAGAATGGTCGGCGGAAAACAAACTTGAAGGCGTGCAATATGTGCTGCGCGTGTATGACAAAGCCGGCAATTTTGATGAGACCATTCCGCAACCATTACAAATTGCAGAAAAATCAACACCACTTGCAGATAGACAAAGTGATGTGCGTGAAAATCTAATTGGCTATGGGGAAAATCGTTTAAGCCTACACAATATTCCAGTACGTAACGGCGGCGCAATTACAGTCAACGGCGAACATTTAAAGCCAGGTCAAAAAATACGCTTTTTGGGTGAAGAAGTGCCAGTGGATAAAAAAGCAAATTTGCTGCACGCCAGATTTTACCGAATGGTAACCATGTGGTTGATGTGCAAGTGTTAGAAGAAAATGGCACTGAAGCCATGACGTTCAATCGCAACTTGTATATTCCAGACCAAGATTGGTTCTATATCGCCTTGGCTGATATTACAGGTGGGCGGAACTCGACGTCAGGCCCTGCGCAGTTAGTCACTGGCGATACGCAGCATTTTGATAATGAAGCTTATGTGGATGGCCGTCTGGCGTTTTACTTAAAAGGTAAAGTCAAAGGCGATTGGTTATTGACGGCATCAGCCGACACTAAAGAGCAGCCAATCAAACATTTATTCTCGAATATTGATGATAAAGATCCACGCTATTTGTTGCGCCGCTTAGATCCAGATCGTTATTATCCTGTATATGGTGATGACTCGACAACGGTTGAAGATGCGCCAACGCGTGGTAAGTTCTACGTGAAATTAGCGAGAGGCGAATCTCACGTGATGTGGGGTAATTTCCAAACTCAGCTTTCAGGCACAGATTTAGTGCAATACAGTCGTGGCATGTATGGCGCTAATCTTAAATTGCGTAGTGATACCGCAACGAGTTTTGGGCAAAAAAATACGCAAGTAGATGCATTTTTAGGTGATCCTGGTACTTTGGGTGCGCGGGAGCAGTTCCGTGGTACAGGCGGTTCTCTTTACTATGTGCAACATCAAGATACCACACGTGGTTCAGAAAAAGTGTGGTTAGAAGTACGCGATAAAGATTCTGGCATCGTGTTAAAAACCACGCAATTAAGCGCAACGCAAGACTATGATTTTGATGCGATTCAAGGACGTATTTTATTGACTTCACCGCTACCATCTACTGCTGATGATAGCCAATTAGTACGTGCAGGTTCATTATCTGGCAACCCCGTATTTATGGTGGTTAGCTATGAATACACGCCGAGTATTCGTGATATTAATAACATGACAGTTGGCGGACATGTTTCACAATGGCTAGGTGATAAAGTGCAGATTGGTGCAACAGGCTATCGTCAAGGTGATCAAGCGACACGCCAACATATTTATGGCATTGATGCGACATATAGAATTTCTGCAGGCGTTTATTTAAAAGCTGAAACTGCGCAATCTAGCGGTGTGGGAACGACGACACAATCCTCTGGCACAGGTGGATTTGAGTTTAATAGCATCACGTCTCAAGGCGGTAATGCAAATGCGCACCGTGTGGAATTTGCTGCAGATTTAAGTGAAATATCTTCAGTAAAAGGTAAGATTAATGCTTATTGGCAAGACCGCGACAGGGGTTTTTCATCACCTGGACAAATTACGAATGAAGATTCACAGCAGGCTGGTTTCTCTGCCGATGTGGAGATAACAGATACGACTTCAGTGCAAGCTAAAACCGATGTTAAAAATGCAGATACTCAGGATAGTCAAGCGATACAGGCATCTGTCAAACATCGCTTCACGCCAAACTGGGCGGCGAGTGTGGGTGTGCGCATTGATAATATGGACACTTATGTCGCAAATGTAAGCAAAACCTTATCTCAAGATGGTGATCGTACTGATTTGGGCGCGCAGATTGATTATCAGCCTGACAGTAAGAACGACAACCCTGATTGGAATGTGTATGGCTTCTTGCAAAATACGGTGAGCAATTCTGGCAACAGACTAGATAATGACCGCATTGGCGCAGGTGGTAAATGGCGTATTAACGAGAAATTTAACTTGTTAGGTGAAGCCTCATCAGGCAACCGTGGTTTTGGTGGTAAACTGGGCGGAGATTGGCAAGTGACAGATCGCAGTCAGCTTTATCTCAACTATGCCTTAGATAGCGATCGTACCGATAGTTTTTATCGTGGCCGCCAAGGCACATTAGTAACTGGTGCAAAATCACGCTACACCGATAGCATGACAGTTTACGGTGAAGAGCGCTTGATGCATGGTACTGGGCAATCCGGTCTGATGCATGCTTATGGTTTGGATTTAGCAGCGCAAGATGGCTGGAACTTTGGCACAAAAGTCGAAACGGGTAAGTTAGCCGATGCAGTGTCAGGTGATTTAGATCGTACCGCGTTAAGTTTTAGTGTGGGTCGTGCGATTGAAAAAACCAAATACGCAGGTAATATTGAATGGCGAAAAGATGATAGTTCAACCACAGGTAAGCGAACAACTTGGCTCGTGCGGAACTCACTAAGCTATCAAACCACACCAGATTGGCGTGCATTGGGTAAGTTAAATTTCTCAGTATCTGACAGTAGTTTAGGTAATACATTTGATGCGGATTTTGTTGAAGGTGTGGTCGGCTATGCTTATCGCCCAGTAAATAACGATAAGCTCAATGCCTTATTTAAATATACTTATTTTGCAAACCAGCCGTCACCTAGCGCGCTTAGCACCGCAGGGGTGTCATCAGACTATGAGCAACGTAGTCAAATACTCTCAGTGGATGCAATTTATGACATTAAGCCATGGCTGTCTGTGGGTGGTAAGTACGGCTACCGTAAATCCGAAATTCGGGCTCCTCAAGGTGAGGGTGATTGGGCCAATGCGGACGCACATTTAGTGGTAGCTCGGGCAGATTGGCATTTTGTTCACGACTGGGATGCGTTGCTAGAATTACGTTGGCTTGGCGTGCCTGCGGCGGATGATAGCAGAGCAGGGGCGTTGGTAGGTGTGTATCGGCACCTCAATAACAACGTAAAACTGGGCGGCGGCTTTAACTTTACTGATTTTTCGGATGATATGACTGATTTGTCCTATCGTTCACATGGTTGGTTTGTGAATTTAGTCAGCAAGTTTTAATCGAAATTTCAGCTTCATCATGTCGCCCACATAATTCAGTTTATGAGGGCGTTTTTGTGATTTAGGCAAACATATTGATACAAATACTCTTTACAGCTATAGTGACACTCATGGCTGTAGTTATCTAATAAAAAAGGGTTTGCGAATGGCGGCATTGCGTCCTGTATTAATGATTGTTGATGATGATCCACTCATCACGGATACCTTACATTTTGTTTTGAGCAAGTATTTTGAAGTCAGTGTTGCTGAATCGCATACGCAATTAAAGAGTTTGCTATTGCAATTAGACAGCCCGCCAGCCTTGGCGCTAGTTGATCTTGGTTTGCCACCGTCACCCCATACGCCTGAAGAAGGTTTTAAAGTGATTAGTGCCCTTTTAGCACATTCCCCAACTATCAAGATACACGTGCTGTCTGGCCAAAGTGATGATGTGAATGTGAGGCGTGCGTTATCGCTGGGCGCGGTAGATTTTATTGCAAAGCCTTGTGATGTTGAAAAATTAAAAGACATGCTGCTAAAATCGCTCAAAGTGCAAGATGTTGAGCTTAATGAAATCAAGGCTGAGCAAGAGCATGACGGTTTGTTGGGTAATAGTTTACCTATGCAAGCCTTACGTATGCAAATTACGCAATTTGCAGATTCACCTTTTCCTGTATTAATTGAAGGCGAGTCGGGAAGTGGTAAAGAGCTAGTTGCAGGCAGCTTTCATTACGCAAGTAAACGTGTAATGCAACCTTATTTGTCAATCAATTGTGCGGCAATATCACCATTGTTGGCTGAATCCATATTATTTGGACATACTAAAGGTGCTTTTACTGGTGCAACTTCCGCGCATGCGGGTTATTTTGAAGATGCCAGTGAAGGCACGCTTTTTCTAGATGAGATTGGTGAATTACCGTTAGAGTTGCAGGCTAAGTTGCTACGCGTATTAGAGAACGGTGAATACCAGCGTATCGGTGAAACACAAACCCGAAGAAGTCAGGCGAGAATCGTGGCTGCAACCAATCGTGATTTGCGTGCAGAAGTGCGTGCGGGAAAGTTTAGATCTGATTTATACCATCGCTTAAGCGTGTTTGCCGTACATGTGCCGCCAGTGCGAGATTTAGGTGAAGATAAACACTTATTGCGCGACCATTTCATTGGGTTTTATGCCAAACAGATTGGCCAAGCGCCTTTTGAATTAGATGCGGCGGCGCAAGCTCGCTGGCTAGACTATAGTTTCCCAGGCAATGTGCGTGAGCTTAGAAATATTGTGATTAGATTAATTGCAAAATATTCAGGAAAAATGCTTAATGCAACGCAACTTGTTGCGGAATTTGATTTGTCTGCACCAGAATCGCAAGGGTCAAGTGCTGAGCCATTAAACTTTAACGATGTGAGCGGCATGACAGCCCAAGCGCAACGTCATCTGCAACGGCAGGCTAATGTGAGTTTAGATGAGGTGCTTAAAACTTGGGAAAGAGCTTACATTGAAGCAGCGATGCAACTTACGCACGGTAATTTAAGCCAGGCGGCAAAGTTGCTCAACGTAAATCGTACAACCCTGTATAGTCGCATGAGTATTCCCGAAGAAAAATAAAGATATACCTCAAAACAAGTGGACTAAATTTGTACTATCCTCACTTTGGCTTAAAAGAGCCGCCATTCAAAATCACCCCGAACACAGACTTTTTCTTTTCGGGCGGTAATCGTGGAGCAGTGCTAGACGCACTAGTCTATGCCATTACCAATGGTGAGGGAATTATTAAGGTGGTGGGTGAGGTTGGTAGCGGTAAAACAATGCTTTGTCGCATGCTACAAACAATTTTGCCTGAAAAAATTGAAAGTATTTATCTCGCGAATCCAAGTGTCGCGCCTGAAGATGTATTGCATGCGATTGCATTTGAGCTGCAACTCAAATTACCAAAAAATGCAGATCGATTGAAAGTCATGCAGGAGCTGCAAACACACTTACTTAGTCGCCATGCAGAAGGTCGGCAAGTGGTGATTTTTGTAGAAGAAGCGCAAGGCATGCCGTTAGCAACCTTAGAAGAAATACGGCTACTTTCTAACTTAGAGACTAAGCAAGATAAATTATTACAGATTGTGTTATTCGGTCAGCCTGAGTTAGATGTTAACTTGAGTGAATCTCATATTCGCCAATTGCGTGAACGTATCACGCATAGTTTTCATTTAGAGCCCCTAGCAACCAAAGACATCGGCGAATATTTAATATTGCGATTACGCGCAGCAGGCTATCATGGGCCGCACTTGTTTTCAGATGCGGCCATCAAAAAAATCTCAAGTGCGGCCAAGGGTTTGGCGCGACGAGTGAATATATTGGCAGATAAATCTTTATTGGCGGCCTTTGCAGATAATGTTTATCAAGTTACACCTAAGCATGTAAAAGCAGCGATACAAGATAGTGAGTTTGGCCGCAATGCAACTAATTACAAAAAATATTTCGTTTGGGCAATCTTATTAATAGGCTTGTTAGCCACCTCTATGGCCTATGTGTGGTGGCAGTATCAATATAACCCACAAGCTAATTTTAAACCTAGCGTTATTAAGTTCGAGAATAAACCCGCTAATACATTCCTAGCTAAAAGTCCAGTTGCCGCCGTTGCAAAAGAAACAACAGCACTTGCAAACTCAGTAGCCATTGCCAATGATGTTAATGTAGCGATGACGAATGATGCTTCAGTTCATCCTGCTCATTCAACAGGTAGCGTTTCACCAACAGCATTGCTAGCGCCAAAAGTAGACGATGCTGCTTCTGTTGCTATTGTTGCCCGCCAAACCGCTACACAACCTGTTATAACAGCGGTTCAGCCTGCAGTACCTTTAGTCAAGCCGGATGCCCTGCCAGTTAAAAAAATAATAAATACTAAACAAATAGATGCTAGGCAGTCGTTAGTAGATAAACGTATGGATCTGACCAGTAGCTGGTTATTTAGCGGAGAGCCAAATACGATTACACTGCAGATTAAGTCGTTACCGACAGAAGCCAAGTTAAATAGTGACAAATTTAATGATGAACAATTAAAAGTTGAACTTGATAAAATTAGCCAGCAACTAGAGGTTGACAACATTTATATGTATCGTAAAAAACAAAACGGGGAAGTCTATACCGTGATTTTGTATGGTCAATTTGCTGAGCGTAGCGATGCGCTTGCTGCACTAAAAAACTTACCTGAGCCTATCAAAAGCAATCGGCCATATTTGCGCACTCTAGCGGGTATTAATCGAGACGTTGAGCAAGCGCAATAAATATGGCTTGTAACTTATTGTAAACAATTGATATTCTGCAAATTTTTCTTGCATTTTTTGATGTATTATGCAAAATGTGTAAAAGAATGTAAATAAAGCATTAAGTTGGGAGTAAATACGCTGTGGCAAACAACAAAAAAACATTATCGTTGCTAAGCATTGTGCTTGCGTTAGGCATGTCGTCCTGCGCGCATCAATCTAAAATTAAGCCATCGAAGGGTCATATTGATGGCCAAAATACCTCGAACCAAAAAACAACAGCACAATCTGCTGACGACTCAGTTACAGCTAAGTCAGCAAATACCAGTATTCCTAAACCAGTCATTAACAATACTTATTTACCACCTCCTAAAGCAAAAACCAAAGCACAACTTTATAGCATTGTGGTGTATGACACTCCAGTAAAAGAAGTGCTGTTCGCCATTGCTCGTGACAGCAAGCTCAATATAGATATCCATCCTTCAATTCAAGGCAGGGTAACTTTGAATGCGGTAGATCAAACCTTACCAGCTATTTTAGAGCGTTTATCTAAGCAGGTAGACCTGACTTATAAGATTCAAGGTAATGTTCTTTCTATTACACCAGACCAGCCTGTGTTACGCACTTATGCGGTAGATTATGTCAATATGTCGCGTGATACTACTGGGTTTATTGGCGCTGCTGCGGAGATTTCCAGTGCAGGTCAAAGCGCTTTAAATGAGTCTGGCGGATCTAGTAGCAATAATAGCTCTCGTACATCAATCACCAGTGAATCAAAAAGCCACTTTTGGGAAACTTTAGAGAAAAACATTAAAGACATCTTGGCTGAAACTGATAAAGAGGTCATCGTTGGGCGAACTAATAGTTTATCTGCTTCTAGTCAAAAGAACGCGAATAGCACTCAGTCAGCCAAGAAGGTTGATGTTGACGTGAGTAGTGCTACTACACTTGCTAAAGAAAAAGAAGATGCTAAAAATGAATATAAAACATTGTTTGCTGGAACGGTAATCGTTAACCGTGAGGCAGGTATTATCAACGTACGTGCAACGAACAAGCAGCATGAAAAAGTGCAGGAATTTTTAGATAAGGTGATGGGTAGCGCTAAGCGCCAAGTGCTGATTGAGGCAACTATTGTTGAAGTGAGATTAAATGATAATTATCAGGCTGGGGTAGATTGGGCGAGAATAGCTGGTGCTAAGGGAGGACTTTCGTTTGGGCAACAATTAGGTTCACAAGTTACGCTCAACGCCGGAGGATTGCCTTCAACAAGTGCTAACGCGTTTGGAGCGAAGGCCGCTGCAGGGTTTGTTGCGGCTTATGTAAATCCAACCAGTATGTTCGGTAATATTGCAGCCTCTATAAACTTCCTAGAGCAATTCGGTAAAACTGCGGTACTCTCTAGTCCAAAATTGATGGTGCTGAACAACCAAACTGCAGTACTTAAGGTGGTGGATAACTTAGTTTACTTTACTGTTAAGACGGATACTGTAGCTGGCAATAACGGAAGTCCCGCAATTGTAAACTCTACTTCAACAGCGCATACCGTGCCAGTAGGCGTGGTGATGACAGTGACGCCGCAAATTAACAATACTGGCAATGTCAATATTAATGTCAGGCCGACTGTTTCGCGAAGAGTTGATTCTGCACAAGATCCTGTGAATGCAGGCAACCTAATACCAGTCATACAAGTGCGTGAAATGGAATCAATGTTGCAAATTGCGAGTGGCAATACCGCCGTCTTAGGTGGTTTGATGCAAGATGAGGCAATCAATAACACTGATAGAGTGCCAGGGATATCGAAAATTCCAGTAGTAGGTAAGGTTTTTACGGGTAAAAATGATGGAAGTCGTAAAACTGAATTAGTCATATTTTTACGGCCTACGGTGATTAGTAATGCGAGCTTAGAAAGTGATGAGCTTTCTGGCTATAAGCAATACCTGCCATCTCAAGCGCTAGAGCGAGCGCTAGAAACTGAAGCGGAAAATGAAAGGTAAACTTTTATATGAGTTTACTCATTAAAGCATTAGATCATTTAGATAAAAACAAGCAGGCGGAAAAAAGCAAAAAGCTGTCGGGGGGAGAGTACGTGGCTGATGATGCCTTGATGCTGGAGCTCATGCCCATTGAGTCTAAGCGAGAAGTCGCACCGGAGCCGGCCTTAGATGCGAATCTGATGGCTGAAGCGATAGTTGAAATTGCCGAAGTTAAAGATGCAGCAATTGAAAGAGATCTCACGCTAGAAGAAGAAGCAGGTTTAACGAGCGCACACATTGCGGCGAGTAAATATGCTAAACCTAAGCCAAGTGTCGCTCATGGCTCATCAGCTAAAGCCACAGATAAATTGACAGATAAGCCGATGGCTAAATCATCAATGCAAGCGGACTCGAAAAAAAGCAGTTCGTCTATATCTCCACCAAGTAATTTAACAAAGAATATTACATCCACGGCTAAATTAACGCCAGCAATTCAAAATCCAGAGGCAGAGCTTAGTCAAAAAGCTGCAGCCAAGGTTTTTGTTGCCAATAAAGCAGTTAAAGCACCCAGTTCAAAATCAGCACTTATAATTTTGGGGGTAGCGGGTGCGCTATTAGTTTGGTTGGGTTTGCAGGGCTATAGCTATATTAAAATGTTAACCACGCCTGATATTGTGGTTGTAAATCCTATTGTGGCTAAGCCAACTCAGTCACAGGTTGTTCCTGTAGAAGTTGCAAAAATTGGTGTAGCACAGTTACCTAAAGTTGATGTATCTATAGAAAGTGCAGTTGCAAATCAAGGAACTCAGGTTGCAGTCAATCAAGCTGCATCAGATGAAACGGCTACAAATTTAGCTAACAAAACAAGCGCGTCTGCATTTGAAAACAAAGTGCCAGAAAATCAGCTTGAAAAGGCAGGCATGTTCGAAGATGTTGCTCAGGCAGAGCCTAAAAAATCGAGAGCTTATAAAACAAGTAACAATAGTAATGAAATTTATACCGACAGAGAAGTTTCATATAATGTAGCACCTAGAAGTAACCCAAAACGTAAACCATTAAAACTAATTAGTAAAGCGGCCTCATCTGGTGTGGATCCAACGTTAATGGCTGCATACCAAGCTTATACTCGTGGTGATGATGTTTTCGCACAACAACAATATAGACAAGTGTTACAACGTGATGTGCGTAATGTAGATGCGCTGTTGGGCATGGCGGCCATCGCACAAAGACAAGGCCGAGATGCGGATTCGGCTGGTTGGTATCAAAAAGTACTGGAGATTGAGCCTAAAAATACCATAGCACTCTCCGCTGTCATAGGCGCAAGCAATAGCAACCAACAAGACACCGCAGATATGGTGGGAGCAGAAAGTCGTATTAAAAATATGTTGGCCCAGCACCCAGATGTGGCTAACCTGCACGCGGCATTGGGTAACTTATATATAGAGCAAGGTCAGTGGCCTTCAGCACAAGAGGCTTATTTTAACGCCAGTCGGCTTGCGCCTAACAATGCAGATTATGCATTTA
>Ga0247838_1004512_pt1 | contig 14764 bp, 18 predicted proteins | sample LaCruzMarch2015__5_FD_189097 | JGI IMG/M metagenome (GOLD analysis project Ga0247838, IMG submission 189097) | Freshwater microbial communities from meromictic Lake La Cruz, Castile-La Mancha, Spain - LaCruzMarch2015_15m | ecosystem: Environmental > Aquatic > Freshwater > Lake | place: Spain... | reverse complement strand
TCTGGTGTACGATTTCAACAATGCCCCTGTTGGCGTATTGGAAGAAGAAGACATCCTGCGGGCCGTCAAAAAACAGGATACCAGCTCGCCGGTAGCCCAATACATGAGCGATCACATCCCCCTGGTTGCGTTGACCGATTCCCTGTTGTACGTTTATTACCTCATCCGCCAGCAGCAGTACGGCATCCTTGCCGTCAAAGACGCGCAGGGTGACATCATCGGCGTCATTGACGAAGCCGGGTTGTCTAATTTTTTGAAAAATACCAGTTCGACGGCTTAAGGTAACGGGCGTTTTAGAGGACGCTCAAAGCCAGTTTCTCCAAACTGTGCTCCAGAAAATGTGGCACAATGGTGTCGAACGTCCGCTGAATTTTTTGCGGATTTTTCAGATCCCGGATCATGTGGTGGTAGCGCGCCTCCCCGTGCTCGTCCACGATGGCTTTTTTGCGTTCGGGTTGCTGGAAGTATGCGAGCATGCCCTCCGGATCGGCTTCCGGGTGAAACTGGGTGCCGATCATTTCGGGGCTAAACCGCACAGCCATGAGCGCACGGTCGTAATGTGTGTGTGGTCGCAGTTTTTCCAAACACAGCACCCTGGCCCCCATTTGCCGCAGGCGCTCTTTGTTGGGGTTCAACACCTGAAAACGCCGAAAATCGGCGATGTAAAAGGGTTCGGGAAGCCCCTCAAACAGCCACTCGGTTTTGCCCTCGCTCGTTTTGTACACAGGGTATGTGCCAAAAGACATTTGCGCCCGCTGCGTGACGTGTCCGATGCCGAAGTGGTGACAAGCCATTTGAAAAGAGTGGCAGATGAACAGGCAGTGCCGTTTGGGCGTGTCCTCCCGGGCATTCCAACGCCATAGGTCGTCAATAAGCCCAAAATACCGGTCGAACCAAGGCCCGTCGTTCACCAATGGATTGCCCGGCCCTCCGGAAAAAATATACAGATCGTACGACGTGTCCGGGATTTCATTTTTGGCCCGCACGTCAAAATGGTCAAAACGCAACACGTTGGCGTAACGGCTCATGATGGTGCGCAGCATGCCGATGCCGCGGTTGCTTTCGCCGTTGTACATATCAATTAAGGCGGCCTTATACATGGTTCTAAGTTGTGGATTTTGGTAAGAGCAGGCGCTCAATAATGTGTTTACGCTCAAAGATCGCAAGTTTGTGCCGAATGTTTGGTCAAACGCCTTTTTTACATTCATTTTTTTCTTCCATCTACTTCCGTCAACGTACTTTGCGCAACTTTTATAAAATGAAAGCCATGAATCCAATTGCTTCCGACGCCATAGACGCGGTCATTGACGCCCTCGACAACCTCGACGAGCACCAGTACGAACAACGCATGCGCGCCTTTGCCGAGGCTCAACCCATCCTGTTTGCCTGGCTCAACAGCGAATCGTTTGAACTGCTCACGGAAGATGAAAAAGGATACCTGACCTACCTCTCCCTCATCATCTGGAGTGCCGTGGAAAAAGCAGATGGAGAAATGGATATGGTCGACGAAGAATCCATTGGGGAAGCCGAAGAGAAAAATTACGAGATTCTCGAAGCGTCTGAAGGTAAACGCTTCCGAGAACGGTTAGACACTTTTTTTGAGGCCTACCCACAGGAAGAGCTCCTGGCCTTTGCCGAAGAGGCCGTGCTGGAAGACGAAGACGACCCCGAATCGCTCGTCACCAAAGAAGGCCGAGAGGCGCTGTTTGTGTCGCTGAAGACGGTGATTGATGTGTTGACGGAGTAGGGGGTTGTATTAATACCTCATGGCCGATTGGGGCAATAACCTGAAGAATATTTTGGAGGTTGAAAAATTGGTGACAGTTCATTGATCAGCAACGGGTGGGCATTGAGGATTCAATCTTCCTTCATATTCAAGATAATATGTTCTCCTTGATCAGATAATGAAGATCGGGTGGGTTTTGACTGATCAGCCGGGAACGTGATCTTCATGGTGTTGTCAAAGCTTAACTTAGGTACGACCAGCAATTCAGCGTCCAACACCACTTCCATTTTAGCGATGCTTTTCAAGGTAAAATTGTGCAATCCGCTCAACCATTTACTCACCTCTGATTCGGTTTTGCCCAACTGTTTGGCAAATTCTTTTTGTGTCCAATTTTTCTCCGTTAACAACTGCACAATGCGGTTGACCATATCCATATTTTTGGATACGTATTGCCGGGTTTCCGGGTTGATCCGTTTCCGGATGCGGTCATAAACATCTTCTTTTTTCATAGCTTGTTTGATTCCTGTAGTACTACTTTCAACCGTTTAGCGGTTGATTGCCGTTGTCGGTTTTCGGGCGGAAGGGCTTGCGCTTTTGCTTCATCCCTGAAAAAATGATCCTTGGCACCATCTTTTTGGGCCATTTGTTCCAGCCATAGGAACAATTCGTCCAGGCTAACTGCGTAAGAAATTTCATTTTCGTGCCTTTCAAAGAAATCATTCGTCTCCGGGATGCGCCAGTTGTCGTCCCCTTGGGAAATCTTAACAGTGTAATAGGCGACTTTCGGGCCACTTAACTCGGGTAAATGAACAAGTTTTGCAAAGATATTCACTTATAAGATAACTTTTTAGAAAAGCAGTGTAATTTTTGAACAGAATTAACATTTTTCATCGTCTGCCTTGAGCCGAAGGCTGAATTTATCATGTTTTAGCGAATGTATGTACAACGTTTTCGTTTTTTGTGAATGTATTCATGGTCTCTACCGGCTTTAGCCGAAGAAGCGGTGCTGGAAGACGAAGACGACCCCGAATCGCTCGTGACCAAAGAAGGCAGAGAGGCGTTGTTTGTGTCGTTGAAGACGGTGATTGATGTGTTGACGGAGTAAGGGGGGTATGACGGGGTATTATTTAATATTTCCTTTCTCTTTGATGTTTTTTTTTTTTTTTTAGAAGACAGCATCTTTGTAGGGCGAGAGCAACAATTGCTCAGGCATTCACCTTTAAAATCTGCAATCATGCGGTCAACCATTTATTTATTCAGTGCAATTGCCTTGATATTCGTATCGTGTGGGCGTGAGTCAAATTTTATTACTTCTGATCCCGATTCGGAATTACGTCTTATGGCAACCGTTTCAAGAACAATTTCACATGAAACTCAAGTAGTAGCTTATGTAAATTGGACGCTTGATCATATGGTACCTTTGTTTAAAGATTCCGCAGTTTACAATGCGATTGTTACTGGAAATACTAACGCCCCTGTTGTTGTATCTAAATTGCAGTTGGTTGGGTTTGATAGCTACGAAGATTTTGAAACTGAGCATCAGCAAAAGCTAAGTGAATTTCAAAATGCTGTAGTTTTGGGCCAAATTGGTCAAAGTGAATTGTTAAGCATAATATCGAGTAATTTTACGGCAGAAGATTTCAATTTTTTTGAAGGAGGTGATATTCCAGAGCAATTTGCCGCTTCGCTACCATGCTATAATAGTTTTCTGTTCGATATGGCTGAAGTATTAGTAGCTACTGCATTGGCGTCTGAAACGGGTCCCGGTGCTGTAATAACTGCGTTAGCAGGGACTGCGATAGCATATGGAAAGTTTAAAGCGTGTGTTTCATCCACATATGGTGGCTAATCTCTAACTCCTCCTTTAAGCAAAAAACATAAAGTGACATGAAAAATTTCATTTATTTATCGCTCTGCATGGTTATTTTTCTAAATGCCTGTTCCCAAGATGACAATGTAAAAGTAGAGTTGAACAAGTCTGAGTTGATACAATTGTTAGATGCAGACACAGAAGTTAATCAATATAGGGAAATGGTTAATGAATACCAGTTACTAGTGGCGTCAATCCCATACGATTCTCTTCAGTTTATTTACAGTAAATTAAAGGATTGTGGATTGTATCATTCACAAGGAACTGTTGTTGAAATACAGAAATGTATCTTGGGCTCATCTAATGCAGAGGCCTTTATTGAGATGGAGCGGCTGAATCCTGAAATAAAGGCAAAGAAAGTAACAATACGTAAAAAGTACCCCGAGTTGTCGAAAATGGAAGAGATAGAGGTCTCAAAATTGCTTTTGAAACCTATTGATGAAGTTCAAGCAGAAAAATTACTCAAGGTTCTCAAAACCACTAACCTTTCAAAATAACGTCTTCGTCATGAAAAACGCTGCCATTATCGCACTGTGCCTAATTTTTGCATTTTTGCCAACGATTAGCGCATTTGCAGTTGATTGCTACATTAACTTTGCAACAACGGTTTCACATGCATCCTACATACATGATTCAGAATGTCAGGGAATAAACAACAACGCTATGTGCCGTTATGAGTCGGATGCCAAGTACAACCAAGCCTTAAATGCTGCTTCCAGTCAATATAGCGCTTGCTGTTGTTCAAGCAATTTATCTTGTTGTTAACATGGTTCAAGTTCCTGTTGGGCTAAACCGCTGAACCAAAATAGTAGTTGTGGGCACTTTTTCGAGTTATACAAACACTTTAATGTGCTGATAAAAAGATGAAATGTGATGTATTTTTGCCGATGTTGACGTTCCTGTCAACATCGGCAAAAATTCCTTTATAGCATTTTCTCATTATTTAAGCACAAAACCACGCCCTATGGCAAACATCATGCTGAAACCAATTTTATATTTCTTCCTCAGGGTGTTCGTACGCTTTATTGTTGTCACTACGGCGTTTTCAACCTTGATGTATTTCATCAATACAGGCATTGATGTCCAATCGTCTTTTGTGTTTGGCCTGATTTTTAGCATGACCATATCATTAATAATCAGCACTGCTCAGGTGTTGCGCGTCAGCTACATAGCGCGTAGGAACAAGATGCCGATAGAGGCACCCATTTTTTCCTTGCGGCAAAAAAAAGAATGGCTAAGCCATAAAGAGACGGCTAAATTACTGTACGATTTAGAGCACCACATGAACACAAGTCGCTGGACACTCTTGCATTCAGATGAAAAAGAGATACAATTTCTTTTTTTAGACAAGCACGGCGACGCAGAGGTAAACATAGCGATGATGCCACAGCCTAATGGCACAACCTTGGTAAAAGCGGAAAGTCAACCGGCACTGAAGTACCTCATGGCCGATTGGGGCAATAACCTGAAGAATATTTTGCAGGTTGAAAAGTTGGTGTCGGCTTAAAGTAGGCGAACGTTTTACTGCCCTGTTCAAATCGACAGCACATGCATCCAGGTGTTACCCATCTGTCAACCACTCGTAGTAGTTGTCTCGATTGATCAGTTTGAGTTCGTGTTGTGGATACGCTTGGGTGAAGGTTTTAGAGAACTCAGCCTTGGCTTTAGCGCCCCATTTCATTTCGTAGGCCCACATTTTGCCATCGCGTTCTTCCACGTAGTCAATTTCCTGTTGATCTTGAGTGCGCCAAAAAAATGCATTGGCATGCAGACCTTTATAGTGAAGCGTCTTTTTGCGTTCGCTGATGAGCCAGTTTTCCCAAAGCGCGCCAACATCTTGCCGGAGTTCCAGTGGTTGATATTGAGCTATGATGGCATTGCGGATGCCATTGTCGTAAAAGTAAATTTTGCGTTTGCGTTTCAGTTCTTTGCGCAAATTGCGACTCAGCGGAGGCAACCTGAAGATGATAAAAGTCTGCTCCAGCAGGTTGATGTAATTTTCCACCGTCTGGTTATCCAAATCAACTATTTGGCCCAGTTCGTGGTAAGACACTTCATTGCCCATCTGAAAGGCCAAAGCCTGCAATAAGCGGGTCAGTTTTTCCGGCTTCTTGATGCGCTCCCACGTTAAAATGTCTTTGTACAAAAAACTGTCGGCCAATTGGCTCAGCACGTCCCGCTCCTCACCGGGGTGGTTAACTACTTCTGGATAATATCCATATACTAAACGCTCGGATAGCCGCCGGTGCTCCTCTACGAATCCGTGATGCGCCTCCATTTCACCGAATGAAAGGGGGAACAACTGGTATTCCCACTTCCTTCCTGTGAGCGGCTCATTTATTTGATTTGTCAGTTCAAATGCCGATGAGCCAGATGCCACCACTTGTATTTCCGGCATTTGGTCGGTGATCAGCTTGAGTTTTATCCCAACATTGCTGATGCGCTGTGCCTCATCGAGTATTAAAGTGGTGCTGTCGCCCAGAATGCGTTTCCACTTGAGGGTAGTAACCTCGTCTAACAACAAGCGCGTCTCCGGGTCATCGCCATTGAGCCACTTGACATCCTGTTTATGGCCAAAGATGGCTTTGAGGAGCGTGGTCTTGCCCGTCTGGCGTGGCCCAATAATAATGATGGCCTTGCCGGTGAATAATCGGTTGAGTATGCGTTGTTCTAAAATGCGCTTTATCATGTTTTTGCGAATCTATTCGCAAAAATAACGCTTTTTTTGCGAATTGAATCGCAATGTTGCCGTTTTGGGCGGAACGCCGACTTCGGCCAAATGTGCGCAGCCTTCACAGGGCAATAGATTCCAGCCCTTTGGCAAAGGGCAAACCATGCCTTCGAGATAAGTTCACGGAATAGGGCGATTGGGTTGGTATAAATTAATATTCATTCCTCAAAGTGTTCAAAGTGATCTGCGGCAAGCGCTGCCAGGCAGTAGTGAAAACGAAGACATACGCAATAGATATTTGTCGGCACTCCGCCAGTTGTACGCTGCTTACCCGGAACTTGTCCCTTTAGGGATGCCCAAGCTGGAAGAGTTATACGCTAAATGTTCATCAAACCAAAATTAGAACCAATGAAAAAGCATTTAAAAGTGGTGCTGCTGTCTTGCATGATCAGCTTTGTCAACATTGCCACTGCTCAGACGCCCGTTTCAGATCCAGATGTCTCAAAGGCGTGCGCCCAGGCAACACCTGCCTGGGCGCATTCTTTTGTTTGTAACTGTTGAATGCAGCCATCCACCAAGGCCATATTTCCCCTCTTTTTCAACCCGTTATCCAAAAAAGACTGAAAAAATTTTTGCTCAACGCTTGCATAACGATCCGGAGCGACTTACCTTTGCGTCCGCTTTTGAAAAAAGGCGAAGTACAAACCTGATTTTTCACATTTTTACCATAGATTGATATGGATACGCTGAGCTACCGGACCGTGTCCGTCAGCAAGGAGAAAGCGGAGCATAAATGGTACGTGATAGACGCCACCAACTTAGTTGTTGGTCGTCTGTGCACCCAGATTGCGAGCATCCTGCGCGGCAAAAACAAGCCGTCTTACACCCCACACGCCGATACAGGCGACTTTGTGATCGTGATCAACGCAGAAAAAGTGCGTTTCACCGGCAACAAACTGCAGCAGAAGCTGTACAAAGACTTTTCGCTGTACCCAGGCGGTCAGAAACTGACGCTGGCGGCTGCCATGCTCGACAAGCACCCCGTGCGCATCATCGAGCGCGGCGTGAAAGGCATGTTGCCCAAAAACACGCTTGGCCGGGCCATGCAAAGAAAATTGTTCGTGTACGTTGGCGCAGAGCATCCGCATGAGGCCCAACAACCCCAAGTACTCGAGCCGACCAAAAAACACTCCGAACCAACTCAGCGATAAGATATGGAAATGATCAATGCCGTCGGGCGCCGCAAAACGGCCGTAGCCCGCGTGTATCTGATGAAGGGTGAAGGCAACATCACCATCAACGGTAAAGACTACCGCGAGTACTTCCCGCAAATGCACGTGCAGCACAACGTGACCGATCCCTTCACCACCGTAGGTACCGAAAACATCTACGACCTGAAGGTGAACGTACGCGGCGGCGGCTACAAAGGCCAGTCCGAAGCCGTGCGCATGGGCTTGAGCCGCGCCCTCGTGAAACTCAACGAAGAGTTCAAAAAGCCACTCAAGGACAAAAAATTCCTCACGCGCGACAGCCGCGCCGTAGAACGCAAGAAGTACGGCCAACCCAAGGCGCGCAAACGCTTCCAGTTCTCCAAACGCTAAGATTCCGCTATGCAAAAGCCCATCAATAAAGATCTCATGGACGCCGGTTGCCACTTCGGCCACTTGCGCAAAAAGTGGAACCCGAAGATGACCCCGTTCATCTTCACCGAACACAAAGGCGTACACATCATCGACCTGAACCGGACGGCTGAACACCTCGAACGCGCCGCATTGGTCATGAAAGCCATGGCGAAAAGCGGCAAGAAAATCCTGTTCGTCGCCACCAAAAAACAAGCGCGAACCATCGTGCAAGCCGGTGCCGAAAGCGTGGGCATGCCCTTTGTAACCGAACGCTGGCTGGGTGGCATGCTCACCAACTTCATGACCATCCGCAAGTCGGTCAAGAAGATGAACAGCATCGAGAAACTGCTCACCGACACCTCGCTGACCAGCATCACCAAAAAGGAACGCCTCACCCTGGGCCGCGAGCACATCAAACTCGTCAAGCAACTCGGGGGCATCGCCAACCTCAACCGCCTGCCCGCCGCCATGTTCATTGTGGACATCCACCACGAACACCTCGCCCTCGCAGAAGCACGCAAACTCGGCATCAAAACCATCGGCGTAGTGGATACCAACTCGGATCCGACCCTCGTGGATTTTGCCATCCCCAGCAACGACGACGCCTCCAAAGCCATCTCCTACCTCACCAACTACGTGGTAGAAGCCATCCGGGAAGGCCTCGAAGAACGCAAAGCCATGCGCGGTACTGAAAAAGAAGAGACCACCGAGGCTTAACGTAACGTTTCCTTAATACCAAAATCATACACACCGCGCAAAGACCATTTAACTTTGCGCGGTTTTTTTCCTTTGTTTACCCACCTTTAACACCAACTGTACATGGAAGCGAAAATTTCAGCTGCCGACATCAATAAACTCCGCCAAACCACCGGCGCCGGCATGATGGACTGCAAAAAAGCCCTCGAAGAAGCAGAAGGCGACCAAGACAAAGCCGTAGATATATTGCGCAAAAAAGGCATCGCCAAAGCCGCTAAACGCGAAGACCGCGAAGCCACTGAAGGCGTTGTCATCGCCATGACCAACTCCGACAAATCCATTGGCATCGTGGTGGCCCTCAACTGCGAAACGGACTTTGTGGCCCGCAACGAAAACTTCATCGGCATCACCCAAAAAATTGCCGACATCGCCATCGAAAACCTGCCGGAAAATCTGGAAGCCCTGCTCGCCCTCCCTTACGAGACCGGCGTGACCATCGGCGAAAAAGTGGGCGAACAAAACGGCATCATCGGCGAGAAAATCGAGCTGAGCCGCTACGAGAAAATCCACGCCCCTATGGTGGTCACTTACAACCACTCCAACAACAAGCGCTCGGTACTGGTGGCCCTCAACAAACTGAACGACGCTTTTGAAGCCGCTGGCCGCGATGTAGCCATGCAAATTGCCGCCATGAACCCCGTTTCAGTCAGCAAAGACGACGTAGCGCCCAGCATCATCGAAAAAGAAATCGAAATCGGCAAAGAACTCGCCCGCAACGAAGGCAAAGCCGAAGACATGCTGGAGAAAATTGCCCTCGGCCGCTTGAACAAATTTTTTCAGGAAAGCACCCTGCTGAGCCAGAAGTTTGTGAAAAACAACGACCAGACCGTGGAGCAGTTCCTCAAAAGCTTCGACAAAGAACTGACGGTTACGGCGTTCCACCACGTATCGCTGTAGGCTTGCATTTTATTGATGCGTGCATCATCTATGATCCACATCGGCTTGGCCCGGTGTGGATTTTTTTTTCGACAGAAAATTTATTTTTGGGTTAAAAAAATTCACAGCGTTCAAATTTATTTTTCATCTTTGTGCAGAATTAAGATATATTTATGAAGACTCTACTCGAATCAAGGTTATCCGCAACACTCCTGTTTGTTTTTTGTGCGTTTACAACGCACGCCCAAAGAAACGGTGCCAACTTTGATTGTCCGGCCTGCCTCAAGGAGGTACACTTTGGAGGAAGCAAGGGCAACAACTACATTACCATTTATGATGATCTAACGGATGCGAAAATACTCCCGCCACAATATGTTTCTGATTGTGAATCCGGGGGAGGGGGGGTAAAAACCAACCTGTTGCTTATGTCAGTGGGAGTAAGCCCAAAGTAAAAGCGGTTGTCACCTCAGATTGTGGCAAAGATATAGATATATGGTTGAAGGGAACAGCCACTGTCGTTTTTAACAACGGAAGTTCCAGCACTTTTCAGTTTCCGGCACAAAAATGCAAAAAGAACGGAAACAAATACACGTATGATTATAAGGATGCAGATGCAGCATTTGCGCTCAATAATGTAGCGCACATCCCTGAGTTCACAATCAAATGGGATATTAAATACGAGGAAACCGGAACCTGGTCGTATTTGGCAGACAGTAAGGTTCCCATGTATGTAACCCATAAAGAGCCGGTACTGTTAACCAGACCCGAGCACCGCGAGCCTACTAAAGTATATCTTACGCTGTTAGACATTGGGTGTCGTAACGCAAATGGTTCATCATCAGAGCAGTTGATCGTTGACCAGATATTTGTTAAATTCGAAAGCAGAGACATTAGAAGGGTGGATGGCGTTGGCCCTATAAAATATTGGGGTGACCCTGCTGTGGGTGGGACAGCGCCAGCGTGTTGGCAACCGTCGCAAATGCTGAAGACACTTGATGGCGTATGTGGAGGGTGGGCACCTTTTTTTGAGAATGTGTTGTGTATTCAAGGGATAACGTCATCTAAAATTGTAATCCCCAATTGGGACTTTAAACTTACAAATACTCAGTTAAATGCCTTGATGGCAGATTTTGAGGCTTATTTCGGACAAGGGTCTTGGAATCCCGCCTTCCCCGTCACAACGGATGATGTGTCTGCCGGTCCTGTTGCTTATTTTTACATTGAAAATTGGGCATTAAGTGCTAATGTTAAGTTTGTGGTGAATGATATTCTGAACGTCGTAAATGGGAATCCTTTGTGGGAGCCGCTGACCGATATGGGAATTATCCCGATTGCGGAGGGGAATGGTGTATCTGGGCAAGGGAATTCCGACCCAAGGTCCGAATTTAGTGATCACGGCTTTGTTGAGTATAATTCCAGGGTTTATGATCCTTCTTATGGCGAAAGTTTTGAAAGTAGAGACGAATGGGAAGCAAGCGCAGTTGCTGGAATGGGTGCTATTTTATCACTTACTCTCCAAGATGATAGTGGAAACAATAGAATGTTGTTTATCAATTGGGTATCAGTGATTGAAGATTCCAATATACCAGGTGAATTAAAATTTGATTAATATGAAAAAAAAGTTTTTTTGCATTGTGTTGCTTTTTTGTGCTAACCAACTTGTTGCGCAGCAGGATTCTATAAACTTTGGCATGGACAGTGCTAAGGGGTACTACTTAAGCATGATAAGAGATGGTGTACAAGATACGCTTATGCTTTTTCTCTTCCCTGTTGAAATACTGGACTGTAAAACCAATAAAGATTCTGTTTTTTACATTGTTAAAGCAAGCTGGGGAGTACATTATTGTGCTCAAAAAATAAAGAAAGAAAAGGGGAAAGCTGGTTTTCGTCCTTCTCCTTGCATATGTAGATTGGAAGCCTACCTTCTACCTTTAGGTATGCCAAATCCAAAATATTACAAACGCAACGGCAAACTCCGAAACCCACCCAAGCCGGGGACATACCGCTTGACAGAAGACGGCCAAAAGGTATTGTATATCTACAAGAAGAAAAAGCGCCTTATTGATCCCAAAAAAGAACAGGCTAAAGCCTTAGAATTATGGAATCAAAGTGATAAATCTTCGAAAAAATAAATATAAACCCCTTTTATAATTTTAAACCCATCACAATATGATCATTCGTACAGTTTTTTTATATGTGCTTACCTTGGGATTGTGCGCTGCAAATCTAATGGCCAACGACGTATACGGGGTAGTTTCTTCCGCTTCCAATGCCCAATGCAACAACGGCTCCATTGATCTGGTGGTTGCTGGCGGCTATGCCCCGTATACGTTTGAGTGGAATGGCCCCAACGGATTTTATGCAACATCAGAGGACATTAATGGGCTTGTTCCGGGTGATTACACCGTGACTGTGTATGATGACCACTGCTGCGTGGCTACGCTAACGCTGATGGTTGGGTGTACGCAGTGCATTTCAGAGATTGTGGTGGATGGTATTACGCCTGCTTTTTGTGGCTTGCAGTTGGGGGGTGTCGACATTCACATATCCAACACAAATGTTTCCTCCATATTGTATAAATGGTATCGATGGAATGAGACGTCACAGAGTTGGAACCAAATCAATCAATTCTCGTCAGGAAGCGCCGGTGGAGACATAAATGGGATTACCGCCAGCACATACAAGGTAGTAGCAGCTTTTGGCGCTTGCATGCTGGAAAAAGTGGTGGAAGTAACGTCTATCACGGAAGACTTTGAGGCCGATATACAGGTAATAAACCAGGTTTCAGAATGCACCCCGAATCCGTTTGTATATCAAGGCTATTACACCAGTTCAAACGATGGGGCAATGTGCGTTTCCGTAGTGCCACAGCCGTCATTTCCTTACACCATCGAATGGTACTTTAATGGCAGTTTCATAGGTTCCGGTCTTTGCAAATATGATCTGCCGCCCGGCAACTATTCTTTTGTGGCAAATTTTGGTGGCGGCTGTGTGGAAAACCTGGGCGAATTTCAACTTTGCTGTTGTTCAAACCCTACGGAGTATCCAAGTCATCCAAACATTCCTTTTTGTTCAGTACCTTATGAAGGGACAATACCGTTTACCCTGGTAATCAAGAACATTATCATAAAAGCAGCAACCAACTCAACCAGCGAAGACGGCTCCATCACCTTTGGCGTAGACCCTCCATCATCATCCTACCAATATCAATGGAGCCCAAGTTTACCCAACAGCGCTACCCAAACCGGCTTGGCTGCCGGACAATACTGCGTAACCATAACCAATAGTTGCGTATCAGTCAGCACACAAAGATGTTTCACCGTACCCACATGTGAAGAGAATCCTATGACCATCAATGGGGAGGTTACCAATACTTGCCCGGGGTACTCCGCAGGTAGCCTCACTGCCACTGCTTCAGGAGGCTGGCCACCATACACCTACCAATGGAATACCGGACAAACCGGGAGCGGAATATCTAACCTCGCTGCCGGGCAGTATTGTGTCACGGTTACAAATAAATTTGGTTGCACGGCAGTCAGGTGCTTTACGGTTAACAGCAACCAACCTTTTTCAGTCTCAGGATACACCACAAATCCCTGCGGCACTCAATACAATTGCAATGGCATCCCTGCCTACATTGCGCCCTATACCGGGCCATTAAACTGTGGGTATGAGAACTGTAACGAATATACTTGTCGATGCCCTTTGACAAACGGGATCGTATCGGTTGTAAACCATAGCTATGTCGGCTACTATGTGGATTGGATTGATTGTGAAATTGAGAAATTGTGTAGAGACGGTTCAATTGATTATGAAGAGGGAATTACGTACAGAGGATACCAACCTATTGCAGTTCAAGGTTGTGGTCTGTGCTATATATGTGTAGAATCCACATATTGTGACATTTATGGAACGGTGAGAATAATTGCTGAAGCTCAGGTAGATGGTTGGAACTGTGGATTTGTCGAAGATCCGTTTATTGGATCCTGGTCTGATTTTTCTAAAATCAGGTTGATGGATTTATTCTGTTCGATGAGACAAGATTCGCTCATATCGGATTCAAGCCGGTTGGTCTTGCCCATTGGTGTGCCGAGTACAATTTCTGTTGAAGCATATTTGACCTTAGTAGACAGCCTAAAATCGGTCGGCATGCCTACCGAAGTGTACTTTATTGACCTTTCTAATTGTCCAGATTCAAGTGAGGTGCCTGTGTATGAGCGCGAAATGGAAAAGCCGCACCAATTATTAGGTGAAGCGCACGACTCGACCCAACAAATTTTGGTGTCTCCCAATCCCTTTACAGATCATATACAAATATACTTCAGCCATTTGCCCGTAAATGGCAATATGCATATTAAAGTGTCAAATCCGGTGGGGCAAATGGTATTCGAAAAAATTTCGTATGATGCAGCCCAACACCATAACATCATGTTAAAAAACCTTCCGAGTGGACCGTATTATCTCGAAATAGTGCACAACGGAGCTTTGATTCACGTACAAAAACTCATTAAAACGCAAAATTGACCATGAGAAATGCCTGCTTTTTACTCGCTTTCATCCTTCTTGCCCTGCTGTCGTGCGAAAAAGGGGAGTCACCTGAAAACCCCACTTTAGTAGGCAGTTGGAGAGACACCTATGAGCCGTGGGTCACGTTTATCCAAAATGGCGATACCACCCGGGTTCAATACACCAATATTACGTTTCACATATATGATAACGGAAAATATGAGGTGGAAAACCCCGGCATTACAGACCTTAACTGGGAAAGGGGCTCCTGGACGTACAACGACTCCACCCGGCTGGTGCACTTTACTCAGGCACCCGAGAATGTCTTCGGGGGTATACAAGAGTTTTTGCAGTGGGAAGTACTGCTGTTGTCCAATACAACCTTGGAGGTAAACCCTACTCTTGACGTCATTTTTCCGGACAGCCTGCCGCTTCCCATACGTAGGGCATGGTATAGAAAGTTTAACAAGTTGTGATGTTGCCCTCGGCCGTTTGAACAAGTTTTTCCAGGAAAGCACCCTGCTGAGCCAGAAGTTTGTCAAAAACAACGACCAGACGGTGGAGCAATTCCTCGAAAGCATGGACAAGGAACTCACTGTCACGGCTTTCCACTGCATAATTCCGGCCAAAGTGAACACCCAATTCCGGTCAAAGTGAACACCTGGAGATTGTGTTCAGCGTAGCAGGAATCAAAGGTACAAAATTAGTGTTTTTGCATGGTGTTTTTGCGCATGGAA
>Ga0247838_1004510_pt1 | contig 14768 bp, 5 predicted proteins | sample LaCruzMarch2015__5_FD_189097 | JGI IMG/M metagenome (GOLD analysis project Ga0247838, IMG submission 189097) | Freshwater microbial communities from meromictic Lake La Cruz, Castile-La Mancha, Spain - LaCruzMarch2015_15m | ecosystem: Environmental > Aquatic > Freshwater > Lake | place: Spain... | reverse complement strand
CATCCCTGACCAGCAGCTGCGGACTGTCCGGCAGGCACGCATAGGCACTGGCCCAGGTTGAAGGCACCACGTGACCCTGGGCCACCGTGGCAATCAGTACCGTTCCGCCGCCGTTGAGGCGCAGCCGATGGAAGCAATGCACGTGCCCAGCCTTGACCAGGCGCCGGCGTGATTTGCTGGTGATAGGAGGGAGGCCGCTGCTACTGGAGGCCGTGTTGTTGAGCATCACCGCTGCGTGGCATCGTCCCATCTTCAACCCTGCGGCCAGACATGTCACCTATCGCAACGCGGGCCCGTTCAGGCGCAGATTATCCATAGGCTCTGTAGAGAGGCCAGCTGTGGACGATCATCAGGGTCATGCTCACGCTTGTCTGTGCCAGCCAGCAGTTCCCGAGTTATTTCTCACGGTCCACCCTGCTGGGCAGAAGCTTACGCCAGTTTCCACCAGCTCTGCGCCCGAGGTTGTTCCTGGTGGCTGGCAACCGGGGCAAGCACTGCCAAGGACTATCTGAGATCTACAACAAGGCCATCGAAGAGTTGCCCCCTGAGGGCATTGTGGCGTTTGTGCATGACGATCTGTTCGTGCACGACTGGTTTCTCCAGTTCCGCCTAGAGCGGGCACTGCGCCACTTTGATGTGGTGGGATTGGCCGGTGAGGGAGATGTTGGTCCACAGCAGGGCAACTGGTACTTCGAGCGAGGTGATAATGGTGGCTGGCAGTGGTCCCAGCGGCGGCCCAGCGGGTATCTGAATCACTGGGATCCCAGCCTGGTGGAACCCAATGCCTATGGCCCCACACCGCGACGCTGCATGGTGCTGGATGGGGTGCTTCTGGCCGCCAAAATTGAGGTCTTGCAACGCAGTGGACTGCGATTTGATCCCCAATTTCGCTTCCACGCCTACGACATTGACTTCTGCAGGTCGGCACTGGCGCTCGGCATGCGCCTGGGAACCTGGCCGATCGCCTGCACCCACGGCAGTGCTGGAGCGCACGAGGGTGCCTGGGAGGAGGCTGTATCACGCTTTCATGGCAAATGGTCTGGCAAACCCTGGCCCGCTCCACCGGCCGACGACATGTCAATCGGCCTGGAGTAGGGTTCTAGAAATAGCTTTGAGGCTGGCGGATCGAACTTCAGCGCCTCACTGATGAGCTGACCCTCAAGCGGGATGGCCGACGGGTGAGCCTGGAGGGTGTGCTCACAGGTGGCGCCCTTGGCCTGGTGTTGCTGTATCTGTTTCAGGAAGCAGCACAGGCAGCTGGTGAAAGGCTGCCGCGTGGGCCGGTGTTCCTAAAGGGCCCTGTTGAATTCGGGCCATTCAGCGGCGGGGGCGGACGCATAAACATACGTCCGCTAGAGCAGGGCGAACCGGACCTACCCAGTCGCAGGATCGATGGCAGCATCGGCCAGGGGTCACAAAAACAGGGTGCCGGTGTAGGTGGACAGGGTGGGTTCCTAAGCGGGAGCCGCCGCGATGAAGAGGACAGCGACACAAGAGTCGCAAGGACCCGGGTATCTCAACCGTCATCACCATCACCATCACCATCACCATCACCATCACCATCACCATCACCATCGCCATCGCCATCGCCATCGCCTGAACCAACGCCTGAGCCCGAATTTTCTCCACTGCCCCAGCTGGTCCTGGTGGTCGTTCAGGGGGAATCGGGGAGCACTGCCCGCTCTATTGCTGGCAATGCCAGGTCAATCACAACAGCACGGCAAGTGGGCATTGAGAGATCGCTTCTAAATTATACCGGGAAAATTCAAACGTCCCAGGAAGTGATTACCAATCGACTAGTGCCCAGCTCAGCCACATCGCTGCTGAACGACGCATCTCTCGAGCTTGATCTTGAACATATTGGACTGTTAAACGTTCAAATCCTTTCTGGTGATAGGACTGATGTGTTGATGTTCCGCGCTGATGAGTTGCTGCCACTGGCCCTAATGGCGGCCGGCAAGACGGATGCCAATCTACGGTCGCGCACCGCAGCGGCCGATAACTCAAGCATTAATACCGCCGCTGGCGACGACCTGCTGGCGCTAGAGGCGCTGACTAATCTATATTTTTATGGTGTGGGCGAGAGCAAAAGTACAGACCTTATCTTTAATCTCTTGACTCAGGGAATGAAAGATAGCTTTGCAATGCTAGGCCCTGGGATTAATACAGTAACAATTAATTCTGGTTTTTATAAAAGCAATCAGGGGGCAGCACTCGGAGACGGCTGGGAATTTGGCCTTGATTTTGATTTCAGCAAGTCAGCAATACTGCAGAACGAGGCCGACTGGTCATTTGAACTGAATGCACGAGCAGTGGGTATCGAAGGTAGTAAGCTTGTATTCGGTGACGATAGTGATGACCTAACGATCTTTACCCGAATCGACGAGAATCTTGCCAATCAGCTTGGCAGTCGCTATCCAAGCAATACAACTAAGATAAATCTTGAGCGGATTGGGATGCTCAACTCGAGCATCTCAATGGGATCAGGAAACGACCATGTGCGCATCAATGGTTCGATTCTGAATTCAGCAATTAATCTCGGCGAAGGTAACAACACCTTGTACCTCGAAGAGTCACTTGGAGAAGGTAGCAGCATATCTATGGGCAATGGCGCAAACAACGTCATCATCAACAGCATGCTTGGAGGGGTAGTCAATGGTGGGAGCGGTGATGAAGTGTTTAAGTTTGAAGATCAGATTCTCGCAGGGGAATTAGATGGTGGGACTGGCTTTGATGTGCTTGCAGGTGGGGTACTACCGGCAGGCCAACGAGATGTGGTGACACTAAATGGCAAGGATCAGGGGTTCTTCAATGGTTTACGTTTTCAAAACATCGAAGAACTAAGCACTGGCTCCGGAAATGATGTTACTATTATGGATTTTAGTTCTTCCATCACGGGTCGATTGTTAGGCGGAGACGGCCTTGATCGACTGGAATTTCTGAGCTGGGAGTTGCCGGTTTTCGTAGATCTTGACTTGGGGAAGGCCACATCCATTTATGGCGGCATGTCTGGCGGCATATCTGGTTTTGAGGCGGCGACAGGCGGGAAGGGAGATGATGTAATGGCAGCATCTGGTTATTTTCGAAGTCTATTTGGTGGTGGTGGCTCGGATACCTTCTTTTTAAGGTGGAGTCCATGGGAATCGGAGGCGTCCACAGGTCTGCAAGTTGGCTTAAATCCCCTGAGCGATCGCGTGGTGTTGTCTGGCATTGAGGCCCAAGTGCCAGGGGGTTGGGATGGACGTTACGGATTGCCCGTGATTGAGGGGCTGGATCTGGCAGACGCCCGCGGAGTATCTGACCAATTGTTGTGGGAGAGGCAGTCAGGTGTACTGCGTCTCACACCCACCGGGCCCGAGGGTATAGGTGATGCCAAGCTCTTACCAATTGCCCCACTGGAGCAGTTGCTGAGTGGTATGAGCAGCTATCCCGGATCGTCGCAACTAGCGGTGAATACCTCTCCACTGCTGACTTCGGGGCAAAATTCTGCCGAGTTGATTTTGCTTGGCTCATCGGGCCAGGATTCGTTCCGCGTTATCGCCCAGTTACCGGGCGCTACGCTCGGAATTCATACGCCCAGTAGAGCTTAAATCAGCGAATTGTGCGACTAGATTCAAAGAAGCGGTTGAAGCGATCGGTGATTAGCGAAAGGGCAGGCCGCGAATCGAGATTGATTAAACCTGTGATACTCATACCTGGTCGCAGGCTGTAGTTGACGCCCCTGCGGATCAGCAGCTGCTTGGTGAGCTTTACACTAACACTAAAATGCTCAGATGGATTCTTTTCATCCGGGGGCAAGGCATCATCGCTGATACTGGTAATAAATCCTGTGATGGATCCATATTCAGTGGAGGGAAAGGAGTCGATACGAATATCAACTTCCATACCCTTGCGTAGAAAGCCAACATCGCGATTACTGACATCCAGCTGGGCTTCCAGAGGAGAGTTGGGGAGAATTCGGAGGACAGGTTCAGCAGGGCTGGAGAGTTCTCCGACCTTAGCTTTAATGTCTATAACCTTGCCAGCGATTGGGGCCCGCAACAATTGGAAACTGGCGCGTTGCTGCTGGTCGCTGAGCTTGCTGTTCACCTCAATTAGCTGCTGCCTGGCATTGTTGAACCGCGTGAAAACCTGGCGGCGTTCAGCGGCGGGAATTTGCAATGATTTGAGCCTGGCTTCCTCAACGCGCTGTACAGATGATTTCCATTCGTTCTCGGTGCGTTGCATCGAGGTGATGATCTGTTGTTGACGTTCGAGCTGGCGATCGAGATCAAGCTGAGCCATCGCCCCTTTGGCCACAAGCGAGCGCATACGAGCACTGATGTTTTCGTTGGTTCTGAGCTGGGCGCGCAACCCCTGCAGATCAATCCATTGCTGGCCGGATTGAAACTTGGTGCGAGCAAGTTCCCGTTGGGAAGCCTGTTCACGAAGCTGCAATTCTTGCTCATCAGCCAAGAGCTGGGCGAGAGCATCCGGCTCAGTGGGCAGAGGTCCGATATTGAGTTGGCGAGCCAGCACCCGCACTTCTGAAGTCCAGAACGCCTGGATGCGTTTGAGATTGTTGAGGATGGTCGGACCTGAATCATCGCGCAAGCGCACGAGGACCTGTCCGCGGCGCACCTGCTGGCCATTCTTCACCAGCACCTGCTGAACAAGTCCATTCAAAGGTGGCGCCAATTCAGACACACCACCAATGGGTCTAAGCGTTCCCGGTGAGGCGACAGACGATTCGATCTGAGCCACCAGGCCATAGATGGTGCCGCCGGTGGTGATGATTATTAGGCTCCAGACAATGGCACGACTCCAGACCCGGGTGGAGCGCGGCAGAGTGACACGTCGCCTAGCAAGTGGATTAGGCGGCGGCGCTTCATCTCCAGGGATATCGCCACCGGGGGGGCCTCCACCTGGGGGCTGACCAAACTCAGGTAACGGCGAGTTGATGAATTCAGCCGAATTAAGGCCTGCCGCAAGTGTCTCTGCCGCCAGCGGTGGCGGCGGGGGTGTCTTGCCACCCCGCCGGAAGGGGTTGCGGGGGCGTGAAGAACTGCGGAAGCGGGGCATGGGGTGGGGGCTCTCGCTTAGGCGGTGCCGATACCGCGATTCGGCGATCGCATTACCGGAGTGCTGCTGCGTGAGCTCGAAGAGGACGACGAGGATCCGGAACCGGAGGACGATGAAGAGCTGCCGGCAGAGCGGCCTTGCTGGCGATAGAGCACGGAATAAGGCCCATTTGAAGCCATCAATTCACGATGGGTGCCGGTTTCAAGCACGGTTCCCTGGCCCATGCAGATGATCAGATCGGCATTGGTGATCGAGCTGAGCCGGTGGGTAATGAACAATACGGTGGAGCCTCGCAGCGATTCCATGAGGTTTTCGCTTACGACGCGTTCTGTTTGGTAATCGAGCGCCGATGTGGCCTCATCCATGATCAACATGTTGGGGCGCTGCAGGATGGTGCGGGCGATAGCGATGCGCTGGCGTTGGCCGCCGGAAAGGCCGGAGCCCCTCTCCCCAACCTGGGTGGCGTAGCCAGCAGGCAAATCCATGATGAAATCATGGGCAGCGGCAACTGTGGCGGCCTGGATGATCTCTTCTGTGGTGGCGTCTGGATTGGTGAGTGCGATGTTTTCCTCAACCGAGCCGTCAAACAACACAGTGTCTTGAGGCACAATCCCTAATTGCCTGCGAAGCGAGTAGAGCTCCACCTTGGAGATATCGATGCCGTCGACAAGCACGCGCCCGGTTTCCGGGGGATAGAGACGGGCCACCAATTTTGTGAGTGTGCTTTTACCGGAACCACTCGTTCCCACAAGGGCAACAAAACTACCTATTGGAATGTGAAGATTGACGCCTCGCAGCTGCAGAGGAGAGGAAGGTTTATAACGGAATTCAATGTTCTGGAAATCAATCTCTCCCTTAATGGCTGGCATCACCATGCGCTTGTAGTTATCTTCGTCGGCTTCCTGAGGGGTATCAATCACATCGCTGAGGCGCTCAAGAGAAAGGGAAACCTCCTGAACACTCTGCCAGATTGATGTCATACGCAGGAGCGGGCCAGTAACGTTTCCTGAGATGATACGGAAAGCAATTAATTCACCCAGGGTCAGCTGATTGGCCAAAACCAGATAAGCACCACCCCAGATCACAAGCAAGCTCGAGAGTGTATTGAGAAAATTGCTGACATTGCCAGCGATTGTACTCGTGAGTGTATTATCAAAACCTTCAGCTACAAAGTCAGTATATAGCTCCTGCCAGCGCCAGCGCGTCCGCAGCTCGATATTCTGCGCTTTAACAGTCATCATGCTATTCAGCACTTCCACAAGGTGCGATTGTGTGCGGGCATTTGCTATCGCCCTTGCCTGGATCTGCTGACGGATGATCGGCGAAACAAAAAGTACTAGCACGACCAAGATGGGAATGACAGCTAGCGTGAGCAAGGTGAGCTGCCAGCTGTAGATAACCATCACCACGAGATAGAGCATTGCGAAGCTCGCATCGAGAATGGTGGTGAGTGCCGTTCCAGTCAGAAAGCCGCGTACTTTTTCAAGTTCAGCAATGCGGCTGCTGACTTCGCCCACCGGCCTACGATCGAAGTAGCTGATCGGTAGACGCAGAAGATGGTCGATAACCGCCGTACCCAGCGACAGATCGATGCGATTGGTGGTGTCGACAAACAGAAAGGTGCGCAGGGTGAGCAACAGGCCTTCGAACAGCGCGAATAGCACCAGCATCGTGCCGAGTAAACCGAGGGCGTCTGGGCTGGAGTTGATGATCGCCTTGTCGATCACCTGCTGAATCAGCAGTGGGTTGACGAGGCCGAACAACTGGGCGAAGAAGCTGGCCAGCAGCACCTCAATCAGCACCGTGCGATGACGGCGGATGGCAGGGAGGAACCAGCTGAAGCCAAACTTGCGGGTGGGCGTGAGGCTGTTGGCAGCGAGCGTGAGCACCTCACCTTCATCGCCCCAGAGTTCACGGAAGCTATCGAAAGAGATTTCGCGGTTGCCGGCGCCACCCGACGGCACGCCGATCACCAGCGCGGTGGCACTGACGCGATAAATCACGGCCAGGCCCTGACCCCAGCGCACCAGTAAAGGGGTCTCCAGGCGGAGGATCGAGTCGGCCTGGATATTGAGCAGCTGGGTCTGCAGGCCGATCGATTCGGCGACGGCGCCCGAGAGTGCCAAGGAGATACCTTCCTTGCGATTGGCATGGTCGGTGAACACCCGGCGAAACAGTTCGCGGCGGAAGGGCAGGTTGAGGTGATCGCAGATCATGCGGAAGGCAGCGATCGCCGAATCGACGGTCTTGTCCCCGCGGAAGTAGGGAAAGGCTGCGGGCGGGCGGTCGTCAGAAGCCTCGTCAGGGATCTCCACTTCAACCAGGGCCTGGCCGGGAGGGATGGCATCCGGATCAAAGCTTTCCTGTTGCTGCTGCCAGGTCTGCAGTAGCTGGTGCTGCCAGTCGGTCGCGGGGGGGTCGGAAGCTGGGGCAGTGGCGTCTAATGCAGGCGCGGGCGGGCTGAGGATGGCCTGGAGCGCCAGGTTGTCGACCGCCAGCAAGCGCACCGGAGCGTTCGCATCACCTTCAACGAGTTCGTTACCGCGAATCGCCCTACCGAGAGCCAGCGGGCCAGCGGCCACCAGGAATAGTCGGTTGGGATCTCGGGGCAGGTCGCCGAGGCTGGCCTGGGTAACAGTGACGGCTGGGGTGCTGTCGGCCAGTTCAACAGCGGCGCGGATCAGTTCATCGGTAAGTAGGCGGGGGTAGTCGTTGAGGTAGCGGTCGAGCACGCCGAACAGCTCGGCTGGGTTGACACTGCCGCGCACGCGGGTGGCCAGAGCCGGGAAGCGCTGCAGCCCTTCATTGAAGGTGTCGTAGGGAACGGCCAGGAGCACCGTGTTGGTGGAGGCAAGTAGCGTTTCCCAGTTGCGATCGCAGCTGAGGGCGCTCCAGGCGAGCACAGCTCCCACCTCATGGCGTTGGAGAGTGGCAACACGACGGGCAAAACGATCGGCCATGACCACGGAGCGCACCGTGCCCTGGAGCAGGAAGAAGACCTGACCGGTGGTGCGATCGGGCCGAGCGATCGGCTGGCCGAAGGCATAACGAATGAGCTGCGCGCGGGAGGCCAGCAGGGCGAGCAGTTCGTCGGGCTGGTCGGATAGGAAGGGAAAGGAGCGCAGCAGCGCCTGGAGTTGGGCGGCATCAGCCATGGATGATCAACCCAACTGGCCAGCTGGCAGGGCAGGTGGCTCGCCCACTTCAGTGTGGCTGATGTCTACGGTCTGGGCAATGCCGGCAGTGTTGCCAGGGTTAGGGACCTGTGCCGAAGCGTGAATATCGAGGGCCGCGATGAGGTCCTGCTCGGCGAGAAAAGCGGCTAGGTCGGCCTCGAACAATTCCGTGGTGAGCTGCTGACGTGTGGCTTCGTTGAGGGCCGCGGGCTCGCGATGTTCCATGCGCAAGATCAAGACCCAGTCGTCAATACGCAGAGGGGGAGCGATATCACCAACCGCCAGAGGGGTGAGAGCCTGTCTTATGGAGGGGTGGGGCTGGCCAATCGGCATCGGGCCGACGAGCCCATGGGTATAGCGCTCATCGCCAAGGGAGTAGGCGCAGGCCAATTGGGTGAAGTCGGCGGAGTCGTCGATGAGGCGCAAATAGAGCTCTTCGGCGGCTCCCTGATTACGCACGCGAATCATGCCGTAAACGACCCGTTCCAACTCGGCGCGACGTTCAAGGAAGTAGGCGTCGATGCGGTGGCTGTAGGTGAGATCCATGTATTTCTGCAGGCGCAGCTCCTGCCAGCGCTGCAGCAATACCGCTTGCTGGGGGGCAGGCACCAGGGAGAGCCAATCGCCATGCAGATTCAAAGGCGGATCAACCTCGAGCCCCTCCCATAGGCGCACAATCACGGCGGGGTGTTCATCATCGGAGAAGGTAACCCCGCTCACGGTGGCGGCAAGGGCAGCCTCCCTAGCCATGCGTTGGAGAAGGCCCTCCTGCTGCAGAAATACAGAGAAAGGGAGCTGAGCCGCTGCGTCTACGAATTCTGTAAGCCGGGAGTGAAACACTGCCCCATCGGCGCGGAATGCGGGATCGATGAGATCGTGCATCAAAAATTACAAGCGAACGCTGGCGCTGGCACTGGAATCTTCCGAGCGAGCATTAGCGAGCTGCTGAGAGGTGGCGCTGCCGCCAATCTGCAGCGTACCAGCGGCAAGGATGGACTGGGACTCAATGCCAACAACCTGATCCACCAAGTTGGCGGTGCTGACACCGTTGACGCTGACCGCCTGGGCAAAGGAGCGTTGACTGGCGGCAATGGCGATGCGCCCGGACTGGTCGAAGTCGATCGAGACAGGGGTAGTTGCATTGGAACCGAACAGGCCAATGCCGCTGGTTACGGCACCGGCGCTGGCGTTGGCAGCGGTGCTGGTGGCATTGAGGTTGACCACACCGGTGGTGGTGACGGTGAGGGTGTTGGTGCCGGCACCGAAGGCGAGGGCGGTGTCCTGGATACCGATGAGCATGGCGGGGGCGGTGCGGTCCACGCCGTCTGCCAGGAAGGCCTCGGCAGCACCGGCAACACCGAAGGCGCTGATGCCGGCGCTGGTGACGGCGGTGGAAGTGAGGTCGCCGCCGGCTGCACCGGGCTGGAGGAGGGGGAAATCGCTGCCGTTTGCTGTGCCGAAGATGCCAATGGCATCAGCAGCGAGGTTGGCACGGGCGAAGCCGTTGGCGGCACTGGTGGCTGAAACGAGGATCTGCGCCGCCAGGCTGCCGAGGTCGCTGCGGGCAGAAATGGAGCCCACACCACCGATGGTTGTGGAGGCGCCGGCGTTGGCAAAGGATATGGCGGTAGCGTTAAGGATCGCCAGGGCGTCGCTGTTGCCCACCACGGTGCTGGCGGTGGTGCCACTGCCGATACGGGCGGCGGCGGTGATGGTTCCGTCAGCGGCGATGGTGGCGGTGTCAGCGGCTCCGCTACTGCGGATACCGACCACATCCACCAGGGTGTTGGCGAGCGCGAAGTCGCTGTTGGCGGAGTTTCCGGTGGTGGTGGCGGCCACCTGAGCATCGGCAGTGGCGGTGGCGCGCACGCTGCCGTCGGCGGCAGCGGCGATCATCACCCCATCTATACCGGTGACGTTGGCAGCGGCACCGGCGGTGGCGGGGGAGGCCACATTGATGGCCCGGCTGTCGAGATTGGCGGCGGCAGCTGCGATCACCGTGGCGTCAGCGCCGGCGCTGATGCTGTGGCCGGCACTTTGGTTGCCGCTGATGCCAAACACTTGGGCCCGCTCGAGGCTGGGGTCGAGTTGGGCAGCAGAAGCGATGTTGATGGTGCTGGGACGTCCGCCGGCGAAGGCGGAGGCCGTGGCTATCTGGTTGAAGCTGATGTTGGCCGTGGCCCCGGCTGAGAGGTCAACGACGGGGGCAAAGGGATCGGCGGCGGAGCTGAGCTGGAAGCGCTCGCCATCGATCAGGCCGCTGGGCAGGCTGTTGCTGCTGGTGAGCGGCACCGCAGTGCCACCGGCGGTTTCCGAAATCTGGAAGGTGTTGCCTGTTGCGCCGGTGACGAAATAGGTGCGGCCAAGGGTTATGCCGTTAACACTTGGGGTGACGCTCTCGTCAACGAGATTGGCAGCGGCGGCGTCGTTGAGGCGGAACACGACCGTCATGCCGTTGGTGTAGGTGACACCGTTGGGCATGGTGATGGTGTTGCCGCTGCCGATGGAGCCAAAGGCCAGATCCCGCACCCAGTAGTTGGTGTCGGAGATGAGGCCGGCCGTTTGGGGAGTGGCACCGGAGAGCTGCACCAGATTGCCCTGCACCAAACCGCTGTTGGGTGCGAAGAAGGTTTCAGTGGTGCCGTTGGCCTGGATGAAATCAAGGCGGCGGCTGCCGTTCACTGTGCGGGCTAGAGCCGTGAGCTCGAGATCAGCACTGGCATTGAGATTGAGATCCGCACCGGCCGATTGGTTGGCCTGGCGCAGGGCGATCACCTGGGAGGTGGTATCGGGCAGGGTGGCGGCGCTGGCGTTGGTGGCGGTGGCAGCGCCGCCACCAGCGCCGCTGAGGGCACGGGCACTGCCGGCAGTGCTGAGGGCCTGGCCGTTGAGGCTGAGGTTGGCGCTGGTGGTGACGTTGAGGGTGTCGCCGGCAGTTACGGGGGAACTGGTGATGCCGAGCACACGGGCGCTGGCCTCGGTGAGGCTGGCGCCGGCAGTGGAATTAGCCGCCAGGGAGGCGCTTTCGGTGGCACTGGCACGGAGATCAGCGCCACTGCCGGCACTAATGGCAGAGGCGTCGATCGCCATCACCTGACTCCAGGCGGGTGAGTCGCTACCGATGGCGCCGCGTTGACCGCCAAGGCGGTTGAGGCCGGCTACGGCCTCGCCTGCGACGCTGGTGGCACGGACATCGAGCAACTGGCTAGCAGTGGCGTCAAGGCTGAGCTCAGCGCCGCTGCTCACGCCGGCTCCGGCTACGAGGGTGCGGTTGAGATCAACGGCTGTGGCCAAGGCGGAGGCATCGGCCATAGCCGCACCGGGCCTGAAGGCATTGGCAGCCGGGATGGCGATCGTGGAGCCGGCGTCACCAAAGAAGGTGATGCGATCAGAAACGGTGGAGGCGTAATCGCGCAAGCGCAGGGTGCGCAGGCCGGGGTTGACGTCGGAGACGTAGTAGCGACGTCCTGCCACCACACCACCTTCGCCACTGATGTTCTGACCCCAGGAAGTGTTAAACACCACCAGGTCGCCATCAATGAAGGGGAAGGGGGCGCCGGCAGCGCCAGGCACCACCACGTCCATGCTTTCGGCGGGTGTTGCCGGAATCGAGACGGACAGGGCCGGCAGACTCTGGCCGCCGACACTGGTGGCGATCACACTGTTGGTACCGCTGGCGCTGGCGGTGATGCGAGCGTCATCGCCGGCGCTGACGAAGTTGGCACTACCACCTAGCGCTGTGTCGGCGAGGCCGGCAACGCTTGAGCGCAGGTTGGCGACACTCAAGCCGGACACATTGCGGGCAATGCTGAACTGATTGCTGTCGGCGGCAGCATCAAGGCTGAGGGAGGCGGCTGCGCTCACATTGGCGTCGATGCCACCGGCCACATCCATGGCGGAATCGGCCTGCACCACGGTGGCGACACTGCCTGCGTTAGCGCCACCGGAGACCCGGCCAGCGAGCTGCAGGGAGACGCTGCCGCCAGCACTGAAATCGCTGCGGTCGGCGCCGAAACCGAAGGCACCGGTGACAGCCTCAGCTCGCTCGGCAACGCTGGTGGCGAGGGTACCGGCCTGCTGGTTGGCGGTAGCAACACCGCTGAGATCAGCGCCGGCCGTGAAGCGGCTCTGCAGGGCACCGGCCACTTGGGTGCCATCGGCCAGGGCGCTGGACTGGAAGGGGGTGGAAGTGGCGATCGCCTCGGTGCGGGCATTGGCGCCGGAGTCGATGGTGAGATCGCCACCACTGAGCACCGTGCCGCCGCTGGTACCAATTACCCGGTTCTGAGTGGTGGCGGTGGGATCCACCAGCAGCAGGTTGAAGGCTGCGGGGGAAATGAAGCCCACACTGGCGGAGTTGAAATTAGTGGCGTTGATGTTCAGCAGATCGCTGCTGAAGGTGGCGCTGCCTGGTGCATCGGTGTAGCTGAGGATGTCGCTGCCGAAGCGACCGGCCTGGGTGAGCAGGGCAAACTGGCCGAAGGTGAGGTTGAGCTCGATCTCGTTGGTGCCAGCCCCACCGTTGTAAGTGACATTGAAGGGAGTGCCCTTGTTGACGGTGGCAGTGGAGACGTAATCGTTTCCATTGCCCATTTCGACATAACCGATATTGCTCAGGGCAGTGCCGGAGAGGTTCCAGGTGTCATCGCCATTAGAAGCTTCAAGGCTGCGGTAGTCGCTGCCATTGGCATCGCCACCGGAGAGCACATTGATGCCCTGAGCACCAGGGTCCCAATTGCCAGATGGGCCAGTAGTGGTGGCGCCGGCATCAATCAGCTGCGTGACATTACGAGCACCTGCGTTGGGTGCATAAAAGTTGCCAGGCGTGAGGTTCTGCGCATTGACGTAGAAGATGTTGTAGCCGGAACCAGCATCAACGTAGTTATTCCCATTCGCGCCGGGAATGATGATGTCATTGCCTTCACCACCGATGATGGTGTTAGAACCAGCTACACCAGCGATAGTGTCATCACCGCCATTGCCTACTAGGAAGTTGTTGGCGGTAGAGCCCACGATCGTGTCGCTGCCGTTGCCACCAATGACGCCTTCGAAGTTCTGAACGAAGCCATTGGTGCCAGCAGCGGCGGCAGAGGACAAACTACTGCCGATTCCTTGGGCGTTCTGGAATTGCGAAACCGTGAAGGTGATGCTGGGAGTGAGTGCTAGTGAATAGCCAGTGCTGTTGTTGGTGAGGCTGACCAGTACTGGATTGGCTTCGCCGAAGCCGGAGTAATCGAGCAGGTCTCGGGCACCACCAGCGGCATTGATCGTGGTGCCGAAGCTTGAATTGGTTGGGCCAGCGAACACCACCCGGTCGTTGCCTTCGCTGAGGCGCAGGCTGTCGTTGATGCCGCTGAATTGATCGGTGAAGCCTGATCCGTTAGTGCTGGTAGTGAGGTTCTGGTCGAAACCACCAACCGCAATAGAAGCCTCTGAAATGGTATTGAAGCGTTGAACGGTACCGGCCTGAGTGCCAGAGATCTGCACCAGCAGCTGGGAAGTGAGTCGTTCGTAACTGAGGTAATCGCTACCGTCGCCGCCATCAATCGTATCGCCGCCGCTATCAGGTGACCAGGAGCCGTAGATCGTGTCGTTGCCGATACCGGCCAGCACAGAATCACTGCCATAGCCGGTGAAGATTAGATCGTTTCCAGTGCCGGCACTGATGGTGTTGTTGCCTGAGAGGACATCGATCGTGTCGTTGCCACCACCGGAGAGAATCGAGTCGTTACCACTGCTGCTGGAAACGATCGAATCATTACCGTCTTGGGATGCACTGGTTTGGATCGTGTTGTTGCCAGATCCGGCAACGAAGATCGTGTTGTTACCACCCTTATCCTCAATAAAGTTATTGCCATCACTACTAACAATTGAATCGTTGCCGATGCCGCTGTAGACGGTGTCGTTACCCGTGCCTGCATCTACAACATAGCTGTAGGTTGCCGAAGCAGAAATCGACACCGAATCAGAACCAGCTCCGGCCAGAACCAGGCTGACGGGAGCGTTATTCTGAATCGAAATCGTGTCATTACCAGCACCGGCATCGATGGTGCTAGTGGTGCCGCCGGTGACACTGATCGAATCAGTGCCATCCTCACCTTGAGCCAGCGAAATGTTACCGCCGGTGATGCTAATCGTGTCGTTTTCAGCGCCAGCACTAATCGTGTCGATGTTGGCGGTGTTGCTAATGCTGATGAGGTCAGTGCCGGCTTCGCCCTGAGCCAGGGAGACATTGCCGCCGCTGATGCTGATCGTGTCGTTCTCTATGCCAGCACTAATCGTGTTAACAGTGCCGCCGGAGATGCTGATCGAATCAACCTCCGTGCCGCCACCGATCGAGCTGACAGTTCCACCTGTCACCAAGATGGTGTCAGAGCCAGCTCCACCATCAATGGAAGAAACGATGCCAGCTGAAACGATCGAATCATTTCCGGCATCACCCTGAGCCAGTGAGACGTTACCGCTGACAATATTGATCGTGTCGGCACCATCGCCAGCGTTGATAGTGTTGACGGTTCCAACGGCGATATT
>Ga0247838_1004497_pt1 | contig 14797 bp, 11 predicted proteins | sample LaCruzMarch2015__5_FD_189097 | JGI IMG/M metagenome (GOLD analysis project Ga0247838, IMG submission 189097) | Freshwater microbial communities from meromictic Lake La Cruz, Castile-La Mancha, Spain - LaCruzMarch2015_15m | ecosystem: Environmental > Aquatic > Freshwater > Lake | place: Spain... | reverse complement strand
GGTCTTCGTCCCCTATGACGCCAGCGAGTTCATCGAGGCCTCGATCCGGGAGGTCTTCAAGACCCTGGCCGAGGCGGTGCTCGTGGTGCTGCTGGTGATCTTCCTGTCCCTGGGCTCACTGCGCGCTGCCCTGGTGCCCGCGGTGGGGGTGCCGCTGTCCATCGTCGGGGTCGGGTTCCTGATGCTGCTGATGGGCTTCTCCATCAACCTGCTTACCCTGCTCGCCATGGTGCTCGCCATCGGCCTGGTGGTCGACGACGCCATCGTCGTGGTGGAGAACGTCCACCGTCACCTGGAGATGGGCAAATCCAACGTCCAGGCGGCGGTGGACGCGGCGCGCGAACTGGCCCTGCCCATCATCGCCATGACCACCACCCTGGTCGCCGTCTATGCCCCCATCGGCTTCATGGGCGGGCTGGTCGGCACCCTGTTCACCGAATTCGCCTTCACGCTGGCCGGGGCCGTGCTGGTCTCCGGCGTGGTAGCGCTCACCCTCTCGCCCATGCTCTCCGCCCTGGTACTGCGCCCCGGGGGCGAGCAGACCCGCTTTGAATTGCGCGTCGAGCACGTCTTCGAGTCCCTGGCCCGCGGCTACCGCGCCATGCTCCATGGCTGGCTGCGCTTCCCCTCGCTGACGCTGCTGGTCGCCCTGGTGGTCATCGGGGCCATCTATGCCATGTACAGCATGACCCAGAAGGAACTGGCCCCCACCGAGGACCAGAGCATCCTGTTCTTCATGGCCACCGCCCCCCAGACCGCCACCATCGACTATGATGTGCACTACATCAAGGAGATGTTCCCCATCTTCGAGTCCATCCCGGAACACACGGACTCGTTCATCGTCGCCGGCTTTGGGGGCGACCAGTCCAACACCTTCGGCGGCTTCAAGATCACACCGGCCACCGAGCGCAGCCGCGGCCAGGACGCCATCCTGCCGGAGTTGCAGGGGAAGCTCGCGCAGATCACCGGCCTCAATACCGTCGTCTTTCCGCTGCCCAGCCTGCCGACCCCGGGCAACGGCATCCCGGTGGACTTCGTCATCGTCTCAGACCGCGACTATAAGGAGTTGGACGGCCTGGTGGACAAGCTGCTGGGCGCCGCCATGGCCAGCGGCAAGTTCATGTTCCTGTCCAAGGACGTGAAGCTGGAGCGCCCGCGCAGCGTGCTGGAGGTGGACCGGGACCTGGCCGGCGCCATGGGCATCAGCATGGCCGACCTGGGCGCGAGCCTCGCCGGCATGTTGAATGAGGACTATGTCAACTGGTTCAGCCTGGAAGGGCGCAGTTATAAGGTCATCCCGCAGGTGGAACAGCGCTTCCGCAACGCCGCGGCGGACCTGAAGGACTATTACATCCGCACCAGCGCCGGCGAACAGGTCCCATTGAGCACCCTGGTGAAGATCCGCAACGAGGTGGAACCCTCCAAGCGCACCCAATTCCAGCAGTTGAACTCGATCACAATCTCCGGTGTCCAGGCGCCCGGGGTGCCCCTGGGCGAGGCCCTCGCCTATCTGGAGGAGCAGGCCAAGGCCATCTTCCCCCAAGGGGTGCGCTTCGACTTCAAAGGTGAATCACGCCAGTTCAAGAGCGAGGGCACGGCCCTGGAGGTCACCTTCTTCCTCTCGATCCTGATCATCTATCTGGTGCTGGCGGCCCAATTCGAGTCGTGGCGGGACCCCTTCGTCATCCTGATGTCGGTCCCGCTGTCCATCGCCGGGGCCATGGCCTTCCTGTTCCTGGGTTTCGCCACTATCAACATCTATACGCAGGTGGGCCTCATCACCCTGATCGGCCTGGTGACCAAGAACGGCATCCTCATCGTGGAGTTCTCCAACCAGTTGCGGGCGCGCGAGGGCCTCGACAAGCGTGAGGCGGTCGAGCGCGCCTCCACCATCCGCCTGCGCCCCATCCTCATGACCACGGTCTCGATGCTGGTCGCCATGGTGCCGCTGTTGATCGCCAGCGGCCCCGGCGCCGTCAGCCGCTTCGACATCGGACTGGTCATCGTCACCGGCCTGGGGATCGGCACCCTCTTCACCCTGTTCGTGGTGCCCGCCTTCTACATGCTGCTCTCCCCCGCGGTGCATCGCGCACCCGGGCTGGCGACGGAACTGCCGCCGGCCGCCGCGGGCGGGACCTGACGCTAACCCAACGCCATTAAGTTGATCGCTGACGGCGGGGCTTCTCGTTCCCACGCTCAAGCGTGGGAATGCCGTGCGGGCGCTCCGCGTCCGGTCTTGGCACAGGACGCCGAGCGCCCGCACTTGCTCCCACGCGGGAGCGTGGGAGCCAGGAAGGATACCGAATTGAGTAAACTGTCCCCGGAACTCCTGCGCAATGCTGTCCGCCGTCAGGATGCGCTCCGACCAGATCCGCAGGTCGTCGCTGCCGGCGGTTTCCACCCGATCGCGGCAACGCTGCACGACGTCCGTGCCGAACTTTTTCTCGATCAGCCACAGGAGCAATGCGGCCTCGCCTTCCCGGAGCCCCCGCTGGTGCCCCCGCTGGAGCCCCCGCCGGAGGCCCTTCCTGATTCCCGCACGTTCGACAGTAGTGATATAGGGCATCTGCTTGCTCGCCTCGAAGTCGTAGAGGTCTTTGCGAAAGGCGGCCTCGGCCTCGGCGGGGAGATGGATCATCCAGTCGATGACCCGAAACAGATCCAGGATCGTGCCGCGGTCATAGCCGCGATCATACTCCAGAACTTCGCGTCCCCAGAACTACCCCGGACCGGCTCAAGTAGAAGCTCAGGAGCCGGCCGCGGGATTGTCGCCTTTCAGCAATGCCTTGAGGCGCTCAACCTCCGCGAGGGCGGCTTTTTCGTCCTGCCACGCGGCTTCTTTGGCCTGCCGCTCGAGCTCCCGCGCCGCGCGCTCTTGCGCGAGCGCGGCATCCTTCTCCGCCAGCACGGCATCCTTCTCCGCCAGCACGGCCTCTTTCTCCGCCAGCACGGCCTCTTTCTCCGCCAGCACGGCCTCTTTCTCCGCGAGCGCGGCCTTTTGCTCCGCGAGCGCGGTCTTTTGCTCCTCAAATGCCTGCTGAGTCGAGCGTCGTTCCCGTTCGATGGCGCGCTGTTGGCGCAGAAAATCCTGCCGCGCCTGATAGACATCGTAGGCGAGTTCTTTCTCGGAAAAGGCCGTCAGGGTATTCATGGCTTGCCTCATTTCAGGGGTCTGCATCCACACGGGGAGCCGGTCGACGTCCAGGTGCTCGCCCTCCTTGAAGAACTTGAGCCAGCGTAGGCGGGTTTGAGTTTGCCGTAATCCTCACCGCTCCCCAACTGATGGTTGTAGAGGTCGTTCCAAGTGTACAGGACACGGCCGAGCAGGGCCGCGTAGGTCAACAATTGGATCTCGATCTGAAAGCGCCGGGCGCGATCGTCATGGGCCTTGATGTCGACGATGCTGAGCTTGTCGGTCAGAAACTGGCGTTCGTTGTAGGGGTTGAGGATCTGCACCTGGGTCACCGGGTCCTGCAGATCGGGACCCAGGATAGCGTTGAGGAAATGGATCAGCAGGTTACGGTTCTCCTCAGACCCCAGGAGGGCCTTGAAGACACAGTCGATCTTGGGGTCGATGGGGTGGCGCATGGGGGGAGTTTAGGGCGGATCGGGGACGCTGACATTTGGGCGCCGGTCGCGTCGGCTCGGGGTAGGTCGGACCCTGGGTAAGGCCCGCGGCGGCTCGGGGAAGATTTCTGGAGGTCGGACGGCCTTCGTCCGCGCTGTCCGTTGCGGGGTAGGCGGCAACACGCTTTGACGACAACGAGCGGTCGCGCGAGCGGGTCCGGCCAAGGGGGTGGGGTTTGGCCCCGTGCCTGGACCCTTAGGGACTGGCAGACGACACCAAGGCCAGGAGCTACCGCGGCATCCAAAAGGTTCCGGGGCGGGGCGAGTTTCGATGGAAAACAGAGGCACTTTTGATTACCATCGGACCAAGAGGTAATGGTTCATGGCAAACGTCGAGAAACTCAGCATCGCCCTCGTCCCCGGGATGGCTGGCCTGGACCGGGGCGTCGTCGAGGGTGGAGACTGTGCGACCGCCAGCGAGGTGGTTCGCGACGCGTTGCCCAAGTGGAAACAGCGGCGTACGCTCCGGCAACGCGATATCGGGGAACTGGGGCAGTTGTGGGCGGCCGGGCTCGCCAGCGGGCCCGGCCGCTTTGAGGCCCTAGGACGCGATCAAGGCGGAGGGCCGACGTCGGTGGGACGGGTGGCGACGTCCTGGACCGATCCCCGAGGTAGTTACGCGCGCTGTCTGTCGTTCGCCGCACTGCACAGGCTTCTTGCCCCCACCAGGGCCGCCGCACCATTTTCGTCCTCGTGGTACCTTGCCGATTTCCCGCAAGGGGCTAGACCTCGTAAGTCCTTATCTGGCTTAGGTAGTACAGGCGATTCCTGAGAACGACACCGAAAGTGTCAGGAACAGATCGATGACCTTTCGCAGCGGGTGTCAGGGAAACACACGACGGACCCTATCCGGACGCCGTGGGGCGGGCGTTCTGACGTCAGGATAGGGTATACCTCAGCGAGACGACAGGATGGAAGTCGCCGAACATCCAGGGGCTCAGCACTTACCGAGGTTTTCTGTTCCGTTGCACCCGAGACCCCTTCCACTGCGCCTCGAACCCCATCCTAGGGGATTCAGCCCGTACCAGGGCTATCTGTTAAGTTGTGCCCAGGCCACGTATCGAAGGAAAATATCCAGAGCCCTTGCGCGCCAAGCGCGATGCAGCCAGAATCACTACGTGGACGTTAGGCTTGGTGGGGTTGTAAGCCCAACCCCCCCATATGGCACTTGGTGGCAGCTTCGCTCTTATTGGGCACCGTTGGCAGCTAATTCGGGCTCAAACTGGCGATGTTTGCAGGTCGGACTGCGGATGTTTGCAGGTCGCTACAGCTCATGGTCAAGATGGTCTTGACGTTTTTGGCGCACTCTCGCGTGACCGCGCAGTATGGGTCGCTTTAGGCACCCAGATTATTGTTATTTATCATCAAGATGAGGCATATCTGAGATTCGATGTCTTTTAAGGTATTCATCAGTCACGCACATGCCGATCAGCAATTGGTTAGCGAATTTTTTCGGCTGTTAGCGTATGGAATGGGTGTAAAGACGCCAGATATTTTTTGTACGTCCAGTTCGGGCCAAGGCGTCAAGATCGGAGAGAGATTTACTGAGGAAATTCACAAACAACTTGTCAATTGTGATTTATCTATTGCCCTCATATCTCCGCACTACTACCAAAGCACTTTTTGCATGTGTGAGTTAGGAGCCATTTGGGGAGGGGCGAAAAGATTTATTCCTATACTGATGCCACCTCTAGATTATTCAGACATGAAAGCCGTAATATCAGGCATTCAAGCAGTCAAAGCTGATAATAGGAGTGATTTAGATGTATTATTTGATCAAATACGACCAAGTTTAATTGATCCTATTTCAACAGCAGGCTGGAACAGAGAGGTAAATAGGTTTGTATGCATACTTCCTAGCTTGTATAGAAACCCTGCCGGTGCTGTGAAGAGAAAGAGGGGCGAAGTATTTCTTGATGAATATTCGTATAACGTAGCGAATGCGTTTAGTCGGCTGATTCTCCGCGAGCGAGATGAGCAGCAGCCCACTGAGAAATATAAGCCTGATATCTTCTTGATTGTATTTGATATAGATCGAATGAATCAAATAAATACGAGGCATGGTGTTAAAGTTGGAGATGCGATCTTAGACAATATTTCATCGGCCATAGAAAAAGACATCGAGAATTATATTGAAGGTGGTCGTTGTGGGGACGATACGTTCTTTTTGATAATCTGCGGCGATGATAACGACGCACTGAATCATGGCGAACGAATTCTAGAGTTTATAAGGAACACCCCAAAAACTCTGATAGATAAGGATGTATGGGTGACCGCCAGTGCTGGAATATGTAAATTCGTACCAAGATGCTCGATACGCGCTTGGAAATCCCGTGCTCATTTAGCAATGCTAAAAGCAAGAGAGAATGGAGGTAATAGATGCGTAATCGGCGCCCCTCCTATTCCACTGGCGGAACCATTGGAGTATTCATGGGGTAGTTAGAAGAGGTGGATAGGGCCTAGCTCGTTATTTTTTCGACATGACATCGGGGTTATCGCTGAATTCGGACAGTCCCGTACGCTAAGGCATAAATCTGAGCCATACATTGATTTGCAACGCCCGAACCGTCGTCGTTGCATAATTCAGTTGCCAATCCGAAGGCTATCGCAACAGGTTTTTTGCAACGCTGCGAGCCGAGTTATTCGTGAGTCAGGGTCGCGTTGCGGAAAGGATCGTTTGCGCAACAGGCTTAGCGTACGGAAGTGTCCGCTTTCTGCGGTAGCCCCCATTAACCTTTAGACCCCAGATTTTACCTTTTCCAGGGTTTAGGCAAGAATACCCACCTTGAATCAAAATCGAAGCCGTAACCCAATGTCCGCACGTGAGCCGCGAGAGAAATTCCTGGTCGCATTCTCCTTCGCTGGACAGCAGCGCGATTTCGTGCGCGCCATTGCGGAAGCGGTGGAAGGGAGGTTGGGTTCGGGGACAGTCTTCTTGGACGAATGGTTCGAGCATTACCTCGCCGGTGACGACGCCGACCTAACGCTTCAGGACATCTACGGCAGGCGGTGCGCCTTAGCAGTAGTAAGTTTGCCTACGATATTGCAGTGGCATTAGAAAGTCGGAGAGTCGTGGAGAGCATCTTAACGGAGGAGGTATTAAGTGGTTTCGAGGCAATAAGTACCTCTTGTCAATGGTCATAAGAGGCTAAATAATGTTATTCCTTATAAATCAGTAAGTTACAATAATAAGGCCGTATAAATAATTCGGTTGAAGTACTTATTGCGCTTGTGTAAGAGACGCTTCTTGATCTCGATGGATGGCTTTGATACAGCCTTTGATGAGTTCCGACTAAATTCTCGGTATGTATCTTCGGGTTGCGATTCAGATATTTCCGCGTATTAGGGTGCAATTTGAACTCGATTGGCTTCGAGGGTTTCTTCATATCGTTCTACGAATGAAGTCAAGAGGCAGCAATAAGCCCCTTGCAAATTTAATAGACTTCTGCACAATGGTCCCGAAGGACAGATTCATGGAGATCATGAGTAACGAACGAGACGCCTATAGGTACATCGGCAAGTACCACGACATCAAATGGTCCGGGATTGAGCTTGCAATCATGCTTCGCAAGCGATTGGAAGTAATTATCGGCGAGTCAACAAATAAAGATGACCGGCCGCCTGCGCGGTTGGATTGGATATTGAGGCAATTTCCGTGCATCCCACAAAGAAGCTTGGTATCCGTTGGAGGAAAGGAATACGAGATGTCTGTTTTTATTGACGTTCTGCGGCATTCGTTCTGGAGGCCGCGTGAGATAAGTACCTAAATTCAAAAAACTAAACAAGAGAGAACGTTATCTTATAGTCAGAACCAAAGCCATCAAGAATCATGTCGACTGATTTTCGTAATTTATCAAGACTGTCATAAGCAGATGCAGGAATCCATTGATATTTCATGAAGCGCCATAAGATTTCTATTAAGTTTAGCTCTGGTGAGCATTTTGGAAGAAAGTAAACGCTCAACCCTTTCTTCTCCCATTCCGGGGCTTTTCTTTTCACCATTGCACTCGTATGAACCGATGCGTTATCCAAGATAACAACTGTTGGTGCTGTAATAATCTCACAATACTCATCCATGATCTCGGCAATGGTTTCACTGATGATGCGACCCCTGATGCGCCAGGCAGCCAACTCATTCTTTAACGGTTTAAGAATTCCTAAAATATTGATTCGTTCAGAGTGAGATGATGGGATTTTAAGTGTGCCATCGTGTCCTTGATCTTGCCATCCATATGGGACATAAGGCTCAAGGGATATGCCCGCCTCATCAAGATAAGCAAGGTCAATTTCACCCTGTGATTCGAGTAATTCTAACTCCTCGATATCTGCCTTTCCCTTCTCGTAAGCGGCTGGCTCGGGCTTTCCCTTTGGGGTTTTCCTCATTCTTTTCCAACGCTTACCATATTTTATGGCAATTCGCCGAAAAGTCTCAATATGGGCTTTTTTCCCAGTTAGCTTTTCCACTTGAGCGGCAACGCGGCGTAAAGACTTCGGATCCTTTTCGATCTCAGAAATAATGATCGCATCTTCGCTACGTGAGAAGATTGGTTTTCGGCCACGGCCAGCGAGGTCATAGAGACCGTCAATGCCACAACGGACCCAGCGATGAATCCAGTTATAAACTGTTATGCGACTGACAAAAAATATTTCAGCCAGTTCTTCCGGGCTCTTATTTTCTTGGTGGATAAGAAGAATGGCATGCGCACGATCACGGACCTGGTGGGGATCGTATCCGCGAGCTATCTCGTGTAATTCTTTTTCCTGATCAGGCGACACTTCTATTCTGATAGTCATGATCAAACCTCCTGAGATTCGACTCAGTCATTCGCAATAAGGAGCTGATGCATTAACTATAATTATAGTAAATTTTTCAATTTTCACAGGAAATATTTCGGCCCGGCAAAAAGATATTCAAATTCATATAAACGATAACCTGTGCAGGCTTCGATTTAAAGTATTCTGTTGAAGTACTTATCTCTGGCCACTTATCTCGACGCAGACCGTACCGGGACGCCGCGCAGATATAAGGTGTCGGGCGATATATCGATCTCATCGGTCCACGCAACTGTGCCCAATGCCACATGCGCCCGCATAAAGAGCGCACCCTCCGCCAGCGGGGCAAAGGTTGGATAGGCGAGGTACGGGCGCATGTCGAACAGCCGCCTCTCGCCATCCGCGAAATCGGTTTCGAGTTGGAAGCCCGCCAGGGGTCTGACACGGACGACATCGGGGGTCATGGTAAGCGCCTCACCGCAGGGGGTCGATCTTATAGGGGGTCTGACCGCTTGCGGCCAGTATCCAGTCTGCCATCAATTCGTCCCGATGCAGCTCGATCCAGGCTTGCACCAGCTTCATCTGTCGCGACGGCAGCGAACCTTCGAGTAGCTCCCCTTCCGGAATGCCAAGCACCGCTTTGAACTCATTGTAGCGAACATGGATGTGCGGGGCATGGTGCTTTTCGATGTCCAGCGCGTACATCGACACGAGAATGCCGTAAAACATGCTGATGGTTGGCACAGATAGGCTCCTTATGCGTTGGTTTGAGCGGTTTGCCGCGGCCGGAAGAGATAAGTAAACTGTCCCCGGAACTCATCGTCCAATGATCGCGAGATAGCCCCTGTTGCGACATCCCGCCCCGTATCCCGTCGTATCGAGTTTCAAACGCCCCACCCTTGAGAAAACTTCGTTCGTCGGATTCAGCTTGTATAAGATACAGAATTCACCATCATCGCCGATAGCGAACAATGTCCCACCCAAACTAAAAGAGATCGATTGAATGGTCTTCGGCGCCTCTGACGTCTTGGGCACGTATGCTCCGGGCTCCACATCAAGCGTTGCAAAAGCAGCATAGCCGGAGTCTTGCGGAATCGAAAAAACCCTGTTGAGACCCCAATAATCCGACCAACCGTAGAGCAGTCCCTTCGGCGAAAAATCTAGTGACTGCGGGTGTAACCAGTCATGCCAAGCGCCGTCCCAGAAACTCTGGGCCGCCCCGTAAACCGCTCTCGGCGTATCTATTGCGACCTGAAATACACGAGCTCCGGCGTACGGTGTCCCGAAGATGACGTATGCCACGTCATTTTGGTCTATAGCAGCAGGGCCGAGATATGAAAGTGGAAGACACGTATCAACTTCCGAAATTACCGGCGGCAAAACTCTCTTGCCGTCGAAATCGATCTCGTATACATATGTTTTCTGAGGAAAATACCCGTGTCCGGTGCAGCTTGCGCCGGTTACGCGCACAGTGAACACGCGTCCATCCGGTGCGGATGTCAGATTAAACCCGCCCCGCCAACTGGAGCCCAACTCGGACTCATCGATTCCGTTAATCTTCACGCCAGTTAGATCCGACGCTATCGAATACCAACCGCCATCCGCGAGCACCACAGCCCACCGATCACAGCACCGACCGCTATTGTATTTGACTTCAAGGTCTTCATACTGGCGAATGAAGTTGCCCAGTTTGCTATTACCGCTGAAACGCAGGGTATACGTGGCGGGGTCTTGCGCCTTGAGCCATGCAGTCGTCGGTTCTTCTTCGTCGCGCTCTATCTGCTCCGTACCATCCGGCGCCGCGCCTTCCTTGTAAACGACCTTCCAGTTGGCGCTCTCAGGAACGAACGGGTTTAGTGATTCACCGCCAAACGGGTTCGGTATATTCGCAACCGCCGCTTGCAAACCCAACTCCGCGCAGTCGTCGATACCGCATTGCCCGACGGCGGGTGTCAGCGTTGGGAGTCCGAGGAACTTGGTCTTGGCGATCAAGGTCCCGCTCCATGGATATTCGGCGAGGGTGTAGTCAAAAACTTCGAGGGCCGCCCGGAACCGCGCATCGATACCCCCGCCAAACTCCAGCTTGGTGAAGCGGTAATCGGCGTCGCCAACATCGGAATAGCCGCCGCTCGTATTCTCGGCGCCGTACATGAAATGGCCTTCTACCGCGGCCTCGCCATACAGGTAGGGCTCAACGACGAGTTCCCCCGTCACGACGTCGTATAAAGCGATCTCCAGTTGCGGAACCAGGCGCAGTTCGACGAAACCGTGGGCCTCCGCTTCTCCGCGCAGGTCGTAGCGCTGCCAGGGCGTGGCCTGCGTCAGCGTTTCCCATCGGCCGTTGGTGTACTGGAGACCGGCGAGCAAGTCGAAGCCGAGTTGCAGGGTCTGGGTAAGGTCTACTTTGCCAGCGGCGGTACCGCGGTACTGCAGGTCGAGCTTGAGATGTCCATTGATAACGATGGGCACGGTTCCCGCGGTGAATATCTTCGTAAAGCGCTTGTCGAGCAGAGGCTCCGTTCCACTCAACTCCGCTTCCCCACTGGCGTGGATACCAACCTCCGTGGTCAACGAGATGGGGCCTTGGAGCGCCGCGCGACCGTCGGACAGCCGTCCCGCATTGGTTCGCGCCTCGGTCACGATTGTCGGCTGGAAGTCGACTGTGGCGTGAACACTGAGGTCGAGCTGACCCTTCGGAGCAAATCTGAACTCCCGCTGGGTGGGATATTCACCCCAACTGACGACGATGTCGGTCTCAAAATAGACGGTCTTGGTCTCGCACCATCCCATGATGCCGGTACAGTGTCCGTCGCGCTCGCGGGCCATCGCGCCGAATCTCGCGGTAAAGGGCCGAAGAGCATCGTCGAGATTGCCTCGGTGCGGTGTCCAGGTGACCCACCCACGCCATTGGGTGTCGCCTTGCCCATTCGGGAGGTCCCACTTGACGGCCGACTCGTCATACCAGCCGCTCGGATGCCTGACATCCCGCAGCCACAGTTCGTCCAGACGGTAGCGCTCCCGAAGCTCCGGGGCGATCTCCGCCTTCACTTCCAGGGTGAGGGTGCGACCCGGCTCAATGCAGACATAACCGGGGTAGGTAGCTTTGAAAACCCGGTCGCGGTCGTCGTCGTCCCATTTCGAGGTCAGCGTGGCCGTGACGCCGTTGCAGCCGACGGCACCCGCCGCGCGCGGGAGCGGCCGGGTGGATCGCGGCGTCGCGGACGGCGGGCGGGTTTCGAGGATGGTCAATCCGCTCTCGGGCCAAGTCGCGCGAACGGTATTGCCGGCGCGCTGGTACAGCACCCCTCTGCCGACCGACCGGGCTTGCGGTCCGGCCGACTCCGGCAGGTCGATCAGCTTGATCTCGGTGGAGAGATCCAGGTTGGTGAAGAGTTCGTTCAGTGCCGCGGGCTCGGTGGTGACGCTGACTTGATCGCCGGTGCGCTGAACGCCGGTGGCGCGACGGAGAAAGCCCTCGCCTTCGGCCGAGACCAGATAGTCGCCCGCGGCGGGCGGGGCGCTGCCAGCGCCGAGCCGGTAGTCGATGCGGTCGGGCAGTGGGTTCTGGTCCGGGGCGTTGCTGGCGTCCAGCACCTGGCGCGGGGCGGCGGTGGGCTGCGGGTCGGCGGCGGCCGTGACGGCCCGCAGTTCGTTGCTCCAACTGGCGTTGCCCCAGGTATCCAGGGCCTGGACCTTGACGTAGTAGGTGGTGGCCGCCGTCAGGCCGTTGATGGTGCCGGTGGCGTTGTCGGTGACCTCGGTGCGTGCCGTACTGCTGTCAGGCACGAAACCTTCCTGTTGGGATGCGTGGAGGACATAGCGGATTCGGCTGCCCGGGGTGTCGTTGTCGAAGGTGGGGAGCCAGTCGAGCTGGATGCTGTTGGTGGCGAGCGAGTTGGCCTGAACCAGGGTGACGCGGGCAGGGGTCTGGCCCGCGGGCGCTGGAATCCCGTCGATCCGGGCGGCGATGGCCGCGGCATCGCGCGTGGTTCCCGGGGACAAGGCGCCGACCGTGAGGTCGTCGCCGGTGCGGCCGTGCAGACGGCGAAGGATTAAAATGCCGTCGGTCAGCGCATCGGCGCGGCCGTCGCCGTCCACGTCGAGTGAATCGCCCATCCCGGCGAGGTAATCCCCGATGGCGTCTGCATCGCGCAGTGCCCCGGGCGCAACGGCGCCATTGACGAGGATCGGCCCGGAGAAGCCGAACAGGTGGCGCAGGATGAGCTGGCCGTCGGTGGCCGGAGCAACAGACCCGTCGCCGTCGATGTCGAGCGGCGCGCCGCACAAGAGCGCGGGCGCGCACAGCAGTAGGGCCGCGAGCATCGAGGCGCGACCGAGGCGGCTTCGGTGAGGTGTACGCATGGTTCCGGGTTCTCCACTATCCTACACAGAGTGTCGAGGCTACCCAAGCGATCCGGTCCGGCCGCTTTGCGAATCTGCATTTGAACCCAGTGCGCGGACGACTGCAACCGAGCAGTCCGCTCGGAGGTTCGTTACGCAACGGCGGAAGACCACTGTCCGGCAGCAATTGTGGATGTCAAGATGTTGAGAAACAGTCACCGATATCGACCAGGCCGGGGGCCTGCACGCCCCAGCCAAGGCCAGGGCCAGGGACTCGGCTGGGCCGCGCGTGTCTTGCTCCTGGTCATCGTTGCGCTTCAGCCAGCCCCAGGATGGCCGGCGGGGCACCCGGGCGGTATCCAACCGCAGATCTTCAATGGCCTCACCACCTTCGAGGCCCCCTTTGTGGGGCTCTTGCTTCATCGTTACGGCGGCACGGGTCCCTGGCTGGCGCGCTGCACACTGAGCCTGATCTCGCCAACCCGCGCCCTCACCGCGGCACACTGCCTGTGTGACGCGGGAGGCGGCCTGTGCCAACCGGGCCGGGCTTACGCCCCGCGGGTCGATGAGTACCGGGTCCTGATCCAGAACGCGGGAATCCTAGCCGTCGCCTCGGTGGCGATTCCCAGGGGCTTCTCTTTTCCCGACCAGGATCTCGCTGTCGTTGCCCTCGCCGAGCCCGTCGGCGGGGTCGCCCCAGCGACCCTGGCCGAACTCGAGTCCCCGCTCGGGAGCGTTGGGCACATTGTCGGCTTCGGACATACCTCAGGCTGGGGCGACACGATCGGGCTTAAACGGGTTGGGAACCTAGTCACTGCACCTTGCGGGGCGGACCTCAAGCCCGGCGCCTTTCTGTGCTGGGAATCGGACGGGTCCGGGGCAAGCGCCGATACCTGCGTCGGGGACTCGGGGGCTCCGCTCTTGATCACCGATGGCTCGGGGGAGGAGGTCCTCGCCGGTATCGCGTCCGGGGGCTACGGGGCCTGCGACGGGGAGGACCTGGCCTTCGACACCGCGGCTGCGACGCACCTCGAGACCATCGCGCTCCTGGCTGGGAGCGAGCCAGGCGGGTCGGGCGGGGAGACGCTGGCCGGCACGGCTCGCCGCTCCGGCCAACTTGGCCCAGGCGAGACTCAGCAAGTGCTGAGCATCGAGGTTCCGTCCGGGGCCGGGCGTTTGACGATCGTCGGCAACGGGGTCGAGCAAAGGGGCAACGACTACGTCCTGCATCTGGGTTACGGCGCCCCGCCCTCGGCGGACTCGGCGGCCTGCACCTCCGATCGACCAGGGCTCTATGAAGCCTGCACCCTGGGCGCCCCGCGGGCGGGGACCTGGTACGCCGTCTACGGGTACAAAGCGGGGCTGGGCGGGGAGGTGCAGATCTCCGCCACCATCTATGCCGCGCACTGTCGCCTTGACCTGGACGATGACGGGCGCCTCGATGCCCTGACCGATGGGCTGCTCGCCTTGCGTCATCTGGCGGGGCGCTCCGGCAGGGAGCTGACGGACGCGGTGCTTGCCCCCGGGGCGATGCGTACCGCAGCGGGAGACATCGCGGCCTACCTCGACAGTCCTGGCTGCGTGTCGGCTCTGGATGTGGATGGGGACGGGGCGCGGCTGCCTGAGACGGATGGGGGCATCATCCTGCGCTGGCTCTTCGGTTTGCGGGGGCCGGCCCTGGTCGATGGCGCCATCGCGCCGACCGCGACCCGCACGGACCCGGCGACCATCTCTGCGGCCTTGGACGCCTTGCACCAGTGACGTCGCCGCGTGCGGCATCGCAGAGTTCTGAGCACAAAATCGGGAGGCCCGGAGTAATGAGGGACAAGTAATGAGGGACGGACCACGGTTTTCAAGATGAAGGCGTTGCCTCTCGTTCGCTGCCGGGTGGCCGTTGCTGCCGACGCATTCGTCGAGCTTGGCACCGGGCGGCCTTGATCATAACTCCGCCCACCCCCGTCACGCCGCCACCAGCGTCAGCGCCGGGCGCGTGACCGGTCGCGGTCGCCGCCGCCGCGCTGGCGGCGGCAGACCGACGTGCGCCAGCACTTGGTCA
>Ga0247838_1004493_pt1 | contig 14806 bp, 15 predicted proteins | sample LaCruzMarch2015__5_FD_189097 | JGI IMG/M metagenome (GOLD analysis project Ga0247838, IMG submission 189097) | Freshwater microbial communities from meromictic Lake La Cruz, Castile-La Mancha, Spain - LaCruzMarch2015_15m | ecosystem: Environmental > Aquatic > Freshwater > Lake | place: Spain... | reverse complement strand
ACACCATGGAAAAGGAAACTGTTTTGTACCTATTTGTACATATAACAATATGGCCCGCTAACAATGAATCTATCAGGTCATGTACCATAGCAGAAACAATGGTGCCATCACACCATGGAAAAGGAAACTGTTTTGTACCTATTAAATTATTAAAATCCTCAGACGTATCTGCGATAATAACAATATCTGTCATACGTTTTTGAAACGTTTCTAATAATTTAACCATTTCAACATCTGCAGCCCCTGACACCGGTGAATCACTATTTTCTAAAGAACCTACACCATCACTACTTGATCGTAGACTGACAGCCCACAATATATATAAAACCAATGCACAACGCTTCATTTACTACCTCTTATATTTCTCATGTGTCATGCATCTTTAAAAATTAACCAACTCACTTTACCGGATGACCCTTAGAATAAAAAGGTTTAGCATAAGGATTCAAATCAGATTTTGGTGCTTTTTTATGAAAAACATTTGCATTTTTTGCTTCTTGCGACATTGAGTCATATGTTCTATGACTTTCTCTGACCATTTTTGGTAATTTCTTCTTACTGCTTTTCAATACTTTTTTCAATTCATAGAGATTTTTTCTAGCTAATGCTTTTTCATAATGCGCAAGATTTTGCGCATTATTTTTAATTTGTGTGCTTATGCCCTTTACATCTTCTCGTGTTAAAATAACACCAGGCACAAGATGACGATTTTCCTCATCTACATAAAAATTATAAGGTATCTTTGACGAACCATACAAGAAACAAATCGATTGTCGCTCAAGGTCTATGCAAACGTGAGATAATGTAAAAGATCCAATCTGATCACCAAAACTATCTATTTTCATTTTTTCAATTACAACAGACATAGGATCCGACAGTTCATTCCAATGTCTTAAAAACAATGCTTCCAGCAACCTTGCTAGCATGATAGCAATAGCATCCGAATTAGTGCCCACTGCGTCTGAAGGAAATGTAACCTTAGAACACTCTAAATGAACAATACAATAATTTGGATTCATATATGATAATGGAAGAAATGCTGGAGCATCCCATAAAAATCGTATATCAATGATTTTCTGGATAGTTAATGATGCTGCAATAGAATTTGCATTCATTAAAACAATTTTTATAAGCTTTTGTATATCAATCTTTTTTCTTGTATGCGTTTTAATACTCGACAGCTTAAATACACGATCACTATCCTCTGAAGCACTCACCCAGTCTAACCCTGGATATTTAATACTTACATAATTCAATAGAGAATGTCTCCAATTTACAGACTCAAAAGGAATATTTGATACTGCATTTCCAGCCGCTTCAAAATCAGGTATCTCGCTATTTAAATATTCAAAATACGACTGAAAAACATTATCTTCATCCTCATTCACTGATGTTATATCAAACCCTGATGTTATATCCAAAAAACTGCCGATAAATATCACAGGGTAAGTAAGATTTGGAACTACTGCCTGCTGCTCATGATATGCATGAGAAAATAACTCTTGAAAACGAGAGCCTCCCAGAAAACAAGAACTACAACCAAGCGATCGCATGACAACTTTATGATCTAATCTTGTCAACAACCTAACAAATTGATCTTGCTCCATGCCTACTACTTGATTTTCGAGCGTTCCGTGACCATCTATGAAAATATTTAAACTCGGCAAAATAAATCTTTTTTGATCACGACATTCTGGTAATAGATCATCTATCGTAATTAATAGTTGCAGCAAAGCATGTAATACATAAAATCCCATCTGACCATCGGAATCACCCACAGATTTATCTGGTGTATCATCCCAAGCAGTAAACCAAGAAGTATCATCTTTGTAAGTTGGTAAAACAGATCTTTTAAGACCCAACCAAAGATCCTGGTTGCTATTAGCCGTAGGATAAACCATAACATCTAATGCAATACCAACATCAACCGGGATATCTAACATCGCCTTAGGCGTTAATAGTACAAACATTGGGTTAATGTCCTGACAAACATATGAGGCTGGATCAAATATTTTTTTATACACCAAGTAAAAATCATAGAAGATACTAAGACTGCTTACATCAATAGACTTATCTGGATATGAATAAAAAACATGTTGCGTATCTTCATGTTGACCCACTAGGGACGCCTGTAAATCCATACATGCTTTTTTATAATATCCAACATTTTTTGCAAATGTAATATCACTGCTTTTAGCATACTGTTTATATTTGTGTTCAATTTCCAAGGGAGACAATGTAACGAAATCTGACCAAATATTTGCAACGAAATGTAAATGATGCAGCAATGCCTTGGAGCATATGATAATCTTACCGCCACGTAAACCCAGAATAAGATCTGTGAACATAGCGGAACCATTGTAATGATACCATGGCAATGGAAAATATTGCGTACCTTTTAACTTCCTAAAATCCTCAGACGTATCTGCAATGATTATCAAATCTGTCGTACGCTTTTGAAACTCCTCAAAAAAAATTAACAGTCTGAGCATCTACGGCCCCTGAAGCTGGAGAATCACTATTCCCTAAAGAATCTGCTCCCTCGCTGCTTGACAGCAAATTGCCAACCCAAAGCATACATAAAACCAATACCAAATGCTTCATAGACCAGTTCCTATTTTTTAGTACATGATATCTACCAGGCTATTTCTATTGTGTTACCAATTCAAGTAATTGCTTTAAAACAAGCGTATCATCACAACGAGCAATGGCATTCTTCATCGTTTCATCCACCACAACCTCTAGCTCACGCGCTACCGTTTCCAGCTGCGTTGATAGTTTTTCCATTGATTTCAAATCTTGCTTATGCATCAAATCAGCCAACTGTTTTTGCCATGCGCCAACCGATTTTACCATTTCAGACAAACGATATTTAGTCGTTGCCACCCCCGTGGAAGCATATACCACATATGGCCGAATCGCCTCATGATCTAACAAGGTTAAAGATGACTCGATAACCTCTAGAGACTGCTTTATCGATTTCTCAGCCATGACCATGGCAATATCTTGCTGCCAAACCATCCGTTTTTTATCTTTTTCTACTCTAATGGCATCATCTCCCCGCAACTGCTTGAGATGGGCCTGTTCAAGCTGTTTTTGATACTCATCATGCTCCAATGGGACCCCATTTACCAAATACTGCTCCTGCATAACTCCGTTATCAGAACGCAAAATATGTGAAAATTCAATACCTTGAATAACTCTATGACGGGTAGAAACAAAGGATTCCTTGATAGCCCAGCTCGAACTAACCAAAAACTCAGCACAAAAGATCAATCCAACAGAAACAACTAATTTATATTTATACATCTAAAACCACCTCTAACAAGCACTAATGACACTTTTGACCTGATTTACCCTAGCAAAAAACAATCAAAATGGTAAGACTATGTTCCATAGATCAAATAAAAGATTTATGGTATATTAAATAGAGTAATGGACAGTTACGTGGGTACAATGAAAGTAAGATTATGGCTGAAAAAAAAATAAAACGTGGAAAAGCTTTTTTTTCAATCTCTGCTGTTTCAAAAATGTTCTCCGTTCATCAACAAACGATACGGCTTTATGAAAAAGAAGGTTTTATACAACCTAAACGCTCCGAAGGAAACACTAGGCTGTTTTCGGAAGAAGACATTGAAAAGCTCGAAGAAATCATCTATTTGACACACCAACTCGGCATTAATCTAGCCGGGGTTGAAATGATTTTGCAACTACAAAAGAAAATGAAAAAAATGCAAATCGACATGAATAAGGTCTTTGCAGAAACACAAATACAGCTTGAAACTGAAACGCAAAATCGTAAACTATTAATTAATAATTATTCGCAGCAGCTTAAAAGCAAAAAACAAGATGCTCCAAATATTAAGCAAGAAAAATCCGCTTCACCAAAAGAGAAACCGTCATTTAAAGATTGGGATATAGACTACGAAGAATAACACATCCTACAGTGATACCAGCGCAAGTTGATGTAACCCCTGTAAGAAATACTGTGTAACCTCAACAGAAAGGAAGCTTTTATGGCACACGATCATTTGTTTGAAGAAGAACAATTCGTCATCTCGCAAGAATTACTTCATATCCTTCATTGGCTTTTGAAGTATGAAGAAGCTGAGCTTTCAAGATTAATTACACAAGCCTATATCAAAGGATTTGAAGATAAATTAAAAAAACAGGACGTCTATCACCAGATACAACATTCTGATGACATACAAAACAGCGTCGTGCATTTTTTAAGTTTTCTAGAACATCATGTTACCACCGTAACAACCCAAGAAAACAGTAAAAAAATTATGCATCAAAACGTGATTGAAGCACTTGACCATATCGATCCGAAAAGGTTTGATTATGAAACTATTAAATCAACTGTGCTTGCAACTGCAGATAAAATTAAACCTTGCAACCAGCATGATGCTAAGAAACTGTTTTTAAAGGAACTGCTCAAACAGTGGAACCCAAAAAATGATAAAGATCAAAAAGCGACTCTGAATTAATATAAAAAGAAACTCCCGCAATTGCTGCGGGAGTTTCTTTTTATATTAAATTTCTTCTTGTGAAGAAAGTGATTAACTTTGTTGTTAATTCGAGCTTCCACCAGTATTGTTTGTTTGATTAGATTTCTCTATTCTAGCTCTTTGATTTGCGTTATATCGATACCATAAACCCATACCAGTTGTTCCAACTGATGTAAGAGCCCAGAATGCTGCAGTTTTTGAATTACCATTCGTATACGATTGCATTGCTAAAAATGCCGTTGCAAATGATGCTGCTTCTGCCGCACGTGATTTCAATGTCATCGGTTGCTTCGGATTAATCCATCTTGCTCCAACTTCATATGCCGCTACGGGCACAGCAGCAACAACTACATCTCTGCCTGATGGTCTATGATAGCTCGCTTGCGCGTAAACAGTTACTAAACACATTAAGCTGATCACTTTTTTATGATTCATAAAACCCTCGAAGTTTTAAAAAAAATTATAATCGTTGATGACGCGGTCATCGCCACTAAGAGTAATCATTCTGATAAAAACATCAATCTATATTTTATTCATCTTTTACTCTATCTACCGCGCCCTCTTCCATATCTTGCAGTGATCGCGTTAAGCGAGATTCCATATCCTTTTGTACCAGCCATTGATTCCTAACTCGGCGTTGATACCATAAACCATAAGCCGCAACTCCAACAGCCGCAATGCCTAAAACATTTCCGGCTTCAACATTGTTATTGTCACAAACTCTTGAACAACCCGCTACGCAACCAGCTGATATCAGTTGAGCACCAAACGATATCCAGGTCTTTGGCGCTTCTGAACTTATCGTTCTTTCTAAAAATTGATACCCCCACAGAGATACCTGAAAATATTGTAAATCTTTGGGAGTATTCGATTGTATGTAAAAACTCATACAACATAACACACTGATCAATGTTTTATAATTCATAAAACCCCTATTAATTATTCTGCGCCCAATTATAGGCTAGTCTCATAAAAACCCATAGAAAATAATAACTCACGTAGCTTGTACATCGGTAGTCCTTTGATTGCAGAAAAAGAACCTTTAAATTCTTTAGTAAACTGCTCACAAATACCACCAACCTTAATAGCACCACTCACTTTTAAAAAAGAAATACTATCTAAATAATAATCTATAAATTCATTGGGGATATCAATCACAATCCAAGCTTCATCGTACCCAGCATGTTGCTCTATGATTTTCCATTCCCCTGCAAGCCAAATTCTTTTTTGCACACAAAATCCAGTGCCAATAGTTGCACCATCACGAGACAACATAATCATGCGCCGCGCATCCTCACGGTCTTTTGGTTTTCCAAATATTTCATGTTTCCCAGCACCACCCTTGAGAGTCAAAGTATCAGCAGTGACAACAAAGACAATTTCACCTTCGCAAGTACCCTTAGGCACCAGCACATGATTCATCTTTAAAACCGCTAAATCAATAACGATCTGCTCTAAAGGCCGACTTAAATCTGCTTTTGATTCATCGGCGCTATGCGCAATTAAGGTAAACGGAATACCTGCCGCAGCAAGTAACTCTTTACGAGCAGCTGACTCGGATGCAAGATACAATGTGTAAATCATGTAACCCTCAAAATAAAATCGTAACTCTTTTTAATAATGCGATATACGCACAGATAATATTATGACTTAAACGACAAAAAACCCCAATTAATTTTACTTAACTGGGGTTAATTTGGTTGGAGCGGGAGGATTCGAACCTCCGCATGCCTGCACCAAAAACAGGTGCCTTACCACTTGGCCACGCTCCAATAATCTTTTTTTTATACTACTGCTTCTTCAGCTGATTTTTTGTATTCAAGCACAATAGCATCTTCAACCATTTTGCGTGTATCTGAGTTCAAAGGGTGAACTATATCACGGAATCCGTCTTTTCTGCGGCGTGATGGCATAGATACAAACAATCCGTTGTCGCCTTCAATAATTTTCAAATCTCGAATGATAAAACAATCGTCAAACACCATAGTTGCATATGCTTTCAATCTACCGCTCTCTTGCACGGGATAGACTTTTACTTCTGTGATTTTCATCTATCAGGTCCTTATGTTAATGCGTCTTAAACCCTATCATGCTACTAAAATGAGTGTGCCCTTTTTTATGTCAACCTCCTGCTTTAGTCGGTGCTTAATTACTACACCACATAAATGTAGCTTCCAAAACAGATTTTGTCAAATCAAATTCGAAGAATTCCTGCTCTCAGTCTGGCTGATCGGGCAGAACGATTACGCTGCAATTCTTCAGGGCTAGCCATACATGCACCTTTTGTAGCCATTTCAAAGCGGGGAGAAATTGATGGGTTTTTTGAGCTTTTATCCTTAAAAAACTGCTTTACAATGCGGTCTTCAAGCGAATGGAAGCTAATACAAACTAAACGACCACCATTATTTAACACGTTAGGAGCATGACGCAAAAAACAGGTAATATTTTCCAACTCTTCATTCACAAAAATTCTGAGTGCTTGAAAAACTTTTGTTGCGGGATGAATTTTATGATACGAACCAGGAGTCATATCCATGATCAAATCCGCGAGTTCTTTAGTCGTTTCAAATTTTTTCTTTTTACGCTGCTCTACAATAGCACGAGCTATCTTACGACCACGGCTTTCTTGGCCATAATCATAAAAAATTTGCGCCAAATGATCTTCGGTAAAACGATTTACAACGCCATGAGCGGTGTGATAGAACATACCAGGTGAAAATCGCATATCGAGTAAGCTATCTTGATAAACTGAAAAACCAGGAGTGTTCCTGATTTGCATTTGAGATGTACCAAAGTCAGCCAAAATACCATCTACTTTTTTGATTTTTGCTTTAACCAAATGTTCTTGTATTTTTGCAAAATTTCCGTAAAGCGACATAAAGCGCCCTGGAAACTCTTGCTCAAGCTCAGCTCCTGTTGTAGCCAAAACCGACTTATCCCAATCCATCCCGATGATTTTACATTCCGGTTGTCGTGTCAAAATAGCTCGAGTATGACCACCACCACCAAGGGTAACATCAAGATACACCTCGCCCGGCTTTGGATCTAAATACTGGATAACTTCTTCAAGAAGGACGGGTATATGTCCTTGTGACTCTTTCATAGATGAAATACTTTCTTAAGCTTGCAACTTTTTAATTAATTCTGCAAATCTCATAGATCGAGATGCTTTAAATAGCATAACATTTTGCGGATTTAATACCATAGGCCGTAATGTTTCATATGCATCTTCTGCTTTTGCAAAAATCTGGCATTTGATACCGTATGGCAATGTTTTTTTAATCATCTCAACTTCATGACCAACCAGGATTATCTGCGTTAATTTATCAACTTTACGCAAGAAACGACCAATTTGACGATGCCAAAAAGCACTTTCCTCGCCCAGTTCAAGCATATCACCCAGTACGATAATCTTATCTTGATCTGTCATAAAATGATCAAAAGCAACAAGTGACGCTTTCATACTTTCTGGATTTGCATTGTATGCATCATTGATTAGTGTTGCACCCGACGAGTGAGTGATCATCTGGAAACGACCTTCTGCCACAATCGGTTGTTCCACTCCTTTAATTAAAAGTTCGTCAGACACTCCAACCATATGACCAATCGTCATAGCAGCTAAAGCATTCATCACGCGTGCTTCGTTGCAAGTTGGAAGTACAACTGAATATCTTTTGTTGTAAATTTTAACAATAAAACTGATCGTATTACGAGAACAAACTATTTTGCGAGCTTGTATTTGATTAATCGTTTTTTTTCCAAAACGAATGACCGGATGCTGGTAAGAAACCTTTGAAAGTTCTGGTTGATCACCATTGATAATGCCAATATCTTTTTCCGTAAAATATGAAAATATTTCACGTTTCTCGCGAGCAATTGTTGCAACATCACCCAAACCCAACATATGACCATGTCCAATTTGGGTTATGATTGCATAAGTTGGTCGAACCAATTCTGCAAGTTGTTTCATGCTGCCGATATCAGAAATACCAAGTTCAAACACTGCAACCTTATGTGTTGGTCTCATCTTTAAAATATTAAGAGCCGCACCAATCATCGTATTTTGGTTGCCCGATGAAACAACGGCACTTAAATCTGCAACTTTTAAAATATTTCTGACCATTTCTTTGGTCGTTGTTTTACCAACACTACCGGTAACACCAATAACTGGATAGGAAAATTGTGCGCGCCATGCACGAGCTAAATCGATGAGAGCTTTGTATGTATCGGGAACAAAGAGTACCGATTTTCCTGCAAGTTCTTTTGAGTGTTTTTGCAGTAGTTCATCTTTACGAGATGCGGCAAGAATAAATCCTGATGCTCCGCGCTCCAGTGCTTGCCCTACGAAATTATGCCCATCTACTTTTTGTCCTGACAATGCAATAAAAATTTCACCTGGTTGTATCGCCCTTGAGTCAACGTTAAATAACGCATCAGTTAAAAAAGATTGATTCAACATGTCTACATTTTTCAATGTGTTTACTATAAAATCAGAATCTACGTGCATCAATATCTCCGCTATGCCAGGATCTTGTGACATTTAATTTATTTGGTTACTTGCAACATGTCGACTTTTTCTTCTTTTGTCAAGACAAGAAGCACTGAATCGACAATCCCAGGATTTAGTCTTTTACTACTCGTCTCATTTTACCACCATCACTCGACATAATCAAACCACGAGCTTGCAATGTTTCAATAATTCGAGCCGAACGATTAAAGCCTATGCGAAATCTACGTTGAATCATAGAGATAGAAACTTCGTCACAATCAGCAAGCATATCAACCACCTGCGCAAACAACTCTTGATCATTGTCGAGTAACTGATCATCTTGCTCTTGTGTAAAGAAATCGGAAATATCTAAAAACTGTGGTGCTTGTTGTGTTTCAATGTGCCCAACTAAATAGGCAATCTCTTTGTCCGATACATAGGCACCATGCACACGACGAATGTGAGGATCTTTGGCATCAATAAACAACATATCTCCCTTACCAAGCAATCGCTCTGCTCCTGCTTCATCAAGGATGGTCCGCGAATCAACCTTTGATGTTACTTTAAATGAAATTCTATTCGGAAAATTGACTTTGATCAGTCCGGTAATAACATCCACCGAAGGTCGCTGCGTTGCAACGATCATATGAATACCAGCTGCGCGTGACATTTGCGCTATACGAGCAATCAGTCCTTCAATGTCTTTACCTGTTGTCATCATTAAATCAGCTAGTTCATCAATCATAACCACGATAAATGGCATATGCTCAATGTCAGATCGTTGTTGCTCCAGTTTATGATGCTCAAATATATTTTTGACACCCAAATCAGCCATCTGCTCATACCGTTGTTCCATCGTCATGACAAGCCATTTAAATATAGGTAATGCTTTACGCGGATCGGTCACCACAGGAAACAGTAAATGTGCGACATGTTCGTACGCAGTGAACTCTATCTGTTTTGGATCAACGATGATTAATTTTAACTCTGCAGGTTTTTTAGCGCACAGCAGTGATACTAACATGCAGTTGAGCGCTACTGATTTACCAGATCCAGTGGACCCAGCAATAAGCACGTGGGGCATACTTGCTAAATCAACCACCACATGCGCTCCCGATGTGTCTTCACCCAAAATGAGCGGGAGTGATCCTTTAAATTTAGTCCATGCAACACTGTGGAAAATATCTGACAAAAGCACTGCTTTACGCACCTTGTTTGATACTTCAAAACCAACAACATCTTTACCAGGGATTGGTGCAATAATTCGAATGCTCAGTGCTTGAAGCGCCATAGCAAGATCATCTTCTAAACCTAAAATTTTACTCAATTTAATGCGTACATCCGGTTTGTATTCAAACAGTGTAATCACAGGACCAGGATGTACACGAACAACTTTTCCTTTAACACCAAAGAGTGCTAATTTTTCTTCCAAAATAGCTGCTTGCTCTGCAAGTTCATGGTTATCGGCATCTGAAGGTTGACGATAATTATTTTGAGACAACATTTTTTCAATGTCAGGCAAACTGTACTGTTTTTTTACAACTTTTTTCTCAACTTCTGTTTGATGTGCTGGCTGCATCATAACTGCCGGTTGCGCCGCATCATCAACCGGTGACAGCTCGCTGACAGAAACTGTTTCTGCTGCTATCTCATGCGGACTGCGCAAAGATTGCAAGAGCATTTCAACTTCTCGATCCACCGTCGCATCTTCTCGTTCAAACTCAACAATAGAAGATGACGATTGATGCACCACCGAACCACGCACAATGTGATAGATTTTTACCATTAATTTCCAACCCATGACAGCTACCCATGCAACGACCGATGCAAGCGCTCGTACTGCGCGAGCAGGCATATTATCCACCTGGATGACATATGACCAGAACCATGACATACCACGCATGAGATAATGTGTCACTTTTAAATGTGCAAAACGAAGCATTAAAATAGAAGAAATGAGCATCAACGTATACAGCACGATGCCTTTCGTTATCGGATCGAATGATCGTAGCACCCATAAACCATAACTACCAATGACACCACCACAAGCGCTGTAATGGCTGTATCCAATTTGATGATAACTAAAAAGCATACAAGCAATTACAAAACCAAATGCAACTCCAACAATACGATCGAGTTGCTCACTGGCATTTTGCCACTTAGTTACAAAGCACAAACCATACAATAACAAAACGGGCACTGCGTAAGCCATCGATCCAAAGAAGTAAACCATCACCGCAGCTACCGTTGCACCAAAATAACCCAAACTGTTTTGACACGAACCATACCGAGCATGGTACAACCATGAGGTATCGTTAAATCGAAATGATTTTAAAGCAACAGCTATGACTGAAGCAACCATCACTAAACTTACAGGAGGAACTAGCAATCGCGCCCAGTGACGCAGATATGCAAGATATTTTTCTTTCATACAACAACCTTTTATAGCAACAGCGTTATCATAATCGGCAGTATCATGTACCATGCAAAATACCATAACCGATTATGCTGAATTAAATATCCGACGAAACATAATAGTTTATAACTTACAAAACTCATACCCACAATACCAAACAACATCCAAAAATGAAAGAATTGCACAAGAAGCATCGGATCTGCCAGTACGGTAATCATTCCTTTGCAAAATGCTGCACACACCAGAGGTAGTTGAATCAAAAATGAAAGGGCAAAACTATTTTGACCACTATATCCCAAATATCGACCAACAAAAAAGGTCGTTGCAAATCGAGATATTCCTGGCAGCAATGCAACTCCTTGAAAAAAACCAAGTATGGCACCATCACACAAACTCCAACTGATTTTTTTATCACCACGCAAAAATTTTGATCCGTATAACATCAACGCAGTGCACAGAAATCCAACCGGTAAAAAAGAACGCATGTTCGTCGCTTGAGCAATGTTGCTATACCACCAAGCAAATGTTACCAAATCAGCTGCGAGAATAAAAATAATAGGTTGCACCATGAGCCGATAGGTAGAAAGTGCTGATAACAACGATATTTTAAATGGTTTGTGCACCACCATCAGCCACCATGCGGAAAAAAAATAACAGAGCATAATCACTAGCGCTGGTCCGTGCAGCAAAAAATCCACAATCCAACTATCCGGCAGCAAATGATGATAACCAAAATGCGATGCTATTTTTTCTGCTAAAAGCACATGCCCTGAACTACTAATGGGCAAACTTTCGATTATAATTTGAACGACCATCCACACAAATATCATCATTTTTTTACCCTTCTAAAATTCTAGCAATTATTTTTTAACCCCAGCGCAGAGGTCACATACAGTATACAAACAACACGGAAAATCTTTTACCGATCTGATAAAAACACGTAAAATCATGCAATCATTTGAATTAAGATACCAGTTCCTGTTATGAACATATTGATCAAATCATTTAATTAACATAAAAAATATTTTTAACATAGTTGCTTTATGGTTAAATTTGTTCTAGTTTGCATGTGATGTAGTAAATTTTTTCCTAAAAAAAGGAGACTTCAGAAATCAAAAAATACTGATTTGAAGAATAAAAATTAAGCGAATATTAATTTATTTCAACCAGCTTCCTAATTGATATGGTTATGTTAAAATAGATTGTCTTAAAAAGGAGACTCCATGAACAAAAATCCCTTATACTTAAGCTTATTACTTTTAACTTCTGCTTTTGCAGCGGTTGCTGACAGCGCATCATGCGCATCAGAGTGTAGCCCATGCTCACAAAGTAAAAACTTCTGGTTACCTCGTGCTTTCTCATCATACTCATCAAGACTCTTGATCCAAGAGAAATCACTTCTTCAAGTTGAATCAGAACGTGAAGAGTGGAACGGAACATTCTCTGTAGATACTGAGTACATGAGCAACTTTGGTCAAAAATGTGGCACATGTAAAAATCTAGGCTCTATGCCTTTCTGGTCAGGTACTAACACTTTAACTATCGGTAGAAACGATGGTAAAGCAAACTTAGACGCATACCAACTTGGTATGAAAAACATTGCGGTTGATAGCGACGGAATCGGCGGAGTAATCCAATTGAATCCAAGAATTCAACATGTTGGCGCAGACTTCCTTCTTTACTTCACACAACGTAAAAACGAACGTGGATTCTATTTCAAAATCGACGCTCCAGTTGGTGCTATGATCATCAATCCTCGCCTAACAGAACTTGTTGTAGCTGAAACAGATGAATCATTAACATCAACAGCAGCAACTGCTGCTGGTACTGCAACTGCAGGCGAAATTACGTATGATTTTAATGCGTATCCATCACCTGCTAACCGTCCAACGTCAGTCACACAAGCTTTTGCTGGTGATTTACCAACTGATGAGTTAATCGGTTATCATGCAAGCACTCTCAGCTTACTTAAAGGAAAAATCGCTGGTGGATGTTGTAAACAAACAGCAATCCGCTTAAGCGACCTTTCAGCAACCGTTGGATACAACGTATATGGCACAGAAAAAAGCCTTGTTGGTATTGGATTTAAAGCAACATGCCCAACAGGTAATACCCCAACAGCTGAATATATGCTCGAGCCAATCTTTGGCCGTGCTGGTGCATGGGGTGTTGGTGGCGAAGTGATGGCGCATCACAAAGCATGGGCAAATGAAGAAAAAGCTCGCTATGTAGACCTATGGTTACAAGGTGAAGTTTTACATCTAATGCCAGGCAGAAAACCAAACATGCGTTCATTTGATTTGAAAAATAACGGTGCTGGTTCTAAATATTTACTCGTTCAACACTATTCAACATCATACAGTGGTTCAGCTCCTATTACAGAAGCAACAACTCCTGGTAGCTTACAACCAGCTATTAACCTAACAACACTTCCTGTGATTTCAAAAATCTCAATTGAAGGCTCAGTAGCACTTATGGCTGATTTCCACTGTCATGATTGGAACTTCGGTATCGGTGGTGAGTTCTGGGGTCGCTCTCGTGAATGTTTATCAATCGACAATTGTTCACCGCTTGTTATCGCAACAGCAGGAAAAATCAATGAATATGCTGTAGTTGGTCGCCAATTAAGTGCATATAACATACAAGGACAAGGATCACTTCCTACCTACTATGTAGAACCTGCTGCAAAAATCAATGAATCACAAGCTCCTGTAACTCTTATTAGCAACATAGGAGTCGTAGCCGCAGCAACAACACTTCCAACAGGTATTGCGCTTGGAACTAACTCAGACAACCGTATTCCAGCAGACTTGACAGAAGCACTTGATATCGCTGGTGCAGCTGCTGCAAAAGCATACACAGGCAAAATCTTTGGACAACTTGGTTATACATTCTCTGAGCATCGTTATAGCCCATCTGTTTCAGTAGTTGGTGGTGCTGAGTTTACCAACAACAATAACAACGCTGTTCAACTTTGGAGCGTAGCGCTTCAAGGTGCATTGAATTTCTAACAAATAGATTAAAAACGATTAAAGGAATTATATGAATATAAAAAGAAATACGTTATTGCTGACAGTTGTAGCAACAACATTATTCTCAGGCATATCTGCTGAAAATGATAATAATGCAACCATGAGAAGTCACTATGCTTCTAAAAATGATCTCGCTACATCTCTAGATCAAGTAACCGGAACAGGATTCAATCCACAAACAATGAGCAATGCCACACTTGCTACTACCAGCGCAGCTTTAGCTACTCTTGTTTATAGCGTAACAGTTGGTAACGTAACTCTCGGTTCGCTTGTGAATAGCACAGCCGTTGGTAACGTAACACTCGGATCACTAATTAACAGTTCAACTGTTGGTAACGTGACACTCGGTTCGCTTGTG
>Ga0247838_1004480_pt1 | contig 14830 bp, 19 predicted proteins | sample LaCruzMarch2015__5_FD_189097 | JGI IMG/M metagenome (GOLD analysis project Ga0247838, IMG submission 189097) | Freshwater microbial communities from meromictic Lake La Cruz, Castile-La Mancha, Spain - LaCruzMarch2015_15m | ecosystem: Environmental > Aquatic > Freshwater > Lake | place: Spain... | reverse complement strand
GCAGAGCGCACCGTCGAGACGCTATGGAACCGCATCGGCGTCCTCATCGCCGCCTTCACACCCGAAGAATGCGCCAACTACTTCGCCCACAACGGATATGCTTCAACTTGAACGCCGGATGCTCTAGCGTCACTTGCGAACGCCCTTGCCCCGTTCGATCTTCTTAACGAACTCCGACCGGCGCTCGGTATAGCTTGACGCCACCATCGGATCGTCGGCCGGCAGCCACCACCTGCGGCGATACGCGTCCTGGCTCATGCCGTATTTGGAGCGAAGACACCGGTTCAGCATCTTCAGCTTCCTGCCGTCCTCCAAGCAGACAATGTGATCGCTGGAAACCTACCGTAAAATCGGCACTGCAGGCTTCAGCCGCTCCTCGGGGCGGGCCTCGCCGGGCCCCGACAGTATCAACATTGTCCGGTAAACGGACCGGATGATGTCCGGAACAGTTTCCGTCGTAACTGGATTGTTGGACACGAACGACCCCACAAGGTCCTAAGGCATTCGGAAAAAGTGTTCGTCTTTACAAGGCGCAAGACATGTTTCGGCTTGCATTATACTACCCCAACCGCCCCTCTACGCCGCAAAGCGTATCCGGGGACAAGTCAACGCAGGAGACAATCAGCTCCCTGATTGCGACCTCAACAGGGAGCACTAATTCCGATTGATCTCAGGCCTAAAGTATTACCGGTTGGGCCGCCGGAAATCGGGCGGACTTGCCAATCGAGGGGCGAGCCCGTATCGCCCGGTCATCTCGCCTTAAACCCCGTGGAGTCGCGCCGATGAGCCAGTCGAGCACCCTTAGCGAAGGGTTTTTCGCCACCGGCCTTGCGGAAACCGACCCCGTGATCGCGAAATGGATTGGTGAAGAGCTCGGCCGCCAGGCGCACGAAATCGAGCTTATCGCGTCCGAGAACATCGTGTCCCGCGCCGTCCTGCAGGCCCAGGGATCGATCCTGACCAACAAGTATGCCGAAGGTTACCCGGGCAAGCGTTACTATGGCGGCTGCGAGTTCGTCGACGAGGTCGAGACTCTCGCCATCGACCGCGCCAAGCAGCTGTTCGGTTGCGAGTTTGCTAACGTCCAGCCATCCTCCGGCAGCCAGGCCAACCAGGCCGTCTTCACCGCCCTGATCAAACCTGGCGACCCCATCCTCGGCATGAGCCTCGACGCCGGCGGCCACCTGACTCATGGCGCAAAAGCCAATCAGTCCGGCAAATGGTTCCAGGCGCATTCCTACGGCGTCCGCCTCCAGGACGGCCGCATCGACCTCGAGGAAGTCCGCAAGACCGCAAAAGCAACTTTGCCCAGAATTATCATCGCCGGCGGCTCAGCTTATTCCCGTACCATAGACTTCGCGGCCTTCCGCCAGATCGCGGACGAAGTCGGCGCGATCTTCATGGTCGACATGGCGCACTTCGCCGGCCTCGTCGCCGCCGGCCTGATCCCCAGCCCCCTGGGCCATGCCCACGTTGTCACGACGACCACCCACAAGACGCTGCGCGGCCCGCGGGGCGGCATGGTGCTCACGAACGACGCCGACATCGCCAAGAAGGTGAACTCGGCCGTGTTCCCCGGCATTCAGGGCGGCCCGCTTATGCACGTCATCGCCGGCAAGGCCGTTGCCTTCGGCGAGGCGCTGAAGCCGACATTCAAGACCTACGCTCAAGCCGTCATCGACAATGCCAACGTCCTGGCCCAGACGTTGAAGTCGGGCGGTCTCGATATCGTTTCCGGCGGTACCGACACGCACCTGATGCTGGTCGACCTCCGCCCGAAAGGTGTGAAGGGCAACGACACCGAGAAGGCGCTTGAGCGCGCTTACATCACCTGCAACAAGAACGGCGTGCCGTCTGATCCAGAAAAGCCGATGGTCACCTCCGGCGTCCGCGTCGGCTCGCCCGCCGCCACCACACGCGGTTTTGGCAAGCACGAGTTCAAGCAGGTCGGCGCGTGGATGATCGAAGTCGTCGACGCCCTCGCAAAGGGCGGCGATACATCTGCGATCGAAACCAAAGTGCGCGAGGAAGTGAAGGCGCTGACAGCCCGCTTCCCTATCTATGCGGGCCCATGGGGCTGATCCGGGGGTGATGTTTGCGCTGTCCGTATTGCGGCACGGCTGACTCGGTCGTAAAGGACTCGCGGCCCGCCGAGGAAGACGCGGCTGTCCGGCGCCGGCGAGGCTGCAATAACTGCGGCGGACGCTTCACCACATTCGAGCGCGTGCAGCTGCGCGACCTCATCGTCGTCAAGCGCGATGGCCGCAAGGCCGTGTTCGAGCGCGACAAGCTGCGCCGCTCGCTGAAAGTTGCGCTGCAGAAACGGCCCGTCAGCGAAGACCAGCTCGACCACATGATCTCTGGCATCGTCCGCCAGCTCGAGAACATGGGCGAGACCGAGATCAAGACCTCCGACATTGGCGAGATGGTGATGGAAGCCCTCTCTACCCTCGATCCCGTCGGCTTCATCCGCTACGCGTCAGTCTACAAGGACTTCAAGACCCCCGCCGACTTCGCCGGTTTCATAGCCTCACAGAGCCGCGACGACGAAGGCGATGTGAAGGAATGAGCCCCGGCGCTCTCTCCACACGTCCGTCCATTACGCTGAAGCTCGCCACCTCGCTCGATGGCCGCATCTCGCTGGCGAACGGCAGGAGCAAGTGGATCACCTCCGCCGAAGCCCGCCTCGAAGTCCACAAGCTGCGCGCCGCCCACGACGCCATCATCGTGGGCTCGGAGACCGCGCTCGCTGACGATCCCGAACTGACCGCGCGCCTCGACCCGATGCCGGAGAAGCAGCCCTTGCGCATCATCGCCGACGGTCGCGGCCGCCTGTCGCCGAACGCGAAGATCTTCCGCACCCTGTCCCTCGGCCCCGTCGCCATCGCCACGCTCGAGACGACAGACCTCGATGCGCTTGGCTGGCCGTCCGCGCGAGGCCTGCAATACTGGATGACCCCGCCAGACCTCGCGACCGGCCATCTGGCTATCTCGGGCATACTCGAAGCCGCTACACGCGCGCGCGTCTCATCCTTGATGGTAGAAGGTGGCGGCCAGCTTGCCGCTTCGTTCATGCGGGCAGGCGTCGTGGACCGCCTTGAGTGGTTTTGCGCTCCAATCCTGCTAGGCGCAGATGCGCGCCCATGCCTCGGCGGACTGGGCTTGGAGAATCTCGCCACAGTGCCCACCTATCATCGCGTCAGCGTGAAGGAGGTCGGCGCCGACCTCTGGGAAAGTTACGTGCGGAAAACCTGAGATGTTCACCGGTCTTGTCACCGATATCGGCCGTGTGACTTCCATTGAGGACAAGAACGGCATTCGCCGCGTCCGTATCGAGAGCTGCTATCCGGCTTCGTCCATCCAGATGGGCGCCTCAATCGAGCATTCCGGCGTCTGCCTGACAGTCGTTGAATTCGGTCCAACCGACGCCGGCGGTTCCTGGTGGACGGTCGAAGCTATCCCCGAAACCTTGTCCCGCACCACACTGGGCAGCTGGACGGCAGGCGCCCGGGTCAATCTCGAACTCTCGCTCAAGCTGGGCGACGAGCTTGGCGGCCATCTGGTCTACGGCCATGTCGACGGCCTGGGCCGGGTGCGCTCCGTCACACCCGATGGCGACAGCCGACGTATCCGCATCGAGATCGCTGAGCCGCTTGCCAGGTTTCTCGCAGAGAAAGGCTCGATCACGGTCGACGGCGTGTCATTGACCGTATCGGCCGTGGGGCGAAGCGACGTTTCGGACTGGTTCGAGGTCGCGATCATTCCGCATACGTGGCAGGTAACCACGCTGGGCGCTCTCGCCGCTGGCGATCGCGTCAATCTGGAAGTGGACATGCTGGCCCGTTATGTGGCCCGCATGCTTGAATGGCGTCAGGTAGAACGATGAAGGACCACGTGGGAAATTACGACTTCTCTGCTGCGATCTCGCCGATCGAGGAGATCGTCGAGGAAGCGCGTAACGGCCGGATGTATATCCTGGTCGATGCCGAAGATCGCGAGAACGAGGGTGACCTCATCATCCCGGCGCAGTTCGCCACGCCCGCCCAGGTCAACTTTATGGCCAAGCATGGCCGCGGCCTGATCTGCCTCTCAGTCACGCGCGATCGCGCGCGCACGCTCGACCTTGACATGATGGCGCGCGAAAACCGCGAGAGCATGAAGACCGCCTTCACTGTCTCCATCGAGGCGCGGGAAGGCGTCACAACAGGCATCTCGGCGCACGACCGCGCCCACACCATCGCCGTCGCCATCGATCCGACCAAGGGCGCCCAGGACATCGTTTCGCCCGGCCACGTGTTTCCACTCGTCGCCCGCGAAGGCGGCGTGCTCGTCCGTGCCGGCCATACCGAAGCCAGCGTCGACATATCGCGCCTCGCCGGCCTCTATCCAGCCGCCGTCATCTGCGAGATCATGAACGACGACGGCACGATGGCGCGCCTGCCGGAATTGGTCACCTTCGCCCAGCTTCACGGCCTCAGGATCGGCACCATAGCCGACCTCATTGCCTGGCGCCGCCGCCACGATCGCTTTCTAGAGCGCCGCATCGAGAGTGATTTCGAGAGCGCATGGGGCGGCAAGTTCCGTGTTATCGTCTTCCGCAACACGCTCGATGGGGCCGAGCACATCGCGCTGGTGAAAGGTCGGATCCAGGGCGACCAGCCCGCGCTCGTGCGCGTGCACCGCGTCGACTTCCTTGCGGACTTCCTCGGCGAAGCTGGTAAACGCGAAGGCCTTGTCCGCCGCGCCATGGAGAAGCTGTCAGCATCGGAAGAACCCGGCGTCGCCGTCTTTGTCCGCATGGGCATGGGCGAGGAAATCGCCCGGGCGCTCGGCGGGCAGGATGTTCAGCCCTCAGGCGACGCTGCTCACCCATTGCGCGAGTATGGTGTCGGGGCTCAGATTCTGAAGGATCTTGGCGTCCGCCGCATGATCCTGATGAGCAATACCCGCCCCAATGTCCTGCCGGGTCTTGACGGATACGGCCTTACGGTCGAGGGCTGGCGCCGCATCGACGGAGACTGAGATGGCCAACGCCCCGCGCATCCTGATCGTAACGTCGCGCTACTACGCCCATATCTCGGCGGAGCTGGAGGCAGGCGTTGTCGAAGGCCTGGAGAAGGTCGGCGCAACCTATGAGTTTCTCGAAGTTCCTGGCGCGTTCGAAATTCCTGCCGCCATAGCCATGGCCGCCGGCACCGGTGAATGGGATGGCTTCGTCGCGCTCGGCTGCGTGCTGCGCGGCGAGACAAGCCACTACGACCTCATCACCAATCATGTCGCCCGCGGCCTGATGGAGCTGTCGATCTCCGGCGTCCCGCTTGGCTTCGGCGTGCTCACTTGCGAGAACGAGACTCAGGCCCGCATCCGCGCCGACCGCAAGCAGAAGAACAAGGGCGCCGAAGTTGTCGCCGCCGTACTTCGTATGGTCGGCCTGTCCTACCGCTTCAACAAGCTCATCGAGGATGGTGATGAGTAGCGCCACCGCTGAAGTGGAACGCAAGCTGCTCGCCGCCCGCCGGGCAGGCGCGCGCCTTGCCGGCGTGCAGGCGCTATACCAGATGGAGCAGACGGAGCAGTCGGCGCGCTCTGTCGTCGCCGATTTCATGGAAGACCGGCTCGGCCTCAATGATGAAGGCGAGCCGGTGGAGGAAGCCGACCCCGATATCTTCAAGTCGATCGTGCTCGGCGTGGTCGAGCGGCAGGAAGCGATCGACTCCGCGATCACGAAACGCCTCGCGATGGGCTGGAAACTCGAGCGCCTTGATGCCACATCCCGCGCAATCCTCCGCGCCGGCGTCTACGAGCTGATCGCCGAGATCAGCCTGCCGTCGCAGATTATTCTCGACGAATACGTCTCCCTGGCCCACGCCTTCTTCGAAGGGGCTGAGCCCAAATTCATAAACGGCCTCCTCGACGCGGTGTCGCGCGACATTCGAGGCTGACGGCGATGGATGAGTTCGATCTCATCCGGCGCTACTTTGCTCCGCTCGTCACATCGCCCGGCGCCGATGCTCTTCGCGATGACGTCGCCGAGATAGCGCCTGGCCTGATTGCCACCAAGGACGCAATCGTCGAAGGCATTCACTTCTTGCCCGACGATCCGCTCGACACTGTCGCCCAGAAGCTGGTCCGGGCGAATGTTTCCGATATCATCGCCAAGGGCGGCAAGCCGGATGCTGCGCTGCTCGCGCTGGTATGGCCGAAAGACCGCCCGCATGAACAGCTCGAAGACTTCGCGCGTGGCCTCGGCAAGGACCTCCAGCGCTGGGGAGCACACCTTGTCGGCGGCGACACCACATCGACCGACGGACCGCTCACACTCTCGCTCACTCTTCTCGGAAAGGTCGGCGCGCGCGGGCCGGTGCGCCGGTCGGGCGCAAAGCCGGACGAAGATATCTGGGTCACAGGAGACATAGGCGACAGCTGGCTTGGCCTGCAGGCGGCGACCGGCGCACTCGGCCCCTTGATTGCTGAAGTCCAGAACCAGCTGGTCTCACGCTACCGCGTTCCCGAGCCGCCGCGCCTGCCTTTTGCTGATCTGATCAGCGCCCGCGTCAGCGCCAGTATCGATGTCTCTGACGGTCTGGTGGCTGACGCCGGACACATCGCCAGAGCGTCATCGGTCAGGATGCTCATAGTGGCATCGCTCGTGCCGCTCAGCGCGACGGCGAGCCAATGCATCGAGAACGGCAAGGCTGACCTGCGAGACCTGCTTACGGGCGGGGACGACTACCAGACGCTCTTCACCGCTCCGCAGGCCGCACGCAAAGCGATGACAAGCAGCGGTACGAAACTCACCCGCATCGGCCAGGTCACCAAAGGCGAGGGCGTTTTCGTGCTCGACGCCGCCAGCCAGCCCCTGCAGTTCCAGGCAACCGGCTGGCAGCATTTTCGCGATCCGGCCCAATCGTAAACGTAGCCTAAACTATTTCGCGGCAGGAATATACAATGCGCATCTCCCGTCGTGACCTCATCGTCGCTGCTTCATTGACCACCGCCGCCGTTACGGTCGCCGCCGCTGCGCCCGCCCACGCACAGGACCACGGAGCAGCTCCCGATGAAACGAGTGATGCAGAGGTCGCCCGCTCGGTCGAACTGAACGGCATGGTGTTTCCGGTGTTCGATGAGAAGCGGCAGCTCCGCAACTACCTGTTTATCAACGCCCGCATGCTTGCCGGCCCCGGCAAGGACATATGGAAGTATCGTGATCAGCAGCACTTCATCCGTGACGCCATCTTGAAGGCGTCACACAAGATCAGTTTTCACGCCAAAGGCAATTTCAAGAAGCTCGACGAAAAGGTCGCTGCCGACGAATGCCTGAAAGCATCCAACGCAGTGGTCGGCGAAAAGAACGCACTCGTGACGATGACCTTCACGCAGATCACCAGCCGCACTTGATCAACAGCTACTGGCGGCCGCCTGGGTTGTCGCCGGGCTGGCGGTTATCCGGGTTCTGCATGCCGGGCAGCTGGTTGCGCAGGCTGCCGAGCGTTCCGAACAGCTGTTCCAGAATCCCGAGTTCGCGACCACGCGTCGGTGTGATGCGCGAGGAGTAGTCGATAACGCGTCCGTCCTCCGCGTCGTACACGAGCACGTCGGACACGACGTCCTCCTCATCGAACTGGATCGCGATGATCGAACGCTGCACAACTTTCGGATAGTAGAAAGCAAGCAACTCGCGGGTAGATGACATGTAGACCCAGAGCTTTTCCTTGCCGGGTGCGACCTTGGCTTCACCAGCCTGATTGAACAGAGACGTGGTTGAGGGCGTACCCAGTCGGGCAAGAACGGTCGAGCGGGTGTCCACATCCGGCTTAACGTCTTCAGGGAAGGCCTGGTCGGGTACATAGCCGTGGAAGTCACGCGTGGCGGTGCAACCGGCCATAACGGCGGCTGCGGCGACAGTCGCAACTAGAAGGCCAAGCCGGGTACGCTTCAGGGCCATGCAGAAAACTCCGGAACCAGTGGGGTAGGTACAGGCAGCCCGCGCAGCTTGGCAAGGCTGGCAGGCGCCTCCATATCCGCAGCAACTTCCACCCCGCGCGAACCCTGCTAGAGTCCTTCCTCTTCTGGAGGACATGAATGGCGCTCGGCAACTGGTTCCAACCCAAGAAAAACCGCTGGGCGGTCGACCGGCTGCACCAGTCCATCCAGGCGCAGGCGCTACGCACGGACTTCTATTTCGAGGGCGGCGCCCGTGACAACTTTTCCGGCCGTTTCGAGATGACATGCCTGCACGGGACGCTCGTTTTTCGCCGCCTGCGGGAAGCCGGGCAAGCAGGGAGGGCGCTCTCTCAGGAGGTTTTCGAAGCCCTTTTCGATGGGTTTGACGAGGCCCTGCGTGATATCGGAACCGGAGACCTGAGTGTTGGCAAGAAGATCCGGAAGATGGGGGAGGCCTTCTACGGCCGCGCCAAGGCCTATGACCAGGCGCTCGCGCACGGCGCCTCTGATCTGGAATTGCAACAATCGCTGAGGCGCAATCTGGGCGTGTCCGACGGTCAGACCGACCGGTTCGTCCGTTATGTGCGGGCAGTCGAGGATACGCTGAAACGTCACACCGATGCGCAGCTCCTGTCTGGCGAGTTGAGCTGGCCCCGGCTGCCCTGATTCCATATGAAATCCCGGTAGTGGATGATGTCGCAGCGACGCGTTAAACGGGGCCTGTTACCTCCCCCGGGTCGTGGTATTAGACCCATCGAGTCATGGTTGGCTTGGGTCGATTCCGGCCGCATCCACCATGTTGGAGCGCCCCGGCGGACATGGCTGACGTGAAGTTCATATCCATCGATGGGATGGGTGGCGATCATGCGCCCCGTATTGTTGTCGAGGGGCTGGAGCGTTTTGCGCAGTCACATCCCGACCTTCGCTTCCTGATCCATGGCGACGAAGTTCAGCTCAAGTTGTTGCTGGAACAGGCGCCGACCGCAGCCCCGCGCGTCACCATCCGCCATACAGACAGGAGCGTGGCGATGGACGCCAAGCCGAGCCAGATGCTTCGGCAGGGCAAGGGCACGTCCATGTGGAACGCCATAGAGTCCGTGAAAAGCGGGGAGGCGATCGCTGCTGTCTCCGCCGGCAACACGGGCGCGCTGATGGCGTTGTCCATGTTCATCCTCCGCAAGGTGGAGGGCGTGCACCGTCCTGCGCTCGTAGCAAGCTGGCCGACCCGCAAGGGGGTAACCGCCATGCTCGACCTCGGCGCCGACATCGCCGCTGACGCCGGTCAGCTGGTCGAGTTCGCGATCATGGGCGTAGCCTTCGCGCGAGCGGTAAACGGCGTCAAGAAACCGAAGGTTGCCCTGCTGAATATCGGCGAGGAAGAGCTCAAAGGCCATGAGTCGATCCGCGAGGCGGCCCGCCTGCTGCGCACCTCGAATCTGCCGATCGACTTCCGAGGCTTTATCGAAGCCGACAAGATCGGCTCGGCAGATATCGACGTTATCGTCACCGATGGCTTTACGGGAAACATCGCGCTCAAGACTGCTGAGGGCATCGCCAAGATGATCTCGGACATGCTGAAGGATGCCTTGAAGTCGGGTCCCATGGCGATGTTAGGGGCCGCGCTGGCGATGCCGGCGCTGAAGCAGTTCCGCAGCAAGATGGATCCGCGCAAGGTAAATGGCGCGGTTTTCCTTGGCTTGAACGGAGTGGTGGTGAAGAGCCATGGCGGCACAGATGCCGTGGGATTCGCTCAGGCAATCAAGGTCGCTGCGGGCATGGGTGAAAGCTCCTTCCGCACGGAGGTCGAGGAGAACCTGCGCCGTCTCGCGCCTGCGTCGTCGCCGCCCTCTCCGGCCGAGCAGGTCGCGCAGTAACAGGACATCCACGTGACCGAGTTCGTATCCGTTGTTCGTGGCGTTGGAGGGTACCTTCCCAGCAAGGTGCTAACGAACGATGATCTCGCGAAAATGGTCAACACCACGGACGAATGGATTGCCGCGCGCACAGGCATCCGCAAGCGCCACATCGCAGCCGATGGCGAAACGACATCCGACCTTGGCGTCGCCGCTGCCCGCAAGGCGCTGGATGCGGCAGGACTGTCGCCTGACGACATCGACCTGATCGTGGTCGCCACGGCGACCCCGGACTACACCTTTCCGTCGACCGCCACGATTATCCAGCAGAAGCTCGGCATAACCCGCGGCGCCGGCTTCGACCTGCAAGCGGTTTGCTCGGGCTTCGTGTTCGCCATCGCCACCGCTGACAACTTCCTTGTGCGCGGCCAGTTCGAACGCGCCCTCGTGATTGGCGCGGAGACCTTCTCGCGCATCCTGGACTGGTCTGACCGCTCGACCTGCGTGCTGTTCGGCGACGGGGCCGGCGCTGTGGTGCTGGAACGCCAGTCAAAGGCGCAGGCCGGCGACCGGGGCGTGAAGGGCATTCATCTGCGCACCGACGGTCGCTTCAAGGATCTCCTTTATGTCGATGGCGGGCCGTCGACCACGCAGACGGTGGGCCACCTCCGCATGGTAGGCAACCAGGTGTTCAAACACGCCGTCGGCAAGATCTCCGAAAGCGTCCGCGCCACCGTGGACCAGGCTGGGCTGCAGGTAAGCGACATCGACTGGTTCGTGCCGCACCAGGCCAACCAGCGCATCCTTTCCGCTGTCGCCGAGAAGCTCGGCCTGGACGAGCACAAGGTCGTCTCGACCGTTGCCGGGCATGGCAACACCTCGGCCGCTTCGGTCCCGCTTGCTCTGGCCGCCGCGACCGAAGACGGTCGGGTGAAGCCGGGCAACCTGGTGTTGATCGAGGCGATCGGCGGCGGCCTCGCCTGGGGATCAGCGCTGATCCGCGTTTGATCACGTGAAATCTAACGCCCCGCGCTCAATTGCCTAACAACCCGTAAACTGATGGGATTGTTCGGTATTTGGGAACCTGGCCCTTAACATCCCGGATTCCTGACGCTACGCTAGGTCGCCAGATCGGAGTCTCCGCGGTGCCCGAGAACACGCTGACACGCGCAGACATCGTGGACCGCCTTGTTCAGAAGGTCGGGTTGACCAAGCAGGATTCAAGCAATTTCCTCGAGCGCGTGCTCGAGCTGGTGTGCTCCGAACTCGAGCGCGACGAGGATGTAAAGTTCGCGCGTTTCGGCAATTTTGTTGTGCGTCGGAAGAAAGCCCGCGTCGGTCGTAATCCCAAGACCGGCGAAGAGGCTCCGATTTCTGCAAGACGGGTGGTGTCGTTTAAGCCCTCTCCGCTTCTGCGGCAGAGGGTCGAAGCCGCGATGACGACCCGGAGAGACTGATGTTCCACACATCACAGGCCGAACTGACGCCAGAGTTGGACACAGCGTCTTGCTGCGCCGAAGCCGGATCAGAGGCGATCTTCGCCAAGAGCGCCGAATCTTTCCGCACGATCGGCGAGGCAGCCACGGAGCTTGGCCTCAAGACGCATGTCCTGCGTTTCTGGGAAACGAAGTTCGACAACCTTCGTCCGTTGAAACGCGCGGACGGTCGCCGCTATTATCGCTGCGAAGACATGGAGATGTTGCGGCAGCTCCAGAATCTGCTCCATGTGCAGGGGCTGACCATTCGCGGGGCCATCAAGGTGCTGGGCGACGGACAAGGGACTGTCGCGGGCGGCGAGGGCGAGGGGCAGGACGACATGGCAGTTATCGCCGACAATGGTGCGTCCGTGCGTGACCTGCAGGATGCTGTGCGCGACGCGGTGGAACGCGGCGACTTCCATGCGCCGGCAGATCAGGCGTCTGCAGCCGCGAAGTCCCGGCTCGAATCCCTGCTGGCGGATCTCACAAACCTGAAATTTCGTCTCGACGCGGTCCGCACCGCGGCCTGACGCAATTGCTCCAAAACCAGAGCATCGGGGGGTTAATCCGCAATATAGCCGAGTGCACTGAAGAAGTTCCTGCACTCTTCGGACGTTAACAGGGAGCAGATGTCTCTGACGGCGCGCCAGAGGGCGTCGATGGTGCGTTCGGCTGCCTTGCGCAAGTGAGCCTTGAGCTTTGAGAACGCCATCTCGATAGGGTTCAGTTCGGGTGAGTATTCGAGGAGGAAGAGAAACCATGCAACGCGGGCAGCCAGAGAGGCGGTGGCCCTGGAGTTTTTGTGGACGTTGAGATTGTCGAGGCTGACGACATTGCGCTTGCGCAACAGGGGCGACAGCTGGGTTGCGATGTAGACATCGAAGGCTTCGCCATCCATCGGACCGTCGTCCAGGAAAGGCGAGGTGAGCCCGTCGCATTTGAGGCCGGCGATGAACGTGTGCGTGCTCCATTCGCCGAACGGCGCCTGCCCCTGGAGCCTTTCGCCGCGCGGGGAGCGCCCGCGCAGGCGGCACATGTTCATCTGCGCCGAGGTCTAGTCGATGAGGATGAGCCATCCTGGCTCCGTGCGCATGGCCGGCTGGCGCTGCTTCGGCGATTCCCGGCGGGCCTGCCTATCGTCGCTGCGCTCTTGTTCCGACGCCAGAAGTATTCTTCTCAAAGCTGTAGCCGATGGCGCATAGGAACTTGGAGATGTTCGAAGGATCGACCTTTACACCGCGGTCCACCTTAAGAAGCGTGGCAAGTTCCGGCATCGTGATGTCCGGCGTCGGCTTCACGTGTTCTAGGATGAGGTTCTTGTGCTGGCCGTGTTTGCCGCTGCCCCGCGGCCGGCCCTGCTTCTTCAGTTCGAGCTACCCGCTTTGCTTATACTAGGCGTAGACCCGAACGACTGTGGGCGGCGCAACGGCGAACCTGTCTGCCGCGCCGCGCCGGGGTTCTCCGGCATCAACTTCGCGAACCAGCCGCTCGCGCAGGTCGGCCGAACAAGCTTTGCCCATGATCCGCCTCCAAGAGCGGTGAATCACAGTTCGCTCCTAACCCAAACATCGATTCAGCTTATCCGCCCGCTGCTCTGGCCGACGCGCAAGAGACAACGGCTGGTGGGCGGTGACGGGATCGAACCGCCGACATCCTGCGTGTAAAGCAGGCGCTCTGCCAGCTGAGCTAACCGCCCTAATAAACCGGTGACCGGTTTGCCGAAGCTGAATGGTCGGAGCGGCGGGATTCGAACCCACGACCCCTAGTCCCCCAGCCAAATTCAGGCGTCTGGGTTGGTCTGACTAGATCAGGCCTAGTCGATCATAATCGATGTTGTGTCAACAAGTTAGCGCGCCAGCACAACATTACAAAACAGACAGAAACAGACGAAAACCGACCAAAACCGGTGCTCAAACGGGGCATGGACGGGGCACAAAAACGGGGCTTAGGATGGGTCCAAACTGCTGATTTCACTGGGGGTCTTGGCATGGGACAGGTCGTCGAGGTCGAGTTCAATCGGGGCACGGCGGACCATTCCCGACCAAGACAGACGAAGGCAGAGAGGGCGCCGAAAACTCGGCCTGGCGGCAGCTCAAACAAGCTAACTCAGCGGCTGGTCAACGAAATTCCTGCGCCCGTTTCCGGCAAGCTGCGCGTACCGGACGGCGAAGTGCACGGGCTCTTCCTACGGGTGACCCCCAGTTCTGCGAAGTCCTACATCCTCCGTTACACGGTTGAAGGCCGGCGAGGGGAGGCGGCCATCGGCGATGCGCGATCGATCACACTGGTTGCCGCGCGCGCCAAAGCTGTCGCGATGTTGAGCGATCTCGCCGTCCGGAATGTCGATCCTGTGGCCAAGAAACAGGCGGCCATCAAGGCGGAAAAAGCCAAGAAGGAAGAGACGTTCGCCGCGCTGGTGGCGCGGTACAACGTCGACGCCGCACGCCGCAAGCGGCCGAAAACTCTCGCCTATGAGACCTGGCTGCTCGACAAGCACATCCTCCCGAAGATCGGCCAGCGCCGCTACGCCGCCCTCAAGCGCGCCGAGATCATCGCAATGATCGAGAAGATCGGATCGGGCGGCGGGCAGATTACCGCCAATCGCGCGCATGCCATGGTTCGCCAAGTGTTGAACTATGCCCTCAAGCGCGACTTGATCGAGGCCAACCCCGCCCTGGCCATCGAACGCCTCTTCCCGGAGACCAGCCGCGAGCGCGTGCTCACAGAGGATGAGATCCGTAAGTTTTGGGCCTTCCTCGAAGCGGCGCGCGCCAACGCGGGCGCGGGCCTTGCGGCCGGTCGGGAGGTAGGCGAACGCCCGGTCAATGGCCTGTCGCCGTCAGCGGCTGTAGCGCTTCAACTCTGCCTGCTTACTCTCCAGCGCGCCGGTGAAGTGGTTGGCGCCCGCATTGAGGAGTTCAGTTGGACGGACCGGCTCTGGATCGTCCCCGCCGATCGGATGAAGGGCAAGCGCGCTCACGCCGTGCCCCTGTCTGATCTGGCGATGGAGCGCTTCCGCGAAGCGTTCGACCGCTCGGGCGGCGACATCGCCTTTCCGGATCGGTCGGGAGAAGCGCCGCTTGAGGGCAAGCGGTTGACGCGGGCGATGGCGCGGTCGTGCAAGTTGATCGGCATAGAACACGCGAGCCCGCATGATCTTCGTCGCACCGGGCGCACCATGCTGACGAGCGAGCGCGTGGGCGTCGGCTACGAAGTCGCCGAGCGCGTTATCGCCCACCTTGTTGGGTCAGCGGTGAGTCGAGTCTATGACCGGAACGAGTATTTGCGAGAGAAGCGCGCGGCATTGGCCGCGTGGGCGGACGTGCTTAGGCCGATGGTTGCGGTGACCTGACTCACTTGGCAGCCCACCTTGATGCCTCGTCGAGGACGATGGCCACGAGGCGCCCCTTACGGTGAATGTTCACCCGACACGGTCACGTCCACCTGAGTGGTGTAAATTGGGGCGGCCAAGCAGTGTACCGGCTCAGGCCGCGCGCGATGTAAGTATCGGCGTTGCGGCAGGCGACGCAAGAGCGAACCGGTCGGCTTCCTCCT
>Ga0247838_1004478_pt1 | contig 14835 bp, 15 predicted proteins | sample LaCruzMarch2015__5_FD_189097 | JGI IMG/M metagenome (GOLD analysis project Ga0247838, IMG submission 189097) | Freshwater microbial communities from meromictic Lake La Cruz, Castile-La Mancha, Spain - LaCruzMarch2015_15m | ecosystem: Environmental > Aquatic > Freshwater > Lake | place: Spain... | reverse complement strand
CCTGGCCCATGCCTGCCTCCAAACCGAAGACAACATCGAGTCACGATCCGGCCAAGACTGGAATCCCCGCCAACATCACTTTCGATTCAACTGAGCCGCCGGATGCTCTAGAGGAAAATCTCCAGCTGCACGTCGGCGCGGGCATAAGGCGACGGCACAGCCTGTTTCAGCGGCTTGAAGCCCGCATCGCGATAGAGTTTCAGAGCCGGACCGAGCCCGGAGTTCGTTTCGATGTAGATGCGGCGCATGCCCATCTCGCGCGCCCGGGCGAGGGCTGCTTCAACAAGCATTCGGCCGGCGCCCTTACCCTGCGCAGATGGGCGGACGCCCATCTTGGCCAATTCGACTTCTCGATCGCCGATCACGATCAGCGACACCACCCCAACAGGTTCATCGCCCTCGCATGCGAACAGGATCGCGCCGCCATCACTCAGGACGTATCTGTGGGGATCGCCCAGAACCTCGCGGTCCTTTGCCTCGACAGCAAAGAACCGCTCGATCCATTCGAGATTGATGTCGCGAAAGGCCGCCTCATCACCGGCCCTGAAGGGACGGACGACGATGGGCATCAGAACTTGACCGTGGGCGCGATGTTGATCTGCGCGCGCTCGGTTTCACCAACGTCGAACATCTCGCGCTTCGTGAAACCGGTAGAGCCCGCGATGATCGAGGCGGGAAACTGTTCGATCGCGGTGTTGTAGTCGTTTACGGCGGAGTTGTAGAACCGGCGAGAGGCGGCAACCTTGTCCTCGATCGCAGACAGCTCTGTCTGGAGCTGGACGAAGTTGGCGCTGGCCTTCAGGTCCGGATAGGCCTCGGCGAGCGCGAACAGCTTGCCCAGCGCGCCGCTTAGAGCACCCTCGGCCGCGCCCAGCGCGGCGGGTCCCTGCGCCGACGCAGCGGCGTTGCGAGCGGCGATGACCGCGTCGAGTGTGGATTTCTCGTGGGCAGCGTAGCCCTTCACTGTCTCGACGAGGTTGGGGACAAGCTCGCGGCGCAGCTTCAGCTGGATGTCGATGCCGGAAAACGCCTCGTTCACGGTCTGCCGCTTTGCGACCAGCCCGTTGTAGATCAGGATCGCAACCAGCGCGATGAGGGCGAGTACGCCTAGCCCGATGTAGATTGGAAGCATCACGCCGCCCCGTGTTTGACCGACCGGCCGATTCCCGGCCGCGATGCGAAACTACAACATGGCCAGCGCGAATCCACAATGAATCCGAGAGATTTGCCGCCGCCAGCCAGTTCACGCTTTCCTTGCGATATGACGCAAGGATCGCCAAAGATGGAGCTGCCGGTCCGGAATTGAACCATGACAAAGGGATCCAGAGCCATCGTCGTCGGCGCAGGTATCGGCGGACTGGCTGCTGCAGCCGCCCTGTCGCAGCATATGTCGGATGTCCTCGTCATCGATCGCGACATTCTTCCGGATGACACCGCCGCGCGGCTCGGCGTTGGCCAGGGCGCCCACACCCACCAGCTCCTGAAGGCCGGTGAGCTGGCGCTTGAGCGCCTGCTGCCTGGGATCACCGATGACTTCGTCGCCGCCGGCGCCGTGCAGATGACGGTTGGCCGGGATGTGAAGGTCTATGATTTCGGCGGCTGGATGGATGATTGCGACGCAGGCTTCACCGTGACCAGCCTGTCGCGCCCGGCCTATGAGGGCGTCCTGCGGCGCCGCGTGGCGGCGCTCGAGAATGTCCGATTTCAGGGCGAGACGCCCGTCCTGCGGTTTGTCGTCGAAGATGGCCGGTGCACGGGAGTGGCGCTTGAAGATGGTGCGATCCTCGCGGCGGACCTCACCATCGATTCCACCGGACTGACGGCCCCACGCCTGCGCCAGCATCAGGAAGACGGTCATGCCGAATTCCCGACCGAGGAAGTCCGCATCAACGTCGCCTACACCACCGGGCGCTTTCGAAGATCGGAGACGTGGCGCGATGACCAGATCGGCTACTTCGTCCTGCCCTCCCCGCCGGACACGCATTTCGGACTGATGCTGCCGATCGAGGATGGCCAGTGGATCCTGTCGCTCGGCGCACGCGGCGGCGCGGTTCCGCCGCGCGACCCGCAGGCCTTCAAGGAATACGCGAAGGGCCTCGTCGAGCCGCACGTTTATCAGCGCATCAAGGACGCCGCAGTCGTGGGAGAGCTTCGTACCTTCCGCAAGCCGACCGCAACGCGCCACCGTATCTGGGAAGCGACGAAATGGCCGCAACGCCTGATCCTTATCGGCGATGCGATGAGTAGCGTGAACCCGACCTATGGGCAGGGCATGACAGTGGCCGCCTGCGAGGCTGATGCGCTTGAGGCGCTGCTGTGTCAGGCAACTCCGCTCGAAGACCTCGCCCGTGCGTATCTTCTTCAGGCGGGGGAGATATCGGGACGCGCCTGGACCCTCTCGATCAACTCCGACTATGTGTACCCCGAGACCGAGGGGGAGCGGCCCGCAAACTCCGCGATGAGCCGCGCGCTGGCAGCCACATTGCGCAAGCTGGCAGACGAGGACATGGCGTTTCGGCGCCTGCGCTATCGGCTGGTTCACATGCTCGAGACTGCGGACGCGCTTCGCTCCGGCCCGCTGGCTGTGCGTTTCTTCACGGCGTTGCAGGGTTCTGTGGCGTCATGAGCGAACAGGCGGCCCGCGGTGCGTTGCGCCCCGGATCGGCTGCGGACATATTCCGGCTGCAGGAGATCGAGCGTGACGCCGCCACGCTGTTTCGCGGCTGGCCGGGGATCGATACATCGGCCCTCACCTCCGTGATTGCGCTGTCCGACCATCTCCAAGCGGTCGCGCAGGGTCTGTCGATGGTGATGGAGGTGGACGGCAAGCTTGCGGGCTTTGCAATCGGCAACATGCAGGGCGAGGACGCCTATCTGCGCGAGCTGGATGTGGCGCTGGCGCACCAGCAACGCGGCTACGGTGCTAGGCTCGTCGATGCGTTCGTTGCAGCGGCGCGAGCAAAGCGGGCGCGGCATATCTATCTGGCGACGTTTCGCACCCCACCATGGAACGCGCCCTTCTATGCGCGCATGGGCTTTCGGGAGGTCGCGCATGCCGACTACCTGCCGTGGATGACTGATCTCGAAGCCTCACAGGCAGCCTTCCTCGACCTGTCGACGCGCGTGTTCATGAGGCTGGATTGATCAGCTGGCCCGTTCGCTCAGTTTGCGGAGGTTCTCTTCGTGATCCTTCCGATCGAGCCGGTAGAGAAAGATCACACACAGCATTGCCAACCGCAGCCCCATGATCGCCGGCAGATACCACCAGCCCAGCGCCAGCAGCACGTCCTGCGGCACCTGGTCGGGGGTCGCGCCTGCAGGGAAGTTGGCCAACGCCAGCACGAGCGTCGCCGCCATGACGCCAAGGCCGGTCGTCATCTTCTGGATGAAGGTGTTCGCAGCGAAGAACACGCCCTCCGACCGTCGCCCTGTCTTGAGTTCCGACTGCTCGACCAGGTCAGAGATCATCGACGCGATCAGAACTTGGAAGCAGACGACCAGGATCACATCGATCTGGCCCTGAGCGAACACGATCCAGTAGGCTGCGTCCGTACCCGGCGCCACGACGCCTGTAAGGCGCAGAAGGATGGCGAACGGGGAGACGACCAGCCCTACCCCGCCAATGATCAGCGCGGCATTCCGCTTTCCCCATCGACGCGTCACCAGCGGAGCAAGCGTCGCTCCGAGCACGGCGGAGACAAAGATCGCCAGCGTGATGAAACCGATCTGGTCCGGCCGGAACCCCCAGAAGTAGGTCGTCATATACACTGACAACGCAGCCCCGAGGCCCGACGCGACATTCGCAAACAAGGCTGTTGCAAACACCGCGAAGAAAGACCGGTTTGCCAGGGTCTCGAACATCTCCCGGAAAACGAGGCCAAGAGACATTTTCCGGATCGGTGGCAGTTGCAGCTTCGCGATCTGCCTGTGCGTACCGAGCGAGGACACCACGATCGCCGCAAAGATCACGCCCGCTGCTATCCAGCCATAGACGGCGTAGGCCTCGCGGTTGAACTGGCCGTTGGGGATCGTCGCCGTCACGAATGCAGGGAACAGAATGAAGAACATCAGCACCGTCATCGCGTTGCCGCCCGTCCAGCCGAAGAAGCTGCGCCATGACAGCAGCGACGAGCGTGCGTCGTAGTCGCGTGTCAGCTCAGGCGCGAGGGCCGCGCTGGGCGTCTCGAAAAAGGTGAGAAAGGTTCGCGTCAGGATGGCGAGCGTGAGCACATACCAGAACAGCGCGTCATTGCTCCATCCGATCGGCGGGCTCCACAGCAGGAAGTAGCTGACGGTGATCGGGATTGCCGAGGCGTACATGAACGGATGCCGTCGCCCCCAGCGCGAGCGGAAATTGTCGGACCAGTAACCGACGATCGGGTCAGAAATTGCATCGAGCACCAGCGCGATGGTGAGCGCGAGACCGACGCGCGTGGCATCCAGACCAATTACCTGGCTGTAGAAGATCAGCAGGAAATAGCTGAACCCGGCGTCCTTGATGCCGAAGGCTGCCGAGCCAAAACCGTAAGCGAGCTTCGTGCCCAGCGTTGGCGATTGTGAAGCGATGACGCTCTCCCGAGGCTCTCCCCGGGGGAGGCTAGGTCAGCGTGCGTCGCAACAGCAACAGGCGCCTTAGGGTTAGCCGCCGGAGAATTTTCCGTTCTTGTTGAACCCGCGCGGGGCCAGACGGCCGGACTGGGCGCGCTTGCCGATCCAGTCCTTCCAGTCGTCTGCGGACTGCTGTCGCCCTGCACTGTCGCTCCAGCTGAGGCCATCGGCCCGGGCGAAGGTCTTGAGGTCCAGCAGCCCGCCATCGGCGAAGGACTGGATCTTGACGCCCTTGCCGCGCGCCATTTCGGGCAGCTCTTCGGTCTTGAAGATCACCAGCTTGCGGTTCTTGCCGATCGAGGCCGTGAGATCGCCCTCGACCTTGATGCAGACCGCCAGTTTTTCCTTCGGGCCAACGTTGAGGATGATCTTGCCCTTGCGCGTCGACGAAATCAGTTCGGCGTCCTGGACGATGAAGCCATAGCCCTTACTCGAGGCGACGACGCGGCGGGCCTTGGCCTCGGGGATCAGCATTTCGACGATCGTCTCGGACTCGGGCACTTCCAGATTCAGACGGATCGGTTCGCCATGGCCGCGACCGCCAGGCAGCTTGTCGGCGCCGATGGTGAAGGCGCGGCCGCCGGAGGCCATCAGGATCACCTTGTCGGTCGTCTGGCATTCCAGCGACAGCGCCAGTTCATCACCTTCCTTGAATTTCAGGTCATCGAGCTTCTGATTGTGGCCCTTCAGCGCACGGATCCAGCCCATGCTGGAGAGCACCACGGTGACGGGCTCCTTCACGATCAGAGCTTCAAGCGCAGCTTCCGTATCGATCTCCTTCGCGACACCGAAGTTCGAGCGGCGCTTGCCGAGCTTTTTCGCCGGATCGAAAATCTCGCGCGCCGCCTTCAGCTGGCGCTTGACCTCTGTCCACTGGCGGCTGGTCGAGCCGAGCAGCAGCTCGATCTCGCGCTTCTCGTCCGACAATTCCTTGTGCTCGCGCTGGATCTCGATCTCTTCGAGCTTGCGCAGGGCGCGCAGGCGCATGTTCAGGATGGCCTCGACCTGGACCTCGCTCAGGCGGAACTTCCTGATCATCACCGCCTTGGGATCATCCTCGTAGCGGATGATGCGGATCACTTCGTCGATGTTCAGGTAGGCCTTGAGCAGGCCGTCGAGGATTTCGAGGCGGTTCTCGATCTTCTTCAGCCGGTGCGTGGCGCGGCGGACGATCACTTCGCGGCGGTGATCGATATAGCAGTTCAACAGCTCGCGCAGGCCCATCACCTTGGGCACGCCATGGTCCAGCACGTTCATGTTGACCGGGAAGCGCGTCTCCAGCTCACACTGGCGGAACAGGCTGGCCATGAACACGTCCGGCTCGACCGCGCGCGTTTTCGGCGTGAGGACGATGCGGACATCCTCGGTGGATTCATCCATAGCATCTTCGAGCATCGGGGCCTTCTTGGTCTCGATCAGCTCAGCGAGGCGCTCCATCAGCTTGGATTTCTGTACCTGGTAGGGGATCTCGGTGACGATTATGCGCCACATGCCACGGCCGAGGTCTTCCCTGGTCCACTTGGCCTGGCAGCGGATACCGCCACGGCCCGTCGCATAGACCTCGCGCAGGCCTTCTTTGGTCTCGACGATCACGCCACCTGTCGGAAAGTCAGGTCCAGTGACGATCTTGAGCAGGTCGTCCACCGTCGCCTTCGGATGATCGAGCAGGTGGATCGCCGCGTCGATGCACTCGGCAGGATTGTGTGGCGGGATCGACGTGGCCATGCCGACTGCAATGCCGGAAGAGCCGTTCACCAGCAGGTTCGGGAAGCCCGAGGCGAGAACAACCGGCTCCTTGTGGGTGCCGTCATAGGTCTCCCGGAAATCCACCGCGTCGTCGTCGAGCCCCTCGAGCAGCAACATCGCCGCCGGGGTCAACTTTGCTTCGGTGTAGCGGAAGGCAGCGGCAGCATCGCCATCAATGTTGCCGAAATTGCCCTGGCCATCGACCAGAGGTGCGCGCGTTGCAAAATCCTGCGCGAGGCGCACCATGGCGTCATAGATCGACTGGTCGCCATGCGGGTGATACTTGCCGATCACTTCGCCGACCACGGTGGCCGACTTGCGGTGGCCGCCCGTCGGGTTCAGGCCGAGCTGGCTCATCGCGTAGAGAATGCGACGGTGCACAGGCTTCAACCCATCGCGTGCATCGGGCAGCGCGCGCGCGGTTATCGTCGACAGCGCATAGGCAAGGTAGCGCTTCGACAGCGCCTCGTTGATCGGTTCCTCGATGATGTCGCCGCCATTGTCGGGGGGATCGATCGTCGTGTTCTTCGCCATGCTCGTATCGTTTCCAGACGTTCGAATCAGACCGGAGACAGTCGCCCTGCACGCTCCAGACGGTCAATCATCAGATAGCGCGCTTCCGGGACTGGCTTGTTGAGATCCGAGAACAGACGCTCGGCGAGGAAATGTCCGGTTAACCGGAATCCAGCGCGGATATCCAAAGGGGTCGCCGGGGCGGTGTTGTCCACCAGGAATTGCGGAAGCGGCAAGAGGCGGTCGAGATACTCTCCCGCATCCGATCCACGTACGGCGCGGCCAGACTTGGGGCTCACATGGGTTATACCGTCATTGGCGCCCGAGATCGCGCAGGTCTCAAGGTCCAGTCCGTAACCGAGCATGGCCAGCAAACCCAGCTCCCACCGGATGAACAGGGCCGGCCAGACGTCCTCATTGCCGAGCATGTCCAGCAGGGTTTCGGCAGCGTCATAGAGGGCGGGCTTCGCCTCGCCTTCCGGCAGCGTTGCGGCGAGGAGTTCCGCAAGCGCTGAAAGACCCGCCAGCGCCTCACCGCTTGACATGTGGACGGCCGCGCGCTCGGTCTGCGTCTCTGCAGTGAAGAAACCAAGACTGTCGTCCGTGCGGGCTTTCCACGTTACTGAAAGCGTGTTTCCCGGCTGCATGGGGGCGCGCTTCTTCTGGCTGGCGCCGCCATAGACCATGCCCCGTCGCCGCCCGTGGGTACGCGCGAAGACTTCCAGGATCGCCCCGGTCTCCCCGAAACGCCTCAACCCCAGAGAGATCGCCTGGTCACTCCACTCGGACATGGCGAAGGGATAGGCCGATGCGGCGGAAACTCAACGGGTCACGCTTGGTCCCCGCAAGCCCCTGTCCGATATCCCCCGCGACCCAGGACACCCTTCCCCGGCTCGGTTCGACATTCTGGACGGCGCGACATCTGATGGTGCGCCGTCATGGCCTGGTTGTTTCTTGGCGCGGCAGGACTTCTCCAAGTCGTCTGGGCATATCTGCTCAAAGTCTCCGAGGGCTTTTCCAGGCCCGTCGAGTCCGCCATCGCCATCGTCGCAATGATCGCGCGTTTCTGGCTGTTGTCGCTGGCGCGCAAGGAGCTTCCGCTCGGCACGGCCTACACGATCTGGACCGGTATCGGCGCGGTCGGCGCTTTCATTCTCGGGATCATGGTGCTGGGAGAAGCAGCAACGCCTATGCGTATTGCATCCGGGCTGCTCATCCTTGCCGCGATTGTCGGATTGCGGCTCGCAGCCAAGCAGGGCGGAGGTGCGCTAGGGCAGGTTGCGCAGCACATACTCGATTTTCGAGCCCTGCGCATCGAATGCTGTCTTCACCCAGAGGCCCTGTGCATCGTACCAGAAGCTTGCGTCGAGTTCGGAGTCCACGTCGTAGCGCCGGGCCTCGATCATGCGGCCGCCTGCCTTGATCTTCTCGATGCCGCGATCGGTAACAGTCATGGGTAGCTTCTCCCCTGTCTCGGTCGAGAAGAGGAAGCCCTGCCGCATCTGGTCCTCGTTCCAGTGCGTCGACGGGATGACAGGTGATTTCAGGAGCCCGCTGAACTTCTCGCCCTTCACGTTGAAGCCGCCTGCGACGGCTTCGACCGAGAGCGTCTTCCATTTACCACTCGTCTTGGTGCGCGAGCCGATCCAGATGAGGCGGTCGCTGGTGTACTTCTCGGTCACATCATGAAGATGCTCAAACAGCGTGATAGGTCCCAGGGTGACCCGGAGCTCCACGTCGGTGTCGACGGTCAGCGTGTCACCTTCCCGGTCGAAGGTGAGCGTATGGGTGCCGAATTTTCCGCCATCCCGCAGCACGTCAAATTCGAGGCGTGAGCCGTCCGAAGGCGACCAAGGGGAGGCGTGTGCCTGGGCAGGCGTCACGGCCAGAGCCAGCAAAAGCGCGATCGATCTCATGGCGGAGCCTCTTGGACCGTTATGCTACGCGCCCAGGCCTGTACCGGATCAGGGAGATACTGTTGATCCATGGTCGCAATCTCCCTAGGTGATAGATCATTCCGGAACGGCCGGGACCCTTGAGGGGCTTGCGATGCGGACGTACGCCAATGTGGTCGAGGCCATCGGCCGGACCCCCCTGATCAAACTCCGCCGCGCCTCGGAACTGAGCGGCGCGAACATCTATGGCAAGGCCGAGTTCCTGAACCCCGGCCAGTCGGTCAAGGACCGCGCTGCGCTCGGCATGATCCGGGACGCTGAAAAATCCGGCCGCCTCCGGCCAGGCGGCGTGGTTGTCGAGGGAAGCGCGGGGAACACCGGAATCGGTCTGGCCGTGGTCGGGAATGCACTCGGCTATCGTACCGTGATCGTGATGCCGCGTACCCAGAGCCAGGAAAAGAAGGACGCCGTTCGCTCGCTTGGAGCCAGGCTGGTGGAGGTTGACGCCGTCCCTTACGCGAATCCGAACCACTACGTGAAATACTCCCAGCGGCTCGCAGAAGAGATGGCAAGGACCGAGCCGAACGGCGCGATCTGGGCAAACCAGTTCGATAACGTCGCGAACCGGAACGCGCACTATGAAACGACTGGACCGGAAATCTGGGAGCAGACCGAGGGTAAGGTCGACGGCTTCATCTGTGCGGTTGGTTCAGGCGGGACGCTGGGCGGCGTCTCCATGGCGCTCAAGGAACGCAACAGGAAGGTCCAGATCGGCCTGTCTGATCCAGGCGGGGCCTCCCTCTTCTCCTACTACAAGGCAGGTGAGCTCAAGGCCGAAGGGACATCGATAACCGAGGGGATCGGCCAGTCGCGGATCACGGCCAACCTGCAGGGGGTCGAAATTGATGACGCCTGGCGGATCGAGGATGCCGATGCACTGCGCATCATCTTCGCCCTGACGCGAGAGGAAGGCATGTGCCTGGGAGGCTCCTCGGGCATCAATATCGCCGGGGCGATGGCTCTGGCCAGGAAGCTGGGACCAGGATCAACAGTGGTGACGATCCTGTGCGATTACGGCAACCGCTATCTCTCGAAGCTCTACAACGGAGCCTTTCTCAAGGAGAAAGGCCTGCCGGTTCCGGACTGGTATGACGGCTGAGACCTAACCGAGCACGCCGGCGAGGATGTAATAGACGCCAGCCCAGAACGACCCGCAGAACAGCGCGACGCCTAACGAGACCTTCCAGGCCGCCCATTTCTGTCAACGGCGGAGCAAAATTACATCAGCCGGGCGGAGTAAAAGTACATCACTTGGGGTGAGCGCAGGTGTTAACGCCGAGGGCCCCCAATTGGGGGCCCTCGGCGTTTCGGCCGAAGTTTTCGGGCGGCGTCAGGACTCGAGGATCTCGCCGGTTTCGGGGTCGATGTTGAGTTCAGGCGTGGGCGGCGTTGTGGTTGGCGGTGCAGACTTGCGGCGCGCCTTGGAGTGCTTGAGGCGGAAGCTGTCGCCGTTGAATTCAAGGATGTGGACGTGGTGAGTCAGTCGGTCAAGGAGCGCGCCGGTGAGCCGCTCGGAGCCCATGACCGAAGTCCATTCGTCAAAGGGAAGATTGGAGGTGACGATGGTCGAGCCGCGCTCATGGCGTTGGCTGAACACGTCGAACAACAACTCGGCGCCGGTGCGTGAGAGCGGGACATATCCGAGCTCGTCGATGATCAGGAGCTTTACCGCCTGAAGCTGGGCCTGAAGCTTCAGCAGGCGTCGCTCATCGCGCGCTTCGTTCAGGGTGTGGACCAGGCCGGCTGCGGTATAGAACGCCACCGAGAAGCCGCGCTGGCAAGCGGCGAGCCCCAGCGCCAGCGCGGCGTGGGTCTTGCCGGTTCCGGAGTTGCCGAGGGCGATGACATTGTCGCGCCGGGTAATGAACTCGCAGCGGGCAAGTTCGAGCACCAGCATCTTGTTGACGCTGGGGATCGCGGTGAAGTCGAACGTGTCGAGGGACTTGGCGGCGGGGAAGCGCGCCTCCCGGATACGGCGCTCGACCACGCGCCGCTCGCGATCGATCAGCTCCAGCTCGACGAGGCGCAGGAGGTAGCGCGGATGGTCGATCTTCTCGGCGGCGCAAAGGGCTGCGACCTTGTCGTACTCGCGCAGGATCGTCGGCAGCCTGAGCTGCTTGAGGTGATGGGCGAGAAGCATCTCCGGCGGGGTGCTCATGCTGCCTTCTCGATGCTGTGGGTCTCGGTCAGGGCCAGATAGTCGGCTGCCCGTGTGGCCTTGACCTCGGCGCGCGGCAGATGGGGATAGGCCTCAAGGTCGAGCTTGACCGTACGGCGTTCGACGCGGGCGGCGACAAGCTGCTTGACGGCGTCGAAACTGATGGTGCTGAGCGACAGCGCCGTGGTGATGGCGGCTGCGACATCGGCAAGCGCGAAGATCTCGATGAGGCGCAGCACCTGGATGTACTCACGCCGCCCCCGCGTCCCCATGCGGCTCTCCAGAAGCCTGCGGAAGGTCGCGAACGCCTCCGGCAAGCCCCAGTTCTCAAGCGGCGCCGCCTGATCGAGAGCGTTGGCCTTGCGCTCGAGAAGCTCGAGATAGTGCAGCGGATCGAAGATCAGGTCGGCCTTGGCGTAGCAGCGCGGATGGCGTGCGATGACATCGGCGCCGCAGATGACGACGACTTCGTCGACGAACCCCTTCACCAGGACCTCGCGATGGCCATAGCGGGTCGGCACGGAGTAGTCATTGGTACGGTAGCGGACGAGTGAGAACGCGCTGACACGCGTCGCGACTTTCTCGCACGGCTCGAAGGCGCCGGCCGGATCGTTGCGGAATACACCGATGTCCGCCGCCATGCGCGCGCCGATCGTGGCCTCAAAACCGCGCAGGACATCTTCCTGACGACGGGTACAGGCCGCCAGGAGCATAGTGTTGAGCTCCTCGAAGCTGGCCGCATGAGGGATCGGAACCATGAAGTTCTTGCGGGCATACTTGACCAGGCCTTCGACATTGCCCTTGTCGTTGCCTTTGCCCGGCCGGCCGAACCGGTCGGCGAACAGGAAGTGGCTGACCAACTCGCTGAAGGCGCGACTGCGCACGCGGACGCCATCGCCCAGAATGCGCGCCACGGCGATCTTGAGATTATCGTAGAGGATCGAGAGCGGCACGGCGCCGAAGAAGGCGAAGGCTGCAACGTGGCCGTCGAGAAACGCCTCGGTCGTCTCGGCCGGATAGGCCTTCACGAAGCAGGCATCCGAGTGCGGCAGGTCCATGCAGAAGAAATGGATCTTCTGGCGCACCCCGCCGATCACCGCGACAGCTTCGCCAAAATCGACCTGGGCGTGGCCTGGCGGGTGGATCAACGGTACGAACATCTCGCGCGCCGTGATGCGCGCCCCGCGGACATAGTCCTTCACCGAGGTGTGCCCACCTGCATATCCGTGCTCATCGCGCAGCCGCTCATATATCCGCTTGGCGGTGTGGCGCTGCTTCACCGGAGCGTGCTGGTCGGCTGCGAGGATAGCGTCGATCACGCCCAGAAACGGATCGAGCTTCGGTCGCGCCGGAGCCTTCGCCCGCCGGTATCCGGGCGGCGCAGAGAACGCGCACATCTTCTTGATCGTCCTCGGGTCCTTGCCGAACCGCGTTGCCGCCTGGCGCTGCGACAGTCCCTCGACGAACACCGCACGGCGTACAACCTCGTAGCTGACCAACTTGTACATCCCCAGCCTCTCGAACCGCCAAAGCGGCCGAAAGGATTAATGGCGAGGTATTTTTACTCCGCCCGCGAAGTGCAAAACGCACCCGCCTGAGTGAGGGAGTTTTACTCCGCCGCGTACAGAAAGCGCCTTTAGGCGCTTCCGTCCGAGCAGCGGCAACACGTGCCGCTTGATGCGGGTGCGATCCATTTCAAGCGTGCTGGCTTTCTTGGTTCGGACGCCTTCGACCATATAGAGCTCGCAAAGCTCTGCGATAGTTATGTCGGCGCGCGCCTCCCGCTTGGCAGTGCCCGGATCCACCCCGCCGGCAACAAGGCCCAAGACCTCCAGTGCCTTGCTGCGGGCGGCCTCCGGCGTCCAAGGCGAGCCGTGAACTCCGATGGTGAAACGGCGCGTGGCGCTGCCGGGCAACCGGTACTGAACCAGGTAAACCTTCCGGCCCTTAGGCGTGACTTTGAGGCCGAAGCCTTTGAGCACAGTATCCCAGATGAAAGCGTCGCCGCCGGAGGCCTCCGCTGCATCGACAATCCGCTTGCTAATCTTGGCTTGCATCGCGAACCTTCCTGATTGCTGGCAATCGTACAGCAATCAGTCTGGGGAAACCAACAGCCACGCTCAGGAAATTCCAGCAATCGAAAAGCCCTGTTTTAAAGGCTTCAGGCCACCTCCAGACATCTACGAATATCTCCGAAAACGACGGACCCTAACTTTGCCAAGGTCGGGGTCGTGAGTTCGAATCTCATCGCCCGCTCCAAAAACTGTCTAATAAAGTCGGTTAGCGACACTCTTCCGAGTGTGGCGAAGCCGTTTGGGGTTCTGGGGTGGGATTGGGGCGCCGGGACAGTCCGATGCAGATTTTTTTCGATGCGGGCAGATCGGTTTCGATGCGTGCTGTGCCCCAGCGATGGCAGAGCGCAGGGCTGCATGGACTTAGCTTGCTGGTCGCCTGAAGAGAACAACGCGCCTGAGGGTCGGCGTGGGGCTTGGGTGCCGATCTGCACGCTACCGGAATGATTTCGCGACGATGATAGGGGTCCCTCATCGGTGCCTGTTCACAGCCTACCGGCTCGTTGACCTCACGCCGGCTCACGCTGCAATCCGCCTATGGCCGGAATACCCCCCGGCTCCTGACAGTCGGCCCAGACATTACCTGCGGCGGTACTGGGCCCCAAAATGCCGCCTGACTCTTTGCCGGTCACAGCATTCGCGAAAACGTTCGTTTGCGAGAGACGCGCGGAATTTACTACGTACCGCTTGAAGGCGTACAAATCAGTTGAAATCTTAACTGGCTCTGGTGTATGCTTTGAAGGCGTACAGATTTGAAAGGAGGCCTGCGATGCCAAGGCCAGTGAAAGACGACTCGCAACGGATGGCGCTCCGCCCGCGTGCGGCTGACAAGGCGCGCCTGGTGCGAGCTGCGGCGTTGAAGCAAACCGACCTGACGAAATTCGTCATGCGTGCTGCTCTTGAGGCGGCCGATGAGGTTATTGCGGCGGCTGAACGGGTAGCGCTGTCGGAGCGCGACACGCAACGCATGATGACGCTTCTGGATAATCCGCCTGAACCCAATGCACGGCTTCTGTCGGCGGCCAAGGCTTTGCGGCCGCGCGCCGTTCGTTTGAAGCGGGGTCGGGGAGAGGTTGAACCAGCGTGAGCCTTCCTGAATGGCAGGAGGAGGCGGTCGCCAAGCACCACGACCGAAAGAGCTTCGATTGCGGCGACGTCGACCTCAACAACTATCTCGCCAAACATGCGCGACAGGCTCACGAGGCGGGCGGGGCGAAAACCTATGTCGCTGTTGCGACGGCATCATCCCAAACGGTACTGGGCTATTACACTCTCGCGCCCGGTGCGCTGGCCTATGCGGAGACGCCGGAGACGGTGCGACGCGGGCTGGCGCGCCATGATGTGCCAGTGTTCCGGCTCGCGCGGCTCGCTACGCAACTCGGCTTGCGGGGGCAGGGCCTCGGCGGGCAATTGCTGTTGGCGGCGGGCGAGCGCTGTCTCCTTGCGGCGCACAGCGTCGGCGGCGTTGGCTTGCTCATCGACGCTAAGGGCGAACGGGCGGCTGCCTGGTATGAATCCTATGGCGCCATCCGGCTCGAAGACCGGCCGCTCACGCTGATACTGCCGTTTGCAACCTTAGCAGCTGCGTTTAACGCCGCTGGAACAGGCCAGCAGTAGCAAAGCTGGAGGGGCAAATGTTAGTCAGATTCCGGCCGGTGGTAGCGTCCACGGAGGTGGTGTAAATTCACTGATGGAGCGCTTCGGGCGCGCGGACCGCAAGAGTCAGCGCGCGCCCGGGGCGCGGTCGGCGGGAGGGGTGGTCATCGGAGAATCCCGGCAGGGT
>Ga0247838_1004471_pt1 | contig 14851 bp, 19 predicted proteins | sample LaCruzMarch2015__5_FD_189097 | JGI IMG/M metagenome (GOLD analysis project Ga0247838, IMG submission 189097) | Freshwater microbial communities from meromictic Lake La Cruz, Castile-La Mancha, Spain - LaCruzMarch2015_15m | ecosystem: Environmental > Aquatic > Freshwater > Lake | place: Spain... | reverse complement strand
CAGAGCGAAGATTTTGGCAATTAGCCGGAGTAATTCAAACTTCAGTTGGATATATGGGTGGAAATAAACCTGATCCAACTTATAAAGAAGTTTGCACTGGCACGACAAATCATGCTGAGATTGTAGAAGTTATTTATGATCCAGATCGGATCTCATATGGGAGATTACTAGCTGAGTTTTGGGTAATGCATGACCCAACTTCACTAAATAAACAAGGTGGAGATATTGGAAGCCAATACCGTTCTGCCATATTTACAACTTCTCCTCAGCAAATGGAAAAAGTAATTGAGAGTAAAAGTATTTACCAGGCAGAGTTAACTAAAAATGGTATGGATGAAATCGTTACACAAATCTCACCGGCATCTGGTATTACCTATTGGTTAGCTGAGGAGTATCACCAAAAATACTTGATAAAGAACCCAAATGGTTATGACTGTCACTCCTCAACAGGCGTCGCCTATCCTCTGCTGACATCTAGTACTAATGAATGAGATAACACCGATTGATTCAAATGGGAATCCTTACCCAATTAAAGTTAATGAGGATGAATTAAAAAAACGAGTTGACCCACTTTCATATGATGTGCTGAGAAAAGCAGCTACCGAGGTTGCCTTCACTGGTGAGTACACAGATAGCGAAGAAATTGGAGTTTATAAATGTAAGGCATGTAATGCCGAACTATTTCGATCAGAAACCAAGTTTCATTCTGGTTGCGGCTGGCCTTCATTTTATGCACCGAGTGAAAAAGATGCAGTTGAACTAATTGAAGACCGCTCACTTTTCCCAAGAGTACGGACCGAGGTTAGGTGCGCAGGCTGTGGTTCACACCTTGGCCATGTCTTTACGGGTGAAGGGTATGCGGTCCCAACCGATCAAAGGTGGTGTATTAATTCGGTAGCGCTAGTGCTGGAATTGAAAAACTAGTTACACCCTAATGAGTTAGGCTCTAACCTATGAGTAACGATAATGATTGGGAAAAGTTAACTACCGAATCTAAGGTTGTTTCTGTAGGTAGGCCAGTTAAAAAACCAGACGGCGGTCTTAATCCACCTATTGCACTCAATTCAACTTTTCATACTGGTGGCTCAATTGGTTACGCAAGATCTGGAAACGAAACATGGAGTGCACTAGAGGATGCAATCTCATCCCTTGAAGGTGGAAAAACTTTAATCTTCTCATCTGGTATGGCAGCAATTGGCGCCATACTTTCAATATTACCAAATAAGGCAATAATTGTTGCAGCAAAAAATGGTTATCAAGGAACGACTACTTTGTTAAAAAATCTACATGATAATGGAAAACTTACAGTTAGGTTTGTAGATGTTGCTAATACCAAAGAAGTATTAGCTGCCATACCAGGTGCAAAAATAATTCACTTAGAATCACCTGTAAATCCATTACTTGATGTCGCAGATTTGCCACAATTAATTAAGTTTGCGAGAGATTCCAGTTGCTTGGTATCTATTGATAACACTTTTGCAACTCCAATGAATCAAAATCCACTAGCGATGGGCGCAGATATTTGCATGCATTCTGTAACCAAATATTTATCTGGCCATAGTGATGTGCTTCTAGGTTCACTTAGTACGAAAGATTCAGAACTTTATTCAAGCCTAGAGCAGGCTCGAAAATATGGTGGCGCAATTGCTGGTCCATTTGAGGCTTGGCTTGCACTTCGCGGAATTAGAACCTTCGCTATTCGTATGCAACGCTCGCAAGAAAATGCACTAGAACTTGCTAAGCGATTATCTAATGATTCTAGGGTTAGCAAAGTTCGCTATCCAGGCTTGGCTAGCGATCCAAATCACGAATTAGCAAAATCATTTATGAAAGGTTTTGGCGCAATGATTTCATTCGAGCCAATTGGAACCCCTGATCAAGTTGATCTAATGTGTGATTCAGCTAAATTAATTACTAACGCAACCTCTTTAGGTGGTGTTGAATCTATCTGGGAGCGCCGGCGTAGGTGGGCGACTGAGAGTGAAACAATTCCAGAGAATCTAGTTCGTTTTTCAGTTGGAATCGAAAATGTTGATGATTTATGGTCAGATATTAAATCGGCCTTCACTGCCGCAAAAATTAGCTAGATGTCAGTAGTAATTCGACCTGCCACAGCAGTTGATCTGGCAGATATATTTCGATTTATTCACGCCCTTGCCGATTATGAAAAAGCACCAAATGAGGTGCTTCTTTCAACTACTGATTTAGAGCAGTCATTTTTTGGCGTAAACCCACAGGTCTACTGCCTGCTTTCTGAACTAGATGGAGTGGTAACTGGCATTGCAATCTGGCACCTAAATTACTCAACCTGGCTGGGCAAGCACGGGATGTATTTGGAGGATCTATTTGTTGACCCAAAGTATCGAGGAAGCGGCCACGGCAAAGCATTACTTGTAAGGCTGGCACAGATTTGTATTGAAAAGGGTTACCCAAGATTTCAGTGGTGGGTTCTTGATTGGAATGATCTAGCAATTGATTTCTATAAATCACTTGGGGCCCAACCTATGGATGAGTGGACAGTCTTTCGTCTTACTGGGAATTCACTTAAAAAACTGGCCTCCGAAGGTTATTAGTTAGCACCAGCGATAAATAAAGAGTAGATTTATCCCATGATAAAAGCCTTTAAAAGACTGATAGCACTATTTGCTGGTGTGTTAGTTGCTTTTGGCGCAATCAAAACTTTATTTAATTGGTTAGCCCGCACCGAAAATGATGAATACGAAGTGTGGAGTGATGAAGAAGAGCGAGAAGACGCTTAATTGAGTAGTGAGTACATTCCCGGTAGTTGCAACATTGGTACTGGAGAAATAAGACGCAGGCAGGCAGTAGCACTTTTTGGACTTTTCTTAACAATATCCTCTATAGCAACTCTTTTAGCAACAGATTCAAATAAATCTGCCCGTTTATCTATATTCATTCCTGCAATGATTTTTTCAGTTGGTTTTATTCAGTCTAGATCAAAGTTCTGCCTTGCATACGGCCTAGCTGGTACTTTTAATTTTGATCGGCTAGGAAAGATTTCAAAAGTTGGATCTGCTGAGGATCGCACGGCAGATAGAAAAACAGCAGTGCTAATTTTAATTAAAGCTGCTGCGTTAGCAGCCTTAATTACAGCAGTATTTTTTGTAATACCACTATAAATCTTCATAACTTGATGGCAATTCACCAACATTTAAAAACTTTAAGTATTGCTCAGTAATATCTTCCGGTTTTCCTGAAGCGAGCATTTTACCTTTATGTAGCCAAATTGCTCGATCACATAATTCATTTAGGGATGAAAGAGCATGTGAGACTATTAATATAGTTCTCGCCTCGGCGCAAAGCTCGCGCATTCGATTAAAGGATTTTTCTTTAAATGCTGCATCCCCTGCGGAAAGTGCCTCATCTAATAGCAAAATGTCAGGTGTCATATTTACAGCAACTGCAAATGCAACTCGAGAGTACATTCCATTGCTATAAGTTCGAACTGGCATATCAATAAATCCTTCTGGTAAATCTGCAAACTCAGCTATGGAATCTGTTTGTGACTGGATTTCAGCTTTGCTCATACCAGCTGCTAAACCACCTAAAATAATATTATCGCGGCCCGATAAAGCTTTATTAAAGCCAACTCCTAGAGCTAGCAGAGTAGAGATTCTGCCGTTAACTGTTATTTGCCCACTAGTTGGCGGCAATATGCCTGCAATTGATCTCATTAATGTTGATTTTCCAGCACCATTTGCGCCAACAATTCCAACAACAGAACCATGGGGAATATCTAAACTTAGGTTTTTAACTGCTTCTACCGTTCTAGTTCTAACTCGTTCACCTTTACTAGCACGCATGATCGCATTCTTTAAAGTTTTTTTAGACTCAACATTAATTTTATAACTTATAGACAGATCATTAATTCTAATTGCAAGGTTATCCGGCAATGAATTAGCAGATTTAGATACGGACAGCAAAATCACGCTCCCTTGATATGAAAAAGTATGAACCCATTAAAAATGAAATAAGAGCCCAACTTATGCAACCTATTAATTGAGCCAAGGTTGGCAGTTGCCCATCTATCCAAATTCTAGAGTTTGCAGACAAAATTGGCCCTAGGGGGTTTAGATAAAGAATTATCCGATAGCTAGCATTTAGCATTTCTGGCTGCCAGAGAATTGGTGAGGCATAAAGCCAAATTCGCATGATGTAGGAGAGCAGCTTAGTTGTATCCCTAAAATAAACATTTAGGGCGGCAAATAAAAGTGATAATCCAAAACTTGTTATAATTAAAAGTAAAAAAAGAATTGGCAGCAGCAAATAGTTCAAGGAAAGTCCTGGTAGTGAAGTATCATTTAAAAATATTTTCCCACCAAGTACTATTAAAACATAGATAGGTATTGTTGGAAGAAACTGCTTTGCTGCACTTATCGCACTAGATAACGGTAGTAGTGATCTTGGGAATGCTTGATTTAAAATTAGACTTCCACCTGATGTAATTGACTGCGCACCTAAGAGGATACAGTTTTGTGCAAAATAGAAGGTAAATAAACCAATTAATATATGGCACAAGGTTGTAAATCCACCACCTTGGCCCCCACCACCTTGAATAATTGTTACAAGTAAAAAGTAAATAACAGCTAGAAACAATGGATTTAAAACTAACCAAACTTTTCCAAGTTTTGAATCCAGATATTCAGCCTTATCGGAAAATTTTGATAACTCAGTAGCAAATTCGCGCCGGCGCCAAAAATCTCGGAAATACGGTTTAAGCGGAGGAAGAGTTGAGCGATGAGGCTCAAAAACTTGAATCTTATTAATACCCTCATTCATGAGGGCTATTCTGCCACCTTTGATTTAGAACTTACGACCAGACTTGCGATTGCTGTAATCGTAAGCGTGCCAATAATGAATGTGAGTGAGAACGGCAATGAGATTTCTGGGATGTGAAGACCAAATAAGTCATGGATTCCAACACCGTGAAATGCCTCAATAATTAACTTAACGCCAATAAATCCTAAGACGATTGAAAGACCTTTAGTTAGATAAATTAATCTCGACATTAGTCCGCCAATTAAGAAGTAAAGTTGGCGAAGTCCCATTAGCGCAAATGCATTTGCAGTAAAGACGATATATGGATCTTTAGTTAATCCAAATATCGCAGGTATTGAATCTAACGCAAATATCAAATCTGTAACTGCAATGGCAATCAAAACAATTGTTAACGGAGAGGCACCTTTCTTTCTAAACCAGCCAATTAACTTGCCCTCTTTCCACTCTTTTTCACCAGACTCATTAATTAATTTAAAGGCTGTATAAAGTAAGAAAGCACCAAATATGAAAAATATCCAGGTATATCTTGAAATAGCAGCAGAGCCAAGAGCAATGAATATTCCTCTTAAAATAAGTGCCATGATTATTCCAACCAATAAAACTAATTGCTGCTTTGTTTTATCAATCTTAAATCGAGCAAGAATTAGGATAAAAATAAATAAATTATCTATAGATAGGGAGTACTCAGTAATCCAACCAGCAAAAAACTCATTTCTAGCTTGTGTGGTGTTCCAAACACCTAGAGAGTAGCCAAATGCAATTGCAGCGCTAACGTAAAAAATGGTCCAGGCAGTTGCCTCTTTAATAGATGTCTCTTTGTTGCGCCTGATGACAGCGAGTGCTAAATCAAAGGCCAGAACAGCTAGTAAAACGGCAATCGTTACTTCCCAGACGGTAGCGCTCACTTAGTTAAATACCTTTCCAGAATTTGTATGTTGTTTGGATCTAATGTTAGTTCAATTTGAACTGGAGTTAAGTCAACGCGCTTATTCACCATTGGTAGATCATACCTGTAATAAATTTATAGATATTTATGCTTAAAATTCAACCCCTTAAGTTTTAAATGAGAGTTTAATTATGCGGTTCCGTATGTATGAAAAGTCACAATAATTTTATAATCACAATAATCTACGCATGAATCACAATAGTTGATTTAAATTATTATTCTGTTAAACTCATGAAGTAACAAACCTAGACTAGGAGAGTGTTCTTTAATTTCGGTTCATTTAGAACCATGTTAAGTACAAAGCCGCAGTGAAAACCCAAACGCATCATCCTCAAACATTTCGCTCAGTTCCAACACATTCAAAGCCATTATATAGCGCAAGATTAGAAAAACTTTTACAACAACAATTAGATTTATATAAAACAAATTTACTTAGCTCAGGTCTTGAATATCAATTAGCTGTGCAAAACATTCCATTGGGAGCTCATTCAAGTTTTCAATCATTTGAGCCGTATCCAATCTCAATTGCATCTGCTAAAGGTGCATGGATGACTGATGTGGATGGGCGCAAGATGCTTGATTTATCCATGGGCTTTGGCTCAATGTTGGTGGGCCATCTAAACCCAGAGGTTGTCTCTGAGGTTCGCGCCTCACTAGATGTTGGAACTTTATACACCTCTCCATCTCCAATTTCTCGAGATGCTGCTGAGAGATTGTGCCGAAGATTTGGAATTGAACAAATACGTTTTACCAACTCAGGAACTGAATCAACTATGTATGCAGTTAGAACAGCAAGGGCGCACACAGGTAAAGAGGGAGTAGTTAAGGTGGAAGGTGGCTACCACGGAAGTGGTGATGCACTGATGGTCTCAACTAAACCTTCTCTAGATAAAGCTGGACCAGCTGATTCACCTAACTCAGTTATTGGAAATGCATCAGTACCTGGTGAGTCATATGTTGTTCCATTTAATAATATTCAAGCGCTAGAAAATGTATTTAGTAAGCACTCTAAAACAATTGCATGTTTTATCGTGGAGCCTGTCTTAGAAAATATTGGAATTGTTTTACCTGATGAAGGTTATTTAGAGGCGGTAAGAGCGCTCTGTGATCAGTACAAAATTGTTTTAATCTTTGATGAAGTTAAAACTGGTTTAACTGCAGGACCACAAGGTGCTGCGCAACGTTTGGGCGTAATCCCAGATTTGATTTGTATGGCTAAATCAATTGGTGGCGGAATTCCGCTTGCAGCTTTTGGTGGTAAGGCTGAATTTATGCAACCAGTAACTGATGGACGTATGCCACACCTTGGAACATTTAATGGACACATCATGGCAATGGCTGCAGTAAGAGCAGTAGATAAAGTTTGTACACCAGAAGCTATTGAAAAAGCTGAGTCATTAAATATTCAAGCACTAACTCGTATTCAAGAAATAATTAATGAGTTTGAATTACCAGCTCACACAGTTGGGTTTGGTGTAAAGGGGTGTGTTACTTGGTCTGATAAGCCAGTTCGTAACTACCGAGACTATAAAGCGACTGATTTTCAAATAGCAGAGTTATCATTTTTATGGTCACTAAATCATGGAATTATGACGCCACCTGGATTAGATGAACAATGGCTAATCAGCCTTGCTCATGGTCAAGAAGAGGTTGATTTTATGGTTAATGACTTTAGGGAGCTTGCAAAAACATTACGCGGCTAATTTAGGTATTTTGCGGAAATCCTAAATTGATTCCACCATGGCTTGGATCTAACCAGCGAGATGTAACAACTTTTCCTCGGGTAAAGAAGTGAACACCCTCAGTTCCATGTGCATGTGAATCACCAAATAACGAGTTCTTCCAACCGCCAAATGAGAAGTAAGCCATAGGTACTGGAATAGGAACATTTATTCCAACCATTCCAACTTCGACCTCATTTTGAAACCTTCTAGCAGCGCCACCATCATTAGTAAATATTGCAGTTCCATTTCCGTATTGATGATCATTTACTAACTTAAGTGCCTCATCATAAGTTTTAACCCGAATAACACTTAGGACTGGGCCAAATATCTCCTCTAAATAAATGCTCATATCAGGCTTTACATGATCAAATAAGGTTGGTCCTAACCAAAACCCATCACCGGCCATTTCAACATTTCGCCCATCAACTACAACCGTTGCGCCACCCTTCTCACCAGCATTTATATAGGAAGCAACTTTGTCGCGATGAACCTTAGTTACAAGCGGTCCCATATCAGCATTGGTTGTGCCATCACCAGTTTTAATCTTTAATGCCCTGACTTTAATTTTTTCAATTAACTTATCAGCGATTGGTTCTACCGCAATAATTGCTGAGATTGCCATGCATCGCTCACCAGCTGAACCAAATCCAGCGTTTATTGCAGCATCTGCTGCCAATTCTAGATCAGCATCAGGTAGGACAATCATGTGATTTTTTGCTCCACCTAACGCCTGCACTCGCTTACCAGCTTTTGTGCCATACTCATATACATACTTTGCAATTGAAGTTGAACCAACAAATGAAATTGATTTAATGCCTGGGTGCGTAAGGAGTGCGTCAACTGCAACCTTGTCACCGTGAACAACATTAAATACACCATCAGGTAATCCGGCCTCTTTTAGAAGATTAGCAATAAACATTATTGCACTCGGATCTTTTTCTGAGGGCTTAATAATTACAGTATTTCCACACGCAATTGCAATTGGAAAAAACCACATTGGTACCATCGCTGGGAAATTAAAGGGTGAAATTATCGCAACTGGTCCAAGTGGTTGGCGGATTGAATAAACATCCACGCCAGTTGATACTTCTTCTGAAAAACCACCTTTAAGTAGATGAGGAATACCACATGCAAATTCCACTACTTCAAGTCCTCTAGTTACTTCACCTTGTGCATCACTTAAAACTTTTCCATGTTCTGCAGTTATTAACTCAGCTATATTCTCTTTATTCTTATTAACTAACTCTCGAAATGCAAATAAAACCTGTGTGCGCTTTGTAAGTGAACTATGTCGCCAAGTATCAAAGGCAGTAGTTGCTGCCTGCACAGCTGTATTTACGGTTGTAAGATCAGCAAAATTTACCGTTCCAGAAATCTTTCCAGTTGCGGGATTAAAAATCTCACCCACCTGTGATGGCTTATCAGTACTAAGTGAGCCATTTATCCAATGCGAAACAGTTTTCATATCCCAACAATACTTGAGATTTTACTAATACCCATACCGCCTGCCTAGAAAAAAGTACGCATAAGTGCTTAGATTGGCACTAATAAGAAAATTAATTGAGAAATTGGAGTGTTGTGAGTAGCCCTATAAATGATCCAGATAAGGCAGCAAAAGTATTTGCTGATGATCGGGCAAATGTTTTCCACTCTTGGTCAGCGCAAGCTCAAATTTCACCAATGGCTATTGCCGGGGGAGCTGGTTCTTATTTTTGGGACTTTACAGGTAAAAAGTATTTAGATTTTTCATGCCAGTTGGTTTTTACAAATATTGGCCATCAACATCCAAAAGTTATTGAAGCAATTAAGGCGCAAGCTGATATTTTGACAACAGTTGCCCCACAGCATGCAAATGAAGCACGCAATGAAGCAGCTAAAAGAATTATTGAAGTATCTGGTGATAGTTTTAAAAAAGTTTTCTTTACGAATGCAGGAGCTGATGGGGTAGAGAACGCAGTTAGAATGGCAAGACTACATACTCATAAACATAAGATTCTTTCTACATATCGTTCCTACCATGGCAATACTGGTTCTGCGATTAATGCAACAGGGGATCCAAGAAGATTCCCAAATGAATTTGGGTATGGGCATGTGCACTTTTGGGGTCCATATCTTTATCGCTCCCCATTTTGGGCAACTAGTCAAGAACAAGAATGTCAACGCGCACTTGAGCATTTAGAGCAAACAATTATTTTTGAAGGACCAAAAACAATTGCAGCCATATTAATTGAATCAGTACCAGGAACAGCAGGAGTATTAATTCCACCCGCAGGTTACTTAGATGGAATACGAGCACTTTGCGATAAGTATGGAATTTTATGGATTGCTGACGAAGTTATGGCTGGTTTTGGCAGAACTGGTAAATGGTTTGCATATCAGCACTCAAAATCTTCGCCAGACTTAATTGTCTTTGCAAAAGGCGTGACCTCTGGTTATGTGCCATTAGGTGGAGTCGTTATATCTGAACCAATTGCTAAAAGCTTTGACGAACAGGTATTTCCGGGCGGACTTACTTACTCTGGACATCCACTTGCTTGCGCAACAGCTGTTGCAACTATTGATGTAATGAAGAGTGAAAAAATGTTAGAAAACGCTACTGCGATTGGAGAAAAAATACTTGGTCCTGGACTCCATGAGTTAGCAAAGAAGCACCAAGTAATGGGTGACATTCGTGGCGCTGGTGTGTTCTGGGGAATAGATATGGTCACCGATCGCAACACTCGCGAGCCACTTGCTCCGTATGGTGCATCTAGTCCAAAGATGAATGAGATTGTTGCAACTTGTAAGAAAAATGGCTTAATGCCGTTTAATAATTTCAACCGAATTCATTTGGTGCCGCCATGTAATATTTCAGAAGCTGATACAAAATTAGGTTTGGAATTATTGTCAAAGTCTTTATCAGAGGTTGGTCTCTAGTAGTGTCTTTTATCTTTGATTTAATATTTGGGAGAGTATTGAAATAAATGCCAATTATTATTAATACAATAGAAGAAGCTCTAAAACGTTTAAGAAGCCTTAATGAGAATAATACTCAAAGAATTATTATTGGAATTGTTGGTAAACCAGGAGCGGGTAAATCAACACTAACCTCATATTTATTGAAAAATTTAGTAAAAGAAAAAGCAGTTTTAGTTCCAATGGATGGTTATCATTTGAGTAATAAATTACTAGAAGAGTATGAAAAGGCTGATCGCAAGGGTGCTTATGACACTTTTGACGCACGAGGATATTCCGAATTAATAAAAAGAATAAAGTCCGATTCAGATTCTGATATTTATTTCCCAATTTTCCATCGAGAAATAGAAGAATCTATTGTTGCCGAAGGTGTAGTTTTAAAGGAATGCAAAGTAGTTCTGACAGAGGGTAATTATCTTTTACTTGATAATCATGGATGGCAAGATGTTAAGTCTTTCTTTACTGAATCTTGGTATATTCAAATAGATGATGACTTAAGGCGTGAAAGATTAATGGCTAGAAGTATTAGATATGGCCGATCTCCAGAGATTGCTTATAAATGGACACATGGCTCCGATGAAGTAAATGCTAAAATGGTTGAAACGACCATGAATAACGCAGATGTAATTTTGGCTTTGTAATTTAAAGCATAAATTAACACCAATTGTAAGTGAGTATAGCAATGAGTCATATATTTTAATTAATCTAGTTACGATGTGATTTTAAGTATTCATAGATGTATAGATGATTTCCACAATAAATATCTAGTTTAAATATTATATAAATATTAATTTATACTGTTCTAAACATAAGTTTAGGAGTTTCATGATACTTAAATTATCCTTATATTTGACATATGCATTTAAAAAATTGATTAAATCAAAAAGCCGGGCAGATGTACCAGGTTGGGTATTAGTAGTTTTAATGACAACTGCTTTGGTTACTGGTATCTGGTCAATCGCCGCCCCAAAGCTAACCACAATCTTGCGCAATTCCCTAGATGCAATGGGCGGTATCAGGTAATTGCGCAAGTTTTTACTAGAAAAATCTCGTGGGTCAGTTGAGTCTTTTTTAACAATAATTCCCCAAGTATTTATCTTTTTAATAATGTTTCAATTAGTTTTTGTGCAATTTAATCTAATGAGGCAAGTTCATTTAGCACAAGCAGAGCTAACTCAGGTTGCTATTTTAGGTAAAGCTAGTAGTTATATTCGCTACCCATTAATTGGCGGGGGATCAGTATTACTGCGAGATAAAAGATTTAACTCAACTAAGTTTGTTGACTTTAGCAACTTGGTAACTAAAAAAGTTGTTTCTATTGCTATCGATGAAGATGAACGTAATTAATTATTTAAGACAGGTAAACCGTGGATCAGCTGTTGCCGAGTTTCTAATATTTACATTACCGTTTTTTACGATCTTTTTAGTTTTAATAACTACTGTGCAGAGTAGATCAATGGCGGTAGCTGAGAGTAAGAACTTAGCTAGGCAAGTGATTAGGGCATATGTAACTAGCCCTAATGAAGGCTTAGCCAGCACTAGGGCTTATCAGGTAATTAATCTATATAAATCAACACTCTCACCAACTGCTGCAGCAAATAGGGATATTACGTTAAGTATCTCTTGTTCTACTTATCCATGCTTTAGTAGGGGTAATCGTGTGACAGCTACAATTTCAGTTGGCTTAAAAGATAAAGCCTCCGCTAGTGAGTATGTTGATCTATGGCGGTAGGTAGCTGGCTTAAACATAAAAGTAGGGGTTCGTTAATTCCACTCTCTTTTGGGTTTTTCTTAATTGCTATGACATTGAGTTTTATCTCAATAAATATTTCAGCAGCCTATGCGGCTAAAAAAGAGCTTACAAATATTGGTGAAGCTGCCATAAATAGCTCAGCCCACTCAATTAACCTGCTTTTCTACTACGGTGAAATAAATAGATTTGATAGTAAGAAAAGAGTTCCATTAAATTGCCAAGAGGCTGGTAGTAAGTTTTATGCCCTAATTAGTCAATCTAGAGTTTCAGATAAAGTGATTAAAGTAGATAGTTTTAATTGTGATCTATATGAAGTAAGTGCACAAATTTCTATAACTGCTCAACTGCCAATTGATATCCCATTTTTTCACCTAAATGAGTTAGATAAGTTAAAGATCACCACCAGTATCGGTGCAAGTTCGGAATACATCCCCAATTAGATTATCCTCTAGCCTATGGCCGCCCGTGAGTATCAAGATGAGATCGTAAAGATCGATATCACTCTAAAATCAATTGAACAGGTGTTAAACCTGCCAAAATTAATCACTACCGCTAATGAGCTAGAGCAGCAGGCAAGTGAGCCAAATCTTTGGGATGATCCAGCCAAAGCTCAAGTCGTTACTAGTAAGTTATCTAGGGCGCAATCAACAATAAATAAAATTAGCTCAATTAGAACCAGGTTAGATGATCTGCCAGTAATGATTGAACTGGCAGGTGCTGAAAGTGATAAGGCGTCAGCTTTTAAAGATATCGATAAAGAACTAGATGATTTAACTAGGGTCATTAATGAACTTGAAGTGCAGACATTATTAAGTGGTGAATATGATGAACGAGATGCACTAATGACAATTAGATCAGAGGCTGGCGGAGTTGAAGCCGCTGATTGGGCGCAGATGTTAATGCGGATGTACTTTAGATTTTGTGAACGTCATAATTACAAAATAGATGTCTTAGAAACTTCATATGCAGAAGAAGCTGGTATTAAATCCACCACCTTTCGAATTAGCGCGCCATATGCATACGGGCGCTTAAGTGTTGAACAAGGAACTCACCGTTTGGTGCGAATATCACCTTTTGATTCACAATCTCGAAGGCATACCTCCTTTGCTGGCGTTGAAGTAGTACCAGTTGTTGAGCAAAGTGATCATATAGAGATAGAAGAGAAAGATTTACGAATCGATGTTTACCGCTCATCTGGCCCTGGTGGTCAAGGAGTTAACACCACAGATTCAGCGGTAAGAATTACTCACACACCATCTGGAATTGTTGTCTCTTGCCAAAATGAGCGATCACAGATTCAAAATCGGGCAACTGCGATGGCAGTTCTGCAATCTAAATTACTAGAACGACGCAGATTAGCTGAGCGAGCAAAGATGGATGCATTAAAAGGTGATAACACTGGTTCATGGGGTAATCAAATGCGCTCTTACGTTTTAGCTCCATATCAAATGGTCAAAGATTTACGAACTGATTTTGAAGTTGGTAATCCATCTGCGGTACTAGATGGTGATCTTGATGGCTTTATTGAAGCAGGTATTAAGTGGCGAAAAGAACGCGAGTAATCTCAGCATTTGGCTAAATTCCCAGCAATAATTATCTGAAATTAGCGCTAAATCACCACAGATGGGTGATTACTTATCTAAACTACTATCAGACGCTCGAGTTGATCTACTAAAGGGGTTTAAGGCTGTGATTAAGTTTGAAAATGTTTCCAAGATGTATCCAAAGACCGAGAAAGCTGCTCTTAATGGAGTTAACCTTGATATTAGTAAGGGTGAATTTGTTTTCTTAGTCGGTCTATCTGGCTCTGGTAAATCAACATTTTTAAGGTTAGTACTTCGTGAAGAAAGACCAACCACAGGTGTTATTCATGTAGCAGGTAAAGATTTAAGCACATTAGCAGCGCATAAAGTGCCTGAGCTACGCCGACAGGTTGGCACAGTTTTCCAAGATTTTAGATTACTTCCAAACAAGACTGTTTCAGAAAATGTTGCCTTCACATTACATGTTTTAGGTTACTCAAATAAACAAATAAGCCGTGAGGTTCCTGAAGTTTTAGAGTTAGTTGGGCTTGAAGAAAAAGGGGACCGCAAGCCAAATGAGTTATCAGGTGGTGAGCAACAAAGAGTTGCAATCGCCAGAGCTTATGTATCTAGGCCAACAATTTTAATTGCTGATGAGCCAACTGGAAACCTTGATCCCGCAACCTCAGTTGGAATTATGAAATTACTTGACCGCATCAACCGTGAGGGCACAACCGTAGTGATGGCAACGCATGATGCTGGAATTGTGGACCAAATGCGCAAACGTGTTATTGAGTTAGAGGGTGGTCAAGTAATACGAGATCAGGCTCGCGGTGTTTATGGGTATACCGGTTAATAAAGTGATCAAAAAGATAGGGTTACCTGATGCGCGCTAAGTTTGTAATAAGTGAAGTGGGCATTGGCCTGCGCCGAAATTTAACTATGACCTTTGCGGTAATGATTACTGTGGCAATATCACTATCACTACTTGGTGTTGGCTTACTTGCTAACTCACAAGTTCGCGTAATGAAGGATTACTGGTATGACAAGATTGAGGTTTCAATCTTTTTATGTGGCTCACTCTCTGAAGGGGCTTCATGTGGCAAGGGCGTAATTACGCAAGAGCAAAAAATTGATATTCAAAAAGATC
>Ga0247838_1004468_pt1 | contig 14863 bp, 12 predicted proteins | sample LaCruzMarch2015__5_FD_189097 | JGI IMG/M metagenome (GOLD analysis project Ga0247838, IMG submission 189097) | Freshwater microbial communities from meromictic Lake La Cruz, Castile-La Mancha, Spain - LaCruzMarch2015_15m | ecosystem: Environmental > Aquatic > Freshwater > Lake | place: Spain... | reverse complement strand
GGCAAGGCAATTTCTTTGATAAACTTGCCATCCATCCCAAAAACCCGCAAGGCACCGGATGCATTGTGCAGGTAAGAACACACAATTTTATCACCACACACCACAGCATTTTCCAACACATCGTCGAAATTTTCCGGAATCAGCGTTTCCCAATCGCCTTCTTCGGGTTTGTCGGCCCGGATGAGCAACAAACGTTGATTCGGTGCTTTGTAATTGGTTTTTACAATCAGTTGGTCGCCCAGGTTATCAATGACCGTAAAGTCGTTTTCAAAATTGTCAGAAATAGATACAAAAGGTGCATTCTCTTTTGTTAAATCTTTGAACGACAAGGTATTACCACTTGTTGATTCGCTGCCGAAAACACATAAAAAACGTTGATCGTCGGTGGTGGAGGCGTTGAAAAAACGGTCTGGGTGTTTTTTATCATCAAAAACCAGGCGGTCTTCGCTTTGGGGCGTTCGCAGTTTATGGTACCAAACCGCGCCGAAATTATTCGCCCCCTTTAATTCGTCGCCTTTTTTAGGTTCCGGGTAGCGGGTATAGTAAAAGCCGTCGCCTTGCCAAGCCAGGTTGGTAAATTTGGCCCATTCAATTTTATCGTCCAGGAGTTGGCCGTTCTGCAAATCTTTGATCAGGATGCTGCGCCAATCTGAACCGCCTTTCGAAACTGCATATGCCATATAACGGCCATCTTTCGAAAAATCAAATTCCTGCAACGAGGCCGTACCGTCCGTGCTGAACGTGTTGGGATCGAGCACCACTTGCGCATCGCCTTCTAATTTATCCTGGCCATACAACACACTTTGATTTTGTAAACCATCGTTTTTGAAATAGTAGTACTTTCCGGCCTTTTTGAAAGGGTTTCCGAATTTTTCGTAATCGAAAATTTTCGAAAGGCGGGTTTTAATTTGCGTGCGGTAGGGAATCTGGCCGAGGTAACCGAACGTTACCAGGTTTTGTTTTTGCACCCATTCTTTGGTTTCGGCGCTTTGATCGTCCTCCAGCCAACGGTAGGGATCTTTTACGAGGGTATTGAAATAATTATCAGACACCGTCGTATCCTTGCGGGCAAAAGGGTAAGTAATTGGAATTTGTTTGAAATCCATGGTTTGTTTGTTCGTTTTAAGTCCAGAAGTAGTACAAGCGGTGACAAAAAACAAGGTGATCCAGCAGGTAAAATGAAATATTTTCATAGTTTCTTAACTTTGGCGCTAAAGTAGCATTAAACGCACTTTTTTGAACAATTCAGGCATTTCCTTTTGCCCAAAAAATATCCAATACGATGATTTTGAATGTAAAATTACGCATTATTCTTTTATTTTGCCTGAGTAGCCTATCGCTATCTGCGCAATTCAATTGGCTACAAACCGCCCAAACCCTGGCGCCACTGCCTTTTCCGGACGATTTGCCGCCTGCGGTCATGACCGAATTCAGCAACGCATTGCAGGTGCGGGCCAAATTTTTATTGGATACCTCGCTCACACGCAATGCCCAGGCAGCCATTGCGCGCGCCGAAGCGGAAGTCGCTTTTAACAATGCAAAAAGCGATTCAACCATCGCCAAAGCAGATATCGATGCCCTGTCAACCCGCTTGAAAGCAACAAAATCACTGGAAACCAGTACTAAAAAACAGCAAAAACTAGCGGAAAAATCCCTGGCCAATGCGGAAGCTTTGTTGCAAATGGATTCCCTGCAACAAACCAAAAACGTCAAACGGTGCTGGCAATCGGTCGAAAAAACATTTCTGGCTTTGTTTCCACCCGCACCTGTCGAAAAAACCGTTGTTGAAGCAACACCCAGCGCCGATTCGACCGTGATTGACAGCAGCCGCGTGGTAAAAAACACGGAACCTGAAAAGAAAAAGGTAAAAATCGCCGAAAAATCAGGCCCGGTGTATAAACTGTATAAAGCGGAAGAAGATGTGATGCTGAATCCGCCCCAAGTCCCCTGTGTACTTGCGGCACAAAGTAAAGACGAGTTTTCGGGTGAAATACGCAAGGAAACCCAACGCCTGGAGATTTTGCGGTACACCAACCCCATGTTGCGGACATACATGCAAGGTAAAACACATATCTTGTGCGAAACTTCTTTGTCCAGTGCCGGCCCGGCGATGTTTTTGAACCTGGTTTTTATCATTCAGGACCCGGCTGCTAAAAAATCATTTGGCGGCATTCCAAAAAACAGCGCGGTCATTTTAAAATTTGTAGATGGCACGACCCTCTCCTTGTACACGCCGCGGGGCGATGAGGGCAATTTTGATCCAACCGGACAAATTGCTACTTTTCGGGCGCAATATGAACTGGATAGAAGTTTTTTGAAAAAATTGCGCAGCACCGAACTGGATAAAATTCGCATGGCCTGGGCAACGGGTTACGAAGATTATGAAGTACAACAAATTGACCTGTTGATGCGCCTTGCAAAATGTTTGTAGGCCTAAAATTGTAAAACCAACCTCTTTTTCGAATAAATTGACACCTTATGCCACTTGAAAACACCCTTATTTACGACCCTGCGAATGCCCAGGCTAGCGCACAATTTGACCAGATTTTGCGAGATGAAACCATTCTGTTGATTGTGTTGGGGAAAGATGCCATTGCCACCCAAACCGTACACGAAGGCGATAACCAGGCCAATCAGTCGCCCTTTGGGGTAAAACGCCGGGTACTTTGGCTGCCCGATCACCTGGTGGAAAAAACCCGCTGTATGGCTATTTTGCAAACCCTAAGCACTTTTGATCCAACGATGTATGAAAAAGTCACCGCTTTTTCTGTAAAACCCGTTTCCGACAAAGCGGCCGATGTGCTGCTGCCCGAAGAAATGCCCGACGAGATCACCATGCTCCTGCGCATCAAGCGTGCCTTCGCGCGCGCGGGCCAGGATTTGCGGATTGACCTATAAAAATGCCAAAATTTAACCCACTTCCGATGAAACAAATACTACCATGTTTGTTCCTGCTGCTTTCGAGTGTATTGCAGGCACAGCAAAAGCCCGAAAATGTACCAGCGCCCATCCTGCGTGTGTACGAATCGAATCGGTATAATCCAGCCAATCCGAACGAAAACCTGTTGGGGAAAGACGGGATTGTTGAAATAAACGGCACCCTGTTGCTGCTGCTCGATCGGGATGCGATTCGCAAGGAAATGCAAGCTTATGCCGGGGTACAAGCCGCCGATATTCGCCTGGTTTCCAAGTACAAGCGCATTTTGGAGCAAAAAACAAAAACACTGCAACTGTTGCAGGAAGGATTGGCTGCTTCCAACGGTCGTCCGGACTACCAGAAATTAAATGCGCTTTCTGGCTTGATGGATGAGTTTTACACGACCCTCTTGTCGGACCCGGAGCTACGGTCCATGGCGGATAAAGCCAACAAAGAATACCGGCAAAAGGTAGCGGCGCAACTAATTGATCCGAATACTTACACCGACGACATGTATTTTGTCGAATATTTTGGTCAGGCGGCTAAAGCGGTATTGGATCGAATCCAAAGTGCCGAATCGGTGCGTTTTAAACTGGCGGGCAAATTGAAGTTTGACAGTGGCCTGAGTAATCCGGTGCACCTGGGCGATGATTTTGATGAAATTCCGGAAGAAAACTATGTCGTTCCACGTTGGGTATTTTCCTTATCGGAGGATCAAAAAGAAGAATTGCGGGCCGTTGCGCAACTTTCCAATCAGTTGGACTCGCTGCGAATTAAAAGTTTGAAGGACGCTAAAAATGCATTTTTTGATGTGTTTTCATCCCGTACTTGCTTTGACAACATCAAACGCGATTTGGATTCTTTACCTTTTTTGGTTAAAGACATGGCCGATACCCTGGGTCGGCGTGCCATGGCCATCATCAAACCCCTGCAGGATCAATTGATTTCCGTGCAAACCCAATACCTCGGTGTACCCAATACAGCAGCCGGGATAAACAATATGGAGCAATTATCGGGCTTTAACAATCAGCTCGAACTGCTCAACAATACCACGGTCAGTTTTTTTAAAAACCTGCCTTTGATGTTGCAGCAGGTGCCCAATGAATTAAAAGCCACCCCGCAAGTACAGCATTTGTTGAATTTGCGAGATTCTTGCTCCTTGCAGGTTCGACGCGATCTGAACCGCTTTGAAGTGCTGTACAATGCCATCAAAACCGGATATGGCGGTGCCAATGCCGAACAGGAGTTCAATAATTCCATTACCGACAAAGTACGTCGGTTGGCCGTTGGCGATATCCCGGAGGAATCGTTTGTTGATTTAACGCGCACTGGAAAACGACAAAATGGCGATGTGCTGGTGTTACAGGCGCAAATCATGCTCGATCAAACAGCCAGCAACAACAAACCCAATACCATTTTTCGGCAGGAATTGACCTTGCAACAAATAAAAATGTATTCGGAAGTAAAGGTGAATATGATCCTCGCCAATCCAACCATTAGCGTACCAGGATTGGATAAAAACTTTGTTTTTGCGCCTTCGTATAGCATTTTATTGCGCAAAGGCAGTCGAAAAAGCCAGTTTTACAACGAATTCATCAATATTGGGGTGGGTTTGAATATTTCGGCGCCCGATTTCAATTTGGATGGTACGCCGGAGTTTGGGGCAGCCTTTGCCGTATCGGCCATCAAAGACATCATCAGTGCAGGCTATGGCTATAATTTTGGCACCGATGCGCCTTATTTCTTCATTGGATTCAGGGTGCCTTTTGCTTCGGCAGCGCTCCCTATCTTAAATAATGTAGAAAAATAAACCATGTACCAGCTGACCGAAATCAATGTTTTTCCCATAAAATCGCTCGGTGGTTGTACGCTGACAAAAGCGGTTGTAGAACCCCGTGGCTTGCAATACGATCGCCGCTGGATGTTGATTGATCCGCAAGGCAGATTTGTGTCACAACGGGAGATTGCGGCCATGACCCAGTTAAAAACGGCCATTACTCCCCCATTTTTGGAAATTTACAACCAACAAAATCCGGAAGACCGCCTGCAACTTGCTTTAGTGCCCGCGTTGGAATCGATGGAAAAACGTCCGGTAAGCGTTTGGGACGACACTTGTATTGCGCATGTGTATCCTAAAGATGTAAACGATTGGTTTTCAGATCAACTTGGCTCGGAACTTTGCCTTGTTTATATGTCCGACGACAGTCGCCGCCAGGCAGATGAAAAATATGCGCCAATAGGGCAATATGTAAGTTTTGCCGACGGATTTCCGTATTTACTGATCGGCGAAGCGTCTTTAACAGATTTGAATCAACGCCTGCAGGAGCCTGTCCCCATGAATCGTTTTAGACCCAATTTGGTTTTTAGCGGAGGGGAGCCTTATGAAGAGGATCAATGGGTCGATTTCAGGATCGGTTCAATTGAATTTCGAGGTGTAAAACCTTGTGGCCGCTGCATCATTATTACTACGAATCAAAATACGGGTATTCGGAGTAAAGAGCCCTTAAAGACCTTGGCAAGCTATCGGCAAGAAAATAACAGGATCTTATTTGGACAAAATGTAATAATGACGGCGGCTGAGCCGGGCGCGATCATCCGTACTGGAGACCAGATTTATCGGCTATAATACCTCTCCCATTAAATGGCCCATTAAATCTGCTTTGGTTTTGAGGTAATTCCGACTTTCGGCCTGGGGCGCAATTAAAATAGGCATGCGTTCGACCACCTCAATGCCTGCGCGTTGGAGGGCAAGCACTTTATCGGGGTTGTTGGTGAGTAAGCGAACCGATTGAATACCCAAATCACGCAGAATAAAAATAGCGGCGTCGTACTGTCGGGCATCGGCATCGAAGCCCAGGTGGGTATTTGCGTCAATGGTATTGTACCCGACATCTTGTAAATTGTAAGCCTTCAATTTGTGGATCAGGCCGATGCCACGACCTTCCTGGCGCAGATAGATCACGACCCCACCCTGCGCGGCCGTTATTTGAAGGGCAGTTTGCAACTGTTCTCCACAATCGCAACGTTTAGAGCCAAATACATCGCCGGTCATACATTCGGAATGAATCCGCAAGGTAACAGGCTGTTGGGCATCGAAGCCATCGGCAACCATTGCAATATCCGGCATCCGGTCTTCGGAAGTGTCGGCATAGGTAATCATATTAAACACTCCCCGATTTGTTGGGATGCGGGCTTCGGCCTGGCGTTTTAGATGCAGTTCGCGCATGTTCCTCGAATTTCGCCGCAAAATTACTTCAATTTGGCGGTTTAAAAGAAAAAACAAAGGCTTGGGAAAAAAGTTGCACCGCGTTTAAGCGCATCTGTGAATTATGTAACATATATCCGGGATTGTGTAAGACTGTATTTGTTCTTTGCCGGCACCTTTGTAGCACACCAATTCTAAAACAAACTTTATGCCTTTAGTAACCATTTTACTTGTATTAATCATTGTTGGCGTATTTCTTTGGCTCATTAATTCGTATATCCCGATGGATAGCAAAATCAAAAGTATCCTCAATGCCGTTGTGGTCATTGTGCTGGTGATTTGGCTGTTGCGGGTATTTGGGTTGTTGGATGCCATTACGAACGTGCGGATTTAAGGCCAGTTTTCCTTAAAGCATTTGCCCCAATTAACCGGATTTTAAGTTTATATTTATTAGAAACTAGAAAGAGCGCAGGCGATTTCGGCTACTTATTTTTTACAAATTATCCTGTTTACCTTCATATTTTTCCCCTTCACCTATACATGCTGCGTGTTATTTTTTCGGCCTATACATTTGTTGCAACAAATCAATTTACATGGCTACGCTGAGCGCCATTGGATTAAAAAACATACCCGAATTTCCGATGGATTATTACGCTAGCCTTGGCATACAAGCCGCAGCAGATATCGACGATCGAAACGTACTTACCCTGGAATATGCCATTCCGTTTTCGTTGCTCAACTGGCAACCGGCATCTAACGCCAACATTGGGGTCGGTTTCTTTTTGGAGGCGATGACCATGCCAGGCGGTGGAGACTTTGAAAAAATGTTTGAAGACGTTTCTTTTTAGAGAAAATTTAGTCTGAGTAAAATAAACAACTAAAAAATGAATAGTAAAATCCTTGTTATATTCGGTCTGCTTTGTTTGAGTTTGTCCGTGCAGGCTCAATTCCCGGGGGGGATGCCTTCCGGGGGAGCAGCCGGTTTGCAAATCGGGCATGTGTACGGGAAAGTTTTGGAGGCGTCCGAAAAAACACCCATTGCTGGTACGCCGTAGAGAGAGCCGATACGTACAACTTGGGGTGATGCTGCGCTTTGGCAAACCTGATTTTTCCTTGCTGAAAAAGATGAAACGCGGTGGAGAAGGTGCCGTACAAGGCGGCGGCGGGGATTATGGCTATTAAAGAACATCTTTTTTGAGGCTGTCTACAACAGGATCAAGAAGCGAAGCATGATCAACATATATAGGTTTTCGTAGTTACGTCGCCAGCAGGGCGCAAGCTGAACTGGCGACATTTTTCAACACTCAAAGGATGCCGCTCATTGCGACAAGCACATCGTTTTCATATGGTTTTTTAGGGGATAGTCGCCGGGGACGCGTAAGCTGAACCGGCGGCGCTTTTTTTATTGAAAAAATTTAGAAATCATTAACGATACATTTAAACCTATTTAGTTTATGTCCGTCCAACCCGGTATCTATTCACTAATCTATAGAACAATGGCATCACTCAACCCATTACAGGGCGTGTTGGGAACCCGCAGGGCCGCGCATTTGTTGCGCCGCACGAGCTTCAATTTTACGAAAGCTAAAGTGGATTTCCTGGCAAACCAAACTGCTACACAGGCGCTACCTGGCCTGCTTGCGTTGCAAACCCGTCAATTGGAGCAACCGGTTTATGATGATCCGTCTACGACCGGAACCGTTGAAACCACCACCTGGTGTTTACCTACCGGCTTGCCCTTGCCTGCCGAAGACTTTGCCCTCCGACGTTATATTTTATCTTGGTGGGTCGATGAGGCATTGCACGATCAAGGCATAGGACACAAAATGACGTTTTTCTACCATCAATATATGGTTACGACCGCCAACTCATCTGGAAACACCAATTTTTACGATTACCTGGCCTTGATGCGCTGGGGCGCTTTGGGGAATTTCAAAAAATTGGCCTATAAAATAATCAGCGACAACTGCATGTTGCGCTACCTCAACAACAATGAAAACACGAAAAACAGCCCGAATGAAAACTTCGCCCGGGAGTTTTTTGAGTTGTTTACCATCGGTAAAGGGGAACAAGTAGCCCCTGGCGATTACACCAACTATACCGAAGACGATATTGTACAGGCCGCAAAGGTATTTACAGGGATTCGAGCCAACAACGCGCGCACCATCATCGATCCGGAAACCGGCATTCCCAAAGGAATATTCAACTTCAACCAGCACGATACCTCCAAAAAGCAGTTTAGCAACCGTTTTCAAGGCACGATCATTAACGGCGCACAAAACGTTGCTGAAATGAATACAGAACTCACGGCTTTTGTAAACATGGTATTTGCCCAACCCGAAACTGCTCGGAACCTGTGCCGCCGCCTGTATCGCTATTTTGTACACCGCAATATTAGTACTGAAATAGAAACGGACGTCATCATCCCGCTCGCGAATACCCTCCTGGCCAATAATTATGAAATCAAACCCGTATTGACGCAACTGCTTGCCAGCGAGCACTTTTACGATGCAGATGACTCCGACAATACCAATGAAATTATCGGCGGTATGATCAAATCGCCCTTGGAACTTGCCCTGCAGGCCATTACATTTTTCAATATTCCAATTCCAAATCCACTAACCCAGCCAACCGCCCATTATAATGCATTTTACAGCCAGGCGGTGTTGCAACGCATGTTTGGATCGGCGAATTTCCCTATATTTTTCCCGAGTGATGTAGCAGGCTACCCGGCTTATTATCAAAGTCCGGATTATAGCCGCCAGTGGTTCAACTCCAGCAGCATTATTGCCCGCTATAAATTGCCCGCCATGCTACTTACTGGAACCCGACAAATCGGCACCGGGCCAAACCAACCCATTGGTATTAAACTAAATATAGCCCCCTGGTTGCGTACCAGCAATACCATCAGCGACCCATCCGATCCGTTTGTACTCGTACAAGAATTGCTGGAATACATGCTGCCAGAAGCCGTTGATGCAGATCGATTTGATTACTTCTACACCAAAACCTTTTTGAATAGTTTGCCGCCCGACGACTGGACGTACGAATGGCAAAACTACCTCAATACCGGGGTAGAAACCGAAGTAAAAATTGCCCTCGAACGCCTGATCACCGCTATCCTCTATTCGCCAGAATATCAAACTTTCTAAACATGAAAAGAAGAAATTTTCTCAAGATATTTCCAACCGCAGGGGTTACGCCATTCGTAATCAATGGTTTTAATATGCGGCCATTTGCCAATTCTAAAATGGCAAAGATGCTCTCCTCCTGTGATGGTATCGAAGATCGAATTTTGATCCTCATCCAATTAAAAGGGGGCAATGACGGTGTCAATAATGTAATTGCGCTGCCGCAATACGATGCTTATGCTAATTTGCGTCCTACCATTCGCATTGCAGAAGCCGAGGCCATCAAACTGGACAACACCTTACCCGCAGCCGATCAGGTAGGCTTACACCCTTCTTTGCTACCCTTTAAGGAAATGTACGACCAAGGCATGATGGCACTGATACAGGGGGCTGGTTATGATAATATGAATCAGTCGCATTTTAAAGGCACCGATTTGTGGTTGACCGGCGGCGACACGACACCCGACAATTATTATTTACCTTCAGGTTGGATGGGCCGTGCATTACAGGCCTTCTATCCCGATATTGAAGGCGCACCAACCACCGATGTGCCTGACCCGCTGGGTATTCAAATTGGCGATACCAACCCTTCTTTGGGTTTTCATACCGAGACAGAGCACCAAAACGTCATTAATTTGAGCGGACAAGACCCCGCGGGCTTCTTTTCACTCATTCAAACCATTGGCGGCGCACCAATCCTCAACATTCCCAATACGGATCAGGGCCAGGAATTGGCTTATATTCAAGGCGTTGAACAAAGCGTCAATTCTTACGCACAGCGCATCACGGAAGTGTTTAACAATGGAAGCAATGCGCTCAATAGCTACCCCGACAGTAACCTGGCAGCACAATTAAAAACCATTGCCCGCATGATCAAGGGAGGTTGCAAAACCAAAATTTACCTTTGTCAACAAGGTGGTTACGATACCCACAGCGGCCAGGTAGACGAAAATGCAACGGCCGGTGGCACGCATGCGGAACTGTTGGCTGATTTGGCAGGTGCGGTGAAGTATTTCTTTGATGACCTCAAAGCGCTTGGACTGGATGATTTGGTTGCTGCCTGCACCTTCTCCGAATTTGGTCGTTGTGCGGCCGAAAACGGGTCGATCGGTACCGACCATGGTACCCTGGCGCCCATGTATATGTTTGGTAAAAATGTAAAAGCGGGTGTGTTTGGCACGAATGTAAATTTGAGCAACCTCACCAACGACAACCAATTAAAAGGCGTGCAACACGATTACCGCCAGGTATTTGCTACTTTATTGCAAGATTGGTTGGGGGCTAGTCCGTATATCATGGAGCAAACCATGTTTGATGGCTACGTAAAACTGCCCGCCATTGATGATGCAGCAGTCGTTGATCCGGATTGTTACTGGGGAACCGTTACATCAGCGCAAGATGTGTTTCAAAAAACACGGCGCTTGTCCGTTTTCCCAAATCCTGCTTCCATTACCGCCGAGGTTTCCTTCCAAAGCGGAACAAGTTTTGAGGCACGGCTTACCCTACACAGTTTAGGAGGTGCGCTGGTTTCGGCCACCACCGTACAAGTATTGCCTGGCAATAACCTGTTTTACCTGGATGTAATTTCCATTCCACCGGCAGTGTATTTTGTACGCCTGGAGCAAAAAAGCACCGGCATCGGAGAAGTAGTTAAACTGAACGTGGTCCGGTAAGTTTTTTAAAATGAAATAAGTTTTGATTACATGGTTTGGGGTTACTTACCGTAATCCTAAATCATGTAATCAAACCCTTGTCATGCACCACCCCAACTAACAACTATCAACTCACAACTAACAACTAACAACTAACAACTGTCCACCACCCCAACTAACAACTATCAACTCACAACTAACAACTAAAAAAACCAATATCTTGCGCCTCAAAACATGAATTCATACGATGTACTCATCATCGGAGGCGGTCCTATTGGGTTGGCCTGTGGCTTGGAAGCCCAACAAGCAGGATTAAATTACTTGATTATCGAAAAAGGGACTTTGGTCAATTCCCTGTACCACTACCCTTCCAACATGACCTTTTTTTCAACTTCCGAAAAACTCGAAATTGGCGGTGTTCCTTTTGTATCGCTCAATGCCAAGCCTACCCGCAATGAGGCCCTCGAATATTACCGGCGGGTGGCCGAGTCGCGCCAATTACAAATTCGTCTTTTTGAGCAAATATTGACCGTGAAAAAAGCGGAAGATGGGTATGTGGTACAAAGTTCGAAAACGACCTATTTTACAAAAAACATCATTATTTGCACCGGTTTTTACGACATACCCGTGCTTTTAGGGGTTCCTGGAGAAGATTTGTCCAAGGTGACCCATTATTACAAAGAGCCTCATTTTTATTTCCGTCAAAAAGTAGTGGTAGTGGGTGCCAATAACTCAGCGGTGGATGCTGCCCTGGAAACCTATCGCAAAGGCGCGGATGTGACCATGGTGATCAAAGGGCCGGAAGTAGGCGAACGGGTGAAATATTGGGCCCGCCCGGATATTGTCAACCGCATCAAAGAAGGATCAATCAAAGCCTATTTCAATGCGGAATTGGCAAAAATTGAACCATACAGCGTAGATATTCAAACCACGTCCGGTATTGTTCAAATCGAAAACGATTATGTAATTGCGGCCACAGGCTATCAACCCAATTTTGGTTTTTTAGAAAACATGGGCATCCAACTTTCAGCGGATGAAAAGCGCTATCCAATATATGATCCAGTTACGCAGGAGTCAAACCAGCCAGGCATTTATTTGGCGGGGGTGGTATGCGGTGGAATGGATACCCATGTTTGGTTTATTGAAAACTCAAGGGTGCATGCCGAACAAATTATCGGGCACCTGCGTCACCTTAAATCTTAACCAACCAGGCTGCAATTTTATTCAAATCAGCCTTTGGAACATTGGTTTGTGCAATCATCGGGGGGTAAGTTGGCCAGTTGCCGGGCGATGGTTTGTACACCAATTCGACAATGCGTTTTTTGGTGTATTTTTTTGCGGCAATATCTTTCCAGGAAGGACCAACTAATTTAGTGGAAAATGCATGACACGAGGAGCAAGTATATTTGCTCAAAAGCGCGCCAATTTCTACGGGAATATCAGGACCTTGCGCCTGAATCATTTCGGTACGAACCAGTTGCTGTGTTGGGGCAGCAAACATCAAAGCGCAACCCAAAGGCAACAGCACAATCCCTTTTTGTGCTTTCGTAATAATGCGTGAAATAGACATAGACAGTTTAGTTGAATTAAGCATGGGGCAAAAATATATAAATTAATCACATTATTTCGCCACTTTTTTTTAAAATTTGCCCCTTGATTGTTAAAAAACAGGAATTTTACAACCAAAACCTGCCCATATCCGGGAATCACTCATACAACCGATCTTCATGCAAGGCCCATTCCGAATATATTTTTCTGTAGACAAACAGGATATCACCTTTGCACAGCAACTGGAGCGGCATTTGCGGCAGGCGATGCCCGGAACGGAACTATTAATATGGAATGGAAGCCACCAAGTACCTGAAACCTACCGAAAGCAGGCGGCACAGTTTCTGGAAAAAACGCAATTATTCATTGCCTTCGTTTCGGTAAATTATGAAGATACCGCCAATGCACGCTGGGAATTGCAACAAGCCATGGACGTGGGTAGTCGGCGATCTGCTTTCCGTATATTGAGCGTACTAACACGCAGTGCGTTCATTCCCAATGCATTACAGGGCTTTCCAATTGCTCCGGGCGATCATGACCCCGTGGAGCAGGCTGGCCTTTCCGTCGATCGTCAATTGGTGCGGGTTGCCGAAACGGTGCGCTCCATGCTGTTCAATGCGCCAAAAGCACCCAAATTCAGCAAGGTAAAACTGAGCCTCGACCTGTCGGATGTGCGCGAACGATTGCTCCCTTTGCTCGATCGCGTTGATTTTAAACCCATTTTCGACCTCCTAAAAGCTATCGCCTACGATGCCGGTTTGCTCAAATCACTCTTTGAAGCCGAAGATGCGTTTACCAACCTGATCCAGCAATCGCGCGGCCTGAAGACCAACCTGGAGGAGTTTTTGGCAAAAAAAGAGCAATACCGAACCCAATTACAAAATATTATTCAATGGCTGCGCGAAGATGAATTGGTTCCAGCCTGGGAACGGATTTTTATTGACCACTATTATAATTTCCAAAAAGCGCCAGAACCAGCCGTCGCACCTTATTTTTTCATCCCAACGGAGCACATTGCCATTCCAGAAACCCTGCATTTGCCCGGAGCACAAGGTGCCGCTTTGAGTGCCGAGGCCATCGGGTTGCTCTCTTATCAGCAAAAACAGGATTTTCGCCGAAGTCTGTTGCTCGCACAAGATGCCATCGCCATTGAAAACTTCGCACGTGCGTATGCGCATTGCGAGCACGTAAGAACCCACATCGACCCAGAATCGGCACAACTATATGAATATTTGCTGATTACCTATATATATAACAACAAATCAGAACAAATTATAACGGATGCTTTGCGTGCAGAAGGCCGCATGCTCAACCATACGACCTTATACAGTGGCCGCCTGCAACGGTATCAGGAGGCTGGCAATTGTCCGACTTCAACCGGCACCTACAACCGTCGGGTTGCCGCAGAAATACTCTCCGATGGCATGCGCAACGTGTACGAAAGTTGGCAAGACGATTACATCCTCGATACGGGTAGGCGGACCAATGCAGATACACACCAACAGGAGGCTCGAAATTTCATTGAAGCAGCGCAATTGGTGTACCGGGCCGTGCATCCCATGCGCGGAGCCTTGCGTATTTTGGTCAACGAACTTTGCGGAGGCGGCAAATTTAATTGGGTGAGCCGAGTCGTATTTGCAGCAGATGAAATTCGGCTCCTGAGCAATGAACGTTTTGATCTGGAAAGCCAAATCACCGAATTGATTGCCCTGATTGATGTCGTAGATGCTGGTTTTCCGGAAAAACAAGCGCAACAACGCCTTTTGTTACGGGAGAATTTGTATTTTAATTTGTTGGCAAAACGGCAACTTTTGGCGGCGCAGGTAGCCGAAGAGCAGCGCAACAACCAGCAATTCACCGATATTTATGCCTCTGTCATTCGGTTTATGCAGGCTTGTTTATTGGGCAATCAAATGTTTGGGGAGGCATCCCAAAATAATAAAGACCAGTCCTTTTTGCGGCTGGCACTCGAGTACTTGCTGCCCGATTTAGTGATCGACCCGGATCCGGTCGCCTTATTCCCCCATTTGCGCTGGTTTGATTTTGATGCAAAAGGAAATTTTGTGGCACATGAAGATAGTCGTTCTTATCAGTTTGAGGCATTGGCAATTTTAGAAAAAATTGTACACGCACATGCCGGAAAAGCCGGATGGATGCAGGTTGCCCCTAATATTAAATCGGCTGTTTATCATCAGTTTAATGCAGATACAGAAGCGCTATATGCATCCGTAAAAACAGGCTTGAAATGGACGGATATCCGGCGCATGCACCCCGTGGATGCCCGAAAAAAGATCATCACCTGCCTGCAACGCTGGATGAGTGCCTATTACGCCTTTCCAGAACTTGGACAACCGATGCTCGATCTGATCATCACCGAAATTGTAGGCCTGGGGCAAATGAACTGGCTTTT
>Ga0247838_1004445_pt1 | contig 14919 bp, 6 predicted proteins | sample LaCruzMarch2015__5_FD_189097 | JGI IMG/M metagenome (GOLD analysis project Ga0247838, IMG submission 189097) | Freshwater microbial communities from meromictic Lake La Cruz, Castile-La Mancha, Spain - LaCruzMarch2015_15m | ecosystem: Environmental > Aquatic > Freshwater > Lake | place: Spain... | reverse complement strand
TGACAAAGAAATGAATGTGTAGTATTTCCTAGCAAACCGACATACTTCATGGATTATTTCCAGCGGTCTTCAAGCGCTTCAGCAGTAATTGATATGGCTAAGCTTGCAATCGGATAAAGAATCAGCTCGGTAAAATATTGAATCCCTGGCGCATCAGAATTCCCACCACCTCCACATGCGACTAGCGCTCCTGATGTACCAATTGCGCCGATTCCTTTAAGTACAAGGCGGCGGTTAAAGTTAACTGAGTTCATTGATTGATTTTTTAGTAAGTTGATAGAATTTGGGTGCTGATATTAAAAATTTCTTCTTTAATATACCCTTAATCACTTATTTAGAGCGGCTCTAGCTCCGCCTCACGAATTCGGAAAGAAAAAACCTTCAGGATATTAACTCTAAATTGCTGCGCAGGAGATCGTGTTAATCTTGTCTTAATCCGAACTAACATTGGACAAGGCTTGGGGAATCACTCTCTATCATTGCCTTGGCAACAATCGTATCAATATGAACTAACGAGGCAAGTTTTCGCTGTGAGGAACTCTTTATGACCATGCAACATCTAATACATCAATGTGTTGCTTTCCAAGGTAAAGGCGATCATCAGGCTGTGGTTTCTCTTTTGGAGCCTCAACTGGTTGAGTTGGGGCGTAATGATGATAAAACCCTGGCTGCCAATTTTTACCATCTTTATGGTGTTTCTTTATATCGCCTTAACCGTCTTGAAGAGGCTTATGCAAGCTATGAACGAGGTCTAAATTTGCATTCGGAGTTTCCTGCGCTATTAAACAGTATGGGATTTGTATTGCAAGATTTGGGTCGATTAATTGATGCACGTGAAAAATTTGAACAAGCTTTGACTTTAGCCCCCGAAATGGCTATGGCTCGCTTGAATTTGGGGATGATTCAACTTAAGCTGGGTGATTTTGCCAATGGATGGGAAAATTACGAAGCTCGCTGGACTGGCTCAGCAGAAAGTAGTTTGGGAACTTTTGTGCAGCCTGCATGTCCACTTCCTCAATGGAATGGAGAGTCAAGTACTCATGATTTACGGCTATTAGTTATTGCGGAACAGGGTTTTGGAGATACATTTCATTTTTCTCGTTACTTAAACGATGTTTCTTTGCGCTTTAGAAAGATTGGTTTCATTTGTTCGGCACCAACTTTGCGCTTAATGGAGTGGTCTTATGAGCATGGGATTGTGTTATTTACGCACTTCCCACTGGATTATGGAGTTTGGGATTTACAGTGCTCTCTGATGTCTTTGCCACGCGCGTGCCAAACACGACTCGAAAATATTCCTGGTAATACACCGTATTTGAGCATCCCAATTCCAGCAAAAAAACACTGGTTGGAACGATTAAATACTGTTGCTCCAGGAAGAATGCGGGTTGGAGTAGCCTGGGCTGGAAGAAAAGCTCATCAATATGATGATAGAAGAAGTTTAAGTTTTGAACAGTTTTTACCCATACTTAAGACTCCATTTGTGACTTGGATTAGTTTGCAAAAGTGGGCGACTGAAGAAGTGCGACCTCAAATTCCTGTTGAAATTGATTGGGTAGATTGGACTGAGGAGTTAACTGATTTTGCTGATACTGCAGCACTAATTGATGGATTGGATTTGGTTATTTCAATTGACTCATCTATGGTGCACTTGGCTGGAGCATTAAATAAGCCAGTGTGGATGTTAAATCGGTATGACTCCGAGTGGCGATGGTTTAGTGGGCGAATTGATAGTCCTTGGTACCCCAGTCTGAGAATTTTTAATCAGTCAGAATTTGGCATTTGGGATGATGTGATCGCTAATATCAGTCAAGCTTTGCTTGAACTACCCATTCCTCAGATCCCTGCTAAGCCAAGGTCGGTAAGGGTATTACCAATTTCTGTGAGCAACACTATTCAAAACTTTGGAAATCATTTTTCCACTAATGGTTTGACTATAGAGCAAGCAATTCAATTAGCTGGCCAACATCATGTGGGGGGGAGGTTGGTTCAGGCCGAGGAAGTATTGCGGCATATTTTAAAAATAGACCCTAAACATGCCCACGCCCTGCATTTATTAGGAGTAGTTACTTATCAGGCTGGGCAAAGTATTTTGGCCTTAGACCTAATGAGGCAGGCTATTGCAAGTAATCCACAAGTGGCACTTTTCCAAACTAATTTTGCCGAAATGTGTCGTCAACAAGGCAGGCTTGAGGAGGCAATCGAGCATGGAAGCTATGCTATAGGCTTAGATCCCTCCTTGAGTATCGCTCATTGCAATTTAGGTATAGCACTTTATGATGCAAAAAAATATGATGCCGCACAAATTGCCCATGAAAAAGCACTGGAAATTCAGCCTGATTTGGTTCAGGCAATCAATAATTTAGGGAGCATAGAAAGGGCACGAAATAATAGTTTAGCGGCAATTGGATGGTACCAAAAGGCACTTAAAATTAATGGTGAGTATGAGGAATCTTTAATTAATTTGGGGGCTGTATTGGTAGAAGCGAATCGAGCTGAAGAGGCACTTCCTTTACTGCTTAAAGTATTGGATCTTAGACCCAATTCCTCGGTTGGGTTACGCAATTTGGGCTTGGCTTATTTTAAGCTAAAAGATTTTGATAAGGCGGAGTCACTGTTACGTCGCGCATTAATTCTTCAGCCGGAGGATAGTCAATCAAAGATGCTGTTAGTTAGTATTCTTCAAGAGCGCGGTGACTTTATTGAGGCCATTTCGGTATTAAAAGCGTATTTAGATTTGAATGATGGCCATGCTCATCTGTGGGCCCAATTGGGATGGCTTCATATGGAGCGGACTCATTCAGAATTGGCTCAGGCTGCCTTCAAAAAAGCATTGGCACTTGAGCGTGAAAATAAAGAGGCAGTGATCGGAATGGCAACCCTTTGTCTTCGAATGGGTGAGGATAAAAGGGCTAAATATTATTTGAAAAAATTAATAAAGCAAGACCCTGGAAATTTAACTGCCCTCTCCCTTTTAGCGCAAGCTCAAAATAAGTAAAAAGATAATCAAACTTCATACGTACTTAGATCATCAAAAAAAAGCGCTACACAACGTAATAATGAATTGTTTTTTTCATTTTTATCCTAATTTGCGGAGCATTATATTTTTCTCATCTCTATGTATATTGCAGGCGTGTTCATCTTATTCATCTAGTGTTGATGAAAGAATTTCCCAAGCACGCTCTTGGTCACAAAAGGCCGGTTGGTTAGAATTAAACTTAAATACAGAACCTTTTCAGTTGCGTGCTTATGTAAATCAAGAATCACCGATTAATAAAGAATTAACAATTTATATTGAAGGCGATGGATTGGCCTGGGTTAATGGTCAATATCCTTCAGCTGATCCTACTCCTCAGCATGCTATGGCGCTAGCATTGGCTTTGAGGCAACCTATTGGCGCTGTTGCTTATTTAGCTAGACCATGCCAATTTATTGGAATAGAAAATCGTCAACTATGCAAAACCTCTGTTTGGACTTCGGCGAGATTTTCTGAGGAAGTGGTTCGATCAAACAATCAGGCGATTGATAGCTTAAAGTTAAGATTTAACGCTCAAAAAATTAATTTAGTTGGATATTCTGGCGGCGCTGCGATTGCTTTACTGATAGCTGCTCGTCGAGATGATGTGCAAATGCTTATTAGCATTGCCGGTAATGTTAATCCCCATGCATGGGCCAGTGAACTTGGCCTAGAAAGCCTAGACGGTTCATTGGATACAAGGCGGGACATTTCTGGTCTTTTAAAAATTAAGCAAGTCTATTTTATTGGCGGTCAGGATCGCGTTGTCTCGCCCGCTTCTACTTATGCTTTTGCAAATAGCTTTCCAACTAATTTTTCTCCAATAGTGATTGAGATCCGAGCAAATGGACATGTTTGCTGCTGGGATGAGCAATGGTCTAATTTGTGGAAATCTATCCCCATTTTTTTACCCGTGAGACGCTAGAAATCTTTGTTCTAATAGTTTATATATTAGTAGTAACCCTTAGTAGCCCATAGATTAGGCTCAAATAATTTCTCCGATTTTTTCGTTCGTGTATATTTTAAAGTATTAGCTATTCAGCCAATGTCCTTTAACATGTTTCTTTCATTTCACGATGGCTCTTCTTGAATAAATCCTACCGAATTGTTTGGAATAAGGCCCGCAACTGCTTGATGGTTGTGGATGAAAATGCCAAATCAAGTGGTAAAGGCAATTCTGCCAGTAAATTTCTGGTTGACGGCGTCGCTGCAGCTATTTTGACCTTGGGCGCTGCTCAGGCATTTGCTACCGATTGGGACATCACAGGGCCCACTACAACCCCGCTCACTCTGAATGATGGCGATAGCGTAGCTATTCAAATCGGTGGATCAATCAATACTGGAGCATTACTCAATACTCCGGCCATATCAAATACGATTGGTGCAACCATTGGCTACATCAACAATATGGGTACTGTTAGTTCAGTTGGAAGTAGTAACTCCGCCAACGCTATAGATCTAATTGGTGGAACTATTTCAGGGGGTATTAGCAATGCTGGATCCATCTTTGGTGGTTTTAATGGCATAAGCGTCAGCAATAACGCTAGAGTAATTGGACCAATTATTAATAGTGGCACTATTACAGGGACTGGGGTTCGCGCTAATGGCGTTGGGTTTTATGGTAACTATCCCGATGCGATAGGTGCATACGCAACTGTTGCTGGGTCCATTGTAAATACTGGGCTCATTCAAGCAATTTCAAGCGAGTCCCTGGCTGCAGGTTTGTATTTCGAGGCTAATGGCACGACTTCAATAGGCAATGCTCAATTTGGAAATATCAGCAATGAAGGATTAATTGATGGCAGGGGAGCTAGCCTGGCAGGCGCTGGAAGTTTTGCTGGCGATGGTTTCGGTATCGAAATTCGTTCCGTAAATCTAGTGAATATGGAAGGTAGCCATCAGTCTCTGCAAAATAGTGGCACATTGAGTGGCATTGGCGGATCTGTCGAAGGGCTAAATTCAAGCGGTGGTAATGGCTACGGCTTTGATATTCATTCTGGTAGTCTTAGTAATTGGTTTATACCTGGAAGCAGTATTCAAAATAATGGCCTCATATTGGGTCTTGGAGGGAGCGCATTAAATGATAGCTCTATTGCTGGTTCAGGATTTGGAGTAAATGTCTCGACTGGAAGTATTGGCATTAACCATCCCACGTCATCTGGGGCCATTAGTAACAATAATTTAATAGAAGGAGTTGGCGGAGACGCAACTGGAGTTTCCGCAATAGCGGGTGCTGGTTATGGGATGAACTTATCTACGGCTTCAATTGGAGCTTGGTCTGGCCCATCCATTGCGAATCCTACTGTAGCTGGAGGAATAGTTAATTCTGGAACTATTCTTGGAAGAGGTGGAGTTGCTAGCGGATCCATGGGAACCTCTGGTATTGGAGTTGGGATTGCATTATCAAACAGTACGACAAATAATGGGCTGATTAATTCAGGGTTAATTCAAGGCATTGGTGGTAGCGCACTATCTTTTGCTGGCGCTGGTATAGGTATTCAAGCTAGTGAATCATTCCTGGTTGGAGGAATAGAAAACCGTGGAACCATTCAGGGTTTAGGCGGCAGTTCCAGTGGCATATCTTCTGCAGCTGCAGGAGATGGACAAGGGTTGGTGATTGGAGCAAATAGCCTGCTTTATGGCTTGAGCAATAGCGGTTTGATTCAGGGTGTGGGCGGGATTAGTTTAGGATCATCTGTGAGCGCCGGACTTGGTCACGGCATTGCGCTTTCCAGTTCAATCATTGTTGGTGATGTATCTAACAGCGGCACGATTCAAGGGATGGGTGGTAACACTAGTGGCACATCTGCTTCATCTGGCGCTGGTAAAGGATTGCTGGTAACTAACGGTAGTCAAGCTACTAGTTTTATAAATTCGGGCTTGATAATTGGTAGTGGTGGCAACTCATCTATTTCCACATTAAATACTGGGGTTGGGTATGGTTTTGAGATCTCTAATTCATCCATTACTGGAGGGATCAATAACAGCGGGACTATTCAAGGTATCGGTGGAAATTACGCAAGCCTTAGAACTGCCAGAGGCTATGGAATCTTCATTGGGGCCGATGCAAATATTGCTGGAGGGATCACTAATAGTGGACTTATAAGTGGCAATACAAATGCTATTTACGTAGATTCAACGGCAACCGTTTCTCGCATCAATGTATCGGGAAACAATAGTGCAAGGTTTGATGGCTCTATTTATGCTCCCAATACTGGACTTTATGTAACAAGTGGCTCAACTTTTACACTAAGTTCATCCTCCCCTTATATTGTGCGCGAATTTTATAACGAGGGAACAATTGTCCTTAACCCAGGAAGTCCCTCAACAATTGCTGGATTGACATCCAATGGTTTATTTACACAAGCTATCGATGGCTCGATGGAAGTGGTGGTTCGCGGTACGCAGAGCGGCGCTTATGGTAGTTTATATATTGATGGCAGCGCATCTGTTGCGGGTAGCATAAACCTCAATTTTTTAAGCTCTAGTTATGGTATTTCCTCTGGCTCAACAATCGCTGGTGTACTGATCGATACTGCTGGCATTACTTCATCCGGCTTAAATGTTACAAGTAATAGTGTCCTGTTAACATTTTCAGGGCAGATTATAGGAAACCAGCTTGATATCGTGGCTCTGGGCACTAACGCAGGTGTTTGTGCGGGCACGGTTGCTGTAAATAGTACTGGCCCATGCTTAGTTGGGTTTGACTCTCCATCCTTAGTCGTAAATTCAGGGGTAACCATCTCAGGTGGCAATGCTGGCATCCGAGTTCTAACCGGATTTAGCGATGGGGCTAACGCATCAGGTTTTGGAATTAATAATCAGGGCCATGTGCAGGGATATCCATTTGGCATTGAACTCCAAAGTGGCGCAACTTTAAGTGGTGGAATTACTAATGCTGGGGTAATTGGCGGCGGTACAGATGGGGTTTATTTACGAAATGCAAAATTAGTAGGCCCCTTCCAAAACTCTGGCGTAATTAATCCAATCTATCAAGGCATTATTTTGGAGAATTCCTCTATCGTTGGTGGGCTGAATAATTCTGGATTGATTACCGGAATTAATGCAGCCGTTAATCTAAGCGGAAGTTATGTTGAAGACATTACCAATACTGGAACTATTTCATCGTCTGGCAATGCCTTCTATTTGGTTAATGGGTCTACTGTTAACGGTCAATTTCTCAATTCGGGTTCGATTCAAGGCGATCCCGTCGGTTATGGAGGCGGTAGAGGCCTTTTACTAAGTCAATCTGCACTCAATGGAGACTTTATCAATGCGGGTAAGATTTCTGGGAATACTGCTGTTGAGTTATATCAAAGCAATCTTATCGGTACAGTTGCCAATAGCGGCACCTTATCTGGCGTAAGTAATGGGCTTTATATCAGCGGATCCTCCATAGCTGGCAGCATGATTAATGCAGGCTCTGTTGCTGGAGCATCGGCAATCGTTATAGCCTCTTCTAGCCTTGGAGCGGTTAACAATAGTGGCACCTTATCCGGAGCAGGTTATGGGCTTTACATCGCAGGATCCTCCGTAGCTGGCAGCCTGATTAATGCAGGCTCTGTTGCTAGCAATGAGACCGCAGTGTATTTAGTCTCCTCCACCTTAGGTGGAGGGATTGCCAATAGCGGCACCTTATCTGGCGTAGATAATGGGCTTATCATCGACGGATCCTCCATAGCTGGCAGCATGATTAATGCAGGCTCTGTTGCTGGAGCATCGGCAATCGTTATAGCCTCTTCTAGCCTTGGAGCGGTTAACAATAGTGGCACCTTATCCGGAGCAGGTTATGGGCTTTACATCGCAGGATCCTCCGTAGCTGGCAGCCTGATTAATGCAGGCTCTGTTGCTAGCAATGAGACCGCAGTGTATTTAGTCTCCTCCACCTTAGGTGGAGGGATTGCCAATAGCGGCACCTTATCTGGCGTAAGTAATGGGCTTTATATCAGCGGATCCTCCATAGCTGGCAGCCTGATTAATACAGGCTCTGTTGCAGGAGGCGCCTTTTTAATCGCCTCGTCTGTTGAGGCAGTTAACAATAGCGGCACCTTATCCGGAGCAGCTTATGGCCTGGTGATAGCGGACTCCTCTCTAAATGGAAGCCTGATTAATACAGGCTCTGTTGCTGGAGCATTGGCAATCGTTATAGCCTCTTCTAGCCTTGGAGCGGTTAACAATAGCGGCACCTTATCCGGAGCAGCTTATGGCCTGGTGATAGCGGACTCCTCTCTAAATGGAAGCCTGATTAATGCAGGCTCTGTTGCTAGCAATGAGACCGCAGTGTATTTAGTCTCCTCCACCTTAGGTGGAGGGATTGCCAATAGCGGTACCTTATCCGGGACAGATTATGGGCTTTATATCAACGGATCCTCCATAGCTGGCAGCCTCATTAATGCAGGGTCTGTTGCAGGTAATGACTACGCAGTGTATTTAGTCTCCTCCACCTTAGATGAAGGGATTGCCAATAGTGGCACCTTATCCGGAGCAGGTTATGGGCTTTACATCGCAGGATCCTCCGTAGCTGGCAGCCTGATTAATGCAGGCTCTGTTGCTGGAGCATTGGCAATCGTTATAGCCTCTTCTAGCCTTGGAGCGGTTAACAATAGCGGTACCCTATCCGGGACAGATTATGGGCTTTACATTGTAGGATCCTCCATAGCTGGCTTTATAAATAGCGGATTAATTATTGGAGTTAACAATAATTCGTATAGCTACTCAAGTGATGAGCAGGTTTATGTCGGAGGAGACTCTGGTTATGGATTGTTTGCCGTAAATAATATAATTTTAGGGTCTTATAGCAACAGTGGGCTTATTCAGGGATTTGGGCGCGCAGAAAATATTGAAGCTACAGTAAACGGCTCCTCCGTAACCGGTCGTGCAAGTCTCGAAGTGTATAGTGGATCTGGCATTGGAGCTATGTTCTATGATGGTTTCAGTGAAGGTGGGCTAATAAATACCGGTTCAGTTATTGGTGTTGCTGGAAACAATAATATCCAAGGTGTTCTTGCGCAGCCAATTGATCCATCGCTACTGGATGGTGGGCTAGATGTATTTGCTACGGGTGGTATTGGTTTAGGTATAGGCGTCCAAGGAAGTACCAGTGCTGGCAGTATTAATAACCAGGGCCTGATTGAGGGGGTTGGGGGAAATGTCAGCACTAATGTCACGTATATCAATTCCAGCCTATCTACAAGCCTAAGTCATCTCGCCGATGGTGGAGGCGGCACTGGAGTTCGGTTTATTTATTCAGATCTTTCAGAGGTAGTTAATTCTGGAATCATCCGTGGGGTAGGGGGATCTTCTCAGGCGATGATTACTGAGTCGGCATCCTATGCTTCCACTAATCTCAGGGTACAAGGCGGAGATGGGGTTGGCTTAGATATCACAGACTCGCTCATTAATCGCAATTTTGAAAATTCGGGCTTGATTGAGGGCTGGGGCGGATCAGCAGCCGCTAGCAATACTTCTACAACAGTTCAAGGTGGTATTGGTGCTGGTGTAAGGTTGAATAGCCTTAACTATACGGATAGCCCTGTTTTTGTAGATACAACAATCGTAGGCTCTATTATAAATAGCGGAACGATTCAAGGGTTTGGTGGTAGTGTCAGTGGTGGCGCTCTTGCAAATGGGGGCGATGGATTTGGAATGCTTTTAGGGGGATTTGATACCACTACCTCGCTTACTGGAGGTGTCATAGTAAGTCAAGGGATTACCAATTCTGGATTATTACAGGGCAATAGTGGACTTGCTGCGGGTGCTGACGCAATTTCGGGTAATGGCTATGGAGTTTTTATTACATCGAACTCTGTGGTTGAAAGAGGTATTCGTAACTCGGGAACAATTACTGGTAATTCTGCTGCCGGCCTCTATTTATCGAATGCCACTATTAATGGAGGGATTAATAATATTGGCTTGATTGGTGGTGGCAATCAAGGCATTGCAATTAACGAAAGTTCGCTAGTAACAGGTGGCATCAATAACTCTGGAACTATCAGCGGGAGATTGCATTCTATATATCTAGATAACTCTAGCATTTTATCTGGTGGAATTAATATTGCAGGAACTTCTGCTGCATTGATTGGGGACCTTAGCGCAAGTACATCAACATTAAATATTCAGTCTGGCGCAATTTTTGGCAATACCAATTCTATTAATGTTGGCAGTCTTAATATAGAAAGTGGCGCTATTTTTAACTTGTCGCAGGGTTCTAGCACTACTTATGGCTCAGCAATTGCGGGTGCTTTATCGATTGCAAGTGGTGTTCAAGTGACCGATAGCGTTAGGAATGCAGGGACGCTAGCAGTAATTGCTGGGCAAAGTCCCACAATTACCGGCGATTACCAGCAAGAAACTAGAGGCATCTACCAAACTCAATTGGTTTCTGCCAATAATTACGGAAAATTTAATGTAACAGGCACCGCGACTTTAAATACTGGTTCAGTCATTAACGTTAATGTGGTAAATACTCCCTATATAGCAAATCAAACCACCCTTTCGGGAATTTTAAATGCGGGAAGTTTGACTGCGGGATCGGTATCCAATGTCACTGTGACAGATGATAGTAACTGGTTAGAGTTTGCGGCAAGTTCAGCCTCTAACCCTAATAGCCTGGATTTAATTGTTACGCAGTCATTAAATATGGTTACAGCTGTGGAGCAGAATAATAACCCATCTGCAATAGGCTCCGCTACTGTGTTGCAAGGTTTTGCTGTAAATCCTTCCGCAACCATGCAAGGTGTTGTGACTAGATTGTATGAGCAGCCAACAACTTTAGCAGTGTCTAACGCTATCTCTCAAACTGTACCGGTACTAGTGGGGGCAGGATCTTTGATTGCTGCGCAAACCCAGCAAAACTTAAATCAAATTATGCAAGGACGACAGAACCAATTGCGTGGGCTTTCATCTGGTGAGGAGTTTATTGGCAACCGACATGCCTGGATGAGGGGTTTTGGTAGTTGGGCTAGCCAAGGAGATGTGAATAATGTATCTGGATATAAGGTCAACACTGGTGGTTTAGCAATTGGCATTGATCATGAGCTATCACCCAAGGCAAATATAGGTGCCGTTTTTGCATTTGCCAATAGCAGTGTGAATAGCAATAGCTCGGCTGCTCCAAGTAGTATGACAATAAACTCCTATCAATTAGGGGCTTACGGTGACTATTCGTTGCGTCAGAATTTGCAAATTAACTACCAGCTCGATTTTGGGTTAAATAATAATAAGGAATCTCGTAATTTATCTGCGTTTAATGGTGTTCCAGGCGTAAGCTCCAGTTCTGGCAGTGTTAATGCTAATGGAAACTACAATAGTTATGTTGGTCACCTAGGCGTAGGATTGCGTCAGTTTTACCCAATGGCTCACAAGACGACTACTTTAATTCCATCTGTGCGAGCGGACTATACCACCGTTCAAAGTAGTAGCTACACTGAGACCGGGGCGGGAAGTTTAAATCTAAGTGCAAACTCTCAAACCTACAATATGATGGTGCTTGCTGCAGATATGAGGGTAGATCACATGCTTTCAGACAAGCTAAAGTTATCTGCTAATTTAGGTGGTGGCTACAATACCTTAAATAACCAAGTTCAAATGGTCACAGCCTTCCAGGGTGGTGGCCCAGCTTTCACAACGAATGGTTTGCAAACCTCACCTTGGCTTTATGGTGCGGGTTTAGGTCTTTCAGGCAGAGTAAGCAAAGAGATTGAATTAAATGTGCGCTATGACACGCAGTTTAGTAGCTCAAGTTATAACAATCAAATGGTGAGCGCAAAACTGAAATTCTTCTATTGAGGCTAATGGTTGCGGTTAAATACTAAGGCCAGAAGACTCCAAAACTTAGAAAAGTAATTTCTAATGAAGGGCTAGTGCCAATATCTGGTTAATGGCCTCCTTAAGAAGATCTGCATTTTCTTTTCTCATCAGGCTTCCTCCTAACCTTGGATTGATTTCAAGAATTTTTAAATTCCCAGCTGAATTAAATCTAAAATCTATATTGCAGGGACCACTAAACTTCAAAGGCTTTAATATTCTCTCAAATAGGGTCAATAAGTTTGTAGATATAGTAACGCGCTCGGTAGACAGTAAAGAATTCTCATTTTTAATTGAATGGGAGTTGATAAGCCTATAGCAAAGGCAACTAGCCCAATAAATTCGTCCATCTTTGCACACTAAGTGATATACAAACTCCTTGTCACTAGTAATGGCCTCCTGTATTAGTATATTTTGATTTTTCCATGGCTCGCAATTAAGATGGTCTACAAGATCGCTTTCAGTATTAACTAAGGCAATACCATTGCTACCATTTTTATTAACTCGTTTAAGTATTGCAGGATAGGATATTGTGGATAGGGATAAATATCTTTCTGGGCAGAATGAACTAAGACCTATTTCTTGCATATAATTTGCAAAGAGATCTTTAATTCCTAATGTACTTATTGTTTTTTCATCGGACGTTAATGAGTAATAATTTTTTGGGCATTGAATGATATGCCATTCCATTAAAGGTAGAATAACTGTTAAAAATTCAGAATTTCTTGGCTGCGGAATTGGATCATTATTAATATTGTTCCAAACTACAACCTCCCTAACATTTGGATGATTAATCCATAGCCTAGCATGGGGTCCTAAGGCCTGCATCCAATCGCTTGCCCATGTGCCGTAAACAATAATTCTCAATGAGCTGGTGATATTTTTAAGCATGCTCGGTCACTTTAGGAGTCAAGGCGAACGTATGAAAATTTACGCTACACTCAAGAGAATTTAGTTGGATAATAAAATCATTCCCTGACGAATAAAAAATATTCTTCAAATAACTCTATCCCATGAAAAATATAAGTTCAAAAATAGTTCCAATAGTAATACCCTATTTTAATGCTCCCGAAGCCTTAAGTCTTACTATTAAACGTGTAGAAGCATTGATAGGGGTAAAAACAAAACTATTTATTCGGGACAATACGGTCGATAATATTTTATTTACTCGTGCGGTAAATGAGGGATTGCGGCAATTCTCTTTTTCATCTAAATATGATTACATTTTAGTCCTTAATCACGATGCTTTATTGCATCCAGAGTCCTTAAAGCAAATGATTGCTACCATGAACTCTGATCCACAGATTGGAATCTGTGCTCCAGTCGCTCTTTCAAAAGATAAGGCTGTTAATTGGGCTGGCTCTGCTCAAGCATTTCCTTGGGGATGTCATATTACTTGTAACTTAACTGAGTTACCTACGCATCCCTTCGAAACTTACTGGGTAAATGGGGCATGTATGCTACTGCGCAGTGAAATGATTAGAGAGATTGGGTTGTTAGATGAAAATATGAAATTTATTTGCTCTGACTCTGATTACTCTTTTACTGCTCGCGCAAGAGGCTGGAAATGTATCGTTGTGCAAGATGCGTTCGTTGATCATGAGCCTCATGGTAGTGCCGACATGGTCACGCCCTGGTTAAATAAGATTAAATTGGAAGATCAGTTATTTTTTGCAAAGAAGTGGGTATCTGCTGATTTATATCGGCATTTATCTTATGAGGGGGCAAATTTAAATCTTGCTTTTATTCAGGCTGAAATCAGGAATACCCAGCTTATTCTTGACCAGTTGAATAGCAATTCTCATGCCGATAAAAATGAATGATCTTGGCCAAACCAAACCTTTCTCGGTGATTGGTTTTTTTCTATCAGAAGTTGGCTTAGGTCAAACCGTTAGGAATATTGCCTCCTCTCTTTTTGAAGTGGATTTTCCTATCAATTGTATTAATATTGATCTGCCTGGTAGATCCAACATAACGGATTTTTCCTCGCATTGCATTCCTTGGGTACCTTCTGTTAATAACTTTCTTGTTTGTGAAATGGGAACAGCCGTATCTTTGCCTGAACAAATTCAGCAACTCGGAAAAGGGGCCAGGGAATTCCTATACCCATTATGGGAGCTGGACAGATTGCCTTATGAAGTTGTAGAAAAATTAAGTTTTTATGATGAAATTTTTGCCCCCTCTCAATTTATTGCGGATACTTTTTCCCAATATACAAATAGGCAGGTTTCTGTAATACACCACCCTGTCGACATACCTACTAGATTGATGCCTAATATTTTGGTGGATGGAAAGCTAAAAATATTTAGTTTTTTTGATTCTGATTCATTTATTTCAAGAAAAAATCCTAAAGCAGCATTGGATGCTTTTCAAATTGCATTTCCTAAGTCAATTAATGATGTGGAGTTGACGGTAAAAGTAAGGGGGAGCGGGGAGGGTGGCAGAAGATTGCTGCTGGAGTATGCCTTGAATGATCCTAGAATTAAAATTATTGATAAAAATTTGGATCGAGCATCAATGGATGATTTGATTCAGGGATGCAATGTATTCTTATCTCTACACCGTTCGGAGGGGTTTGGTTTGGGATCGGCGGAATCATTGGGAAGGGGTAAGATCGTCGTATCAACCAATTACGGTGGAACCTGCGATTTCATCAATGCTAATACAGCATACCCTGTGGGGTATAGGCTTATTCCGGTTAAGCAAACTGAGTATCCATTTGCATTAAACCAAATTTGGGCTGATCCGTATATTGATCAAGCGGCCTCATATCTTCAGGAGATTTATGCTGACTTTGCTAAGGCTCAAAATCTTGCCCTTAAAGGGAGGGAGCTAATGATTGGCCAGCACTCATTTAAATCGGTAGGGGACCAGATGAAATCTTTATTTTTAGAGCGTGGGTATATCTAATCCATCTATGATGGTATGCGCCCTAATGCTGCCCAATGCCATGTTTAAATATTGATCTAAGTGACCTCCCCCCAATAACCGGAGGATTTAAAACTAGAATCCTGTCATTCATGACCGAGTTTTCTGACCTTGTTTTACAAACTCATTAGGGGTCAGATTTCCTAAGGAGCTATGAGGCCTTTGTTCAT
>Ga0247838_1004431_pt1 | contig 14963 bp, 14 predicted proteins | sample LaCruzMarch2015__5_FD_189097 | JGI IMG/M metagenome (GOLD analysis project Ga0247838, IMG submission 189097) | Freshwater microbial communities from meromictic Lake La Cruz, Castile-La Mancha, Spain - LaCruzMarch2015_15m | ecosystem: Environmental > Aquatic > Freshwater > Lake | place: Spain... | reverse complement strand
CGAATCATCTCGATTTCCAAGAGGCTGATTTTCTCGATCGAATAAAGCCCTTGTAGCTGTAGTGGCTGTCTATGACTGCCGAATCGAACCTAAATCCCCGGATTGCGGAAAAAGCTTTGCGTTTTTTAAAAAACAATAACATCTTACTGTATTATGAAATCAAAACTTACGGAAGTGTTTCTTCGTGAGTAAGATGAGTATGTGGCTCTAAATCCTAAATTGGATATTGCCAGTCAAGGTCTTACTCCTGAGTTGGCTTTGGCGAATCTGCGTGAGGCAGTAGGGTTGTTTTTGGAGTGTGCCGCCGCCAATGAGATCGAGGGGCGCCTGAGCGGCGAGACTTGGATTACACAGTTCGAAGCCGACTATGCCCAAGCGTAGAAAGTTCTCAGGAGAATCACTATGCAAGATTTTTGAGGAGAATGGCTTTTTGCTGTTCGGCAGAGGGGAAGTCATCGCATCATGAAAAAAGTGCTGCCAGCGGGAACGATCACTGTGCCCGTTCCTATTCACAACGATCTCAAGCCCGGCACGCTGGCTTCTATGATCCGGCAAAGCCAGCTGGATCGTTCTTTGTTTCAGTGACTGAAAAGGCAGCATCTCTTTTTTCAATCAGTGGCAAAATCATAGGGTGAAGAACCGCAAACAGACGGCTGGTCGGTTGCGTAGAAGACTACCGAAGGCAGCCAATCTGATCGCATTTGCATGGCCGGATGGAAAACGAGCCTCCGGTGCTCAGAGGGGGGCCGCGTCTCTTAGTCTGAAGGCTACGTCGGCATCTTTGGGATGCCCGGTGGTGTTTGCTTTTTCATGTGACATCTTGCAATTTCAAATAGAGTTTTTTATAATGCAAGATATGAAGCGCGCCTGCACCCAATTAATGCAAGACTATCTAAAGGCGTTTCCATGTGTGGTTTTACTCGGAGTGCGGCAATGCGGCAAGACGACGCTGCTTCACACCTTGCCTCAAGAGTGGAGGCATTTCGATTTGGAGAGGCGTGCTGATTACGATATAATCTCCCGCGATCCCGATGCGTTTTTGCGTCTCCATCCGGCGCAAACCGCATTGGATGAAGCCCAGATTCTTCCTGAGTTGTTTCCCGCTTTGCGGGTGGCGATTGATGATCATCGTTCTGAAAAAGGGCGCTTTGCCATCACTGGTTCGAGTTCGCCGGCCTTGGTTCGCTCCATTTCCGAAAGCCTCGCCGGCCGAGTGGGCATTATTGAAATGGCCCCATTTTCTTGGGAGGAGGTTACGGGCACGACTGGGCGAGATAGTTTTTTACGGCGGTTGCAGGATTGCAAAGCGGCCCCGCAGGATCTCATCAACGGGCTCGAGCATCGTGGCGACATCGGGCTTGCCCACGACTATTGGTTTCGCGGTGGCTTCCCTGAGCCTTGGCTGAATCCAGACGCGCAATTCCGGTCGATCTGGATTGAGCAATATATCCAGTCATATCTTTACCGGGACGTGAAACGCCTGTTTCCCGGGCTTGATGATGTGCGGTTTCGTCGGTTTCTCGAAATGCTGGGAGGTCTCTCCGGTCGGGTGATCAACTATGCTGAAGTGGCACGCGCACTCGGCGTTTCTCAACCTACGGCGAGGGATTACTTTGATATAGCGCACGGAACTTTCGTTTGGCGAACCGTGCCGGCCTACACTAAAGATTCACTCAAGCGCGTGGTCAAACACCCGCGCGGCTATTTGCGGGATACTGGACTCCTTCACGCCCTGCTGCGTCTTCCCGACCGGGATGCCGCGCTCAGTCATCCGCAGATGGGGGCATCGTGGGAAAGCATGGTAGTGGAGGAAATCCTGCGTCAACTAAATGCGATGGGAGTTTTCCACAATTATTCTTACTACCGCACAGGCGGCGGTGCTGAAGTGGATCTTGTGCTTGAAGGACCATTCGGCTTGGTAGCAGTAGAAATTAAACACACCTCGACTGTGTCGGCGCGCGATCTCCGTGGGCTACGGGATTTCGTGAGTAGCCATCGCGCCCGGCTCGGCGTGGTGATCAATAACGACACCGCGCCTCGCCTCTACGATGAAAACATCATCGGCTTTCCTTTTACGCAGCTTTAACCCGATAGCGGATTTTATTTTTGCGCGGCTGTCTATGACTGCCGAATGGGAAAGGCCCCAGCGCTCGTAGTGACGCTACAAAACGGCAGTCATAGGAAGCCGCTACAGCCCCACACCCCGCTACAATCCCCCTAAAATGATTTTGCTGTCCATGATTTTGTCAATAGAGTCGCCGCAACAGAGCAAACCTGTTCATGAAAGCCAAAAAGCCAATTTCCTGAAGCCGGCGTCAAATAATTCCAAAATTTGACTTTCTATTTCATGAATTACGAGTAAATAAATCGACCCCTTTTCCATGCGATTCCTTCTGACCCATCCCAATTTTCCCTCTCAGTTACGCTCTGTGGCACAGGTGCTGGCGGCGAATCCCAATAATGAGGTCCGCTTTCTAACCAATACCGACAATGGTGAGATTGCAGGGGTCAAAAAAATTATCTACAAGCCAAAGCGGGATCCAGCGCCGCAGACGCATCATTATTTGCGTGGCTATGAGCAGGCGATTTTGCATGGGCAGGCTGCTTACATGGCCTGTATGGAAGCGAAAAACCAAGGGTTCGTGCCGGATTTGATTTTTGGTCATGCGGGGTGGGGGCCGACGCTGTTTTTGAAAGATGCTTTTCCGCGCACGCCGATGGGGTTGAACTTTGAGTGGTTTTACCATGCGCACGGGACGGACTGCGATTTTGATCCAGCGGATCCGATCAATGCGGATGACGAGGCGAGGATTCGCACAAAGAATGCGACGCTATTGGCGGATTTGGCGGCGTGCGATGGCGGGGTCTGCGCCACGCGTTTCCAGTATGAGCAATTCCCGGTGCATTTGCGTTCGAACCTCGTGATCGGGCATGAGGGCATTGATACGAATTTCTTCAAGCCGAATCCGGGCGGAAAATTGGTGCTGGCGAATGGCAAGCTCGATCTCTCGGGGGTGGATGAAATCGTGACCTACGCCACGCGCGGCATGGAGCCGTATCGAGGCTTTCCGCAGTTCATCGAGGCGGCTCACTTGCTTCAAAAAGCCAGGCCAAATGCGCATGTGGTGATCGCGGGAGACAACCGCGTCGCCTACGGGAAGCAGGCTCCAAACGGGAAGACATGGAAGGACCTCTACATGGAAAAATTCCCGCTCGATTCGGCACGCACGCATTTTGTCGGGTCGCTGCCATATGGGGAATATGTGAAACTTCTTCAATGCACGAAGGCGCACATCTACCTGACGCGGCCGTTTGTGCTCTCCTGGTCGATGCTAGAGGCGATGTCCTGCGGCGCGCTGGTGGTCGCATCCAATACGCCGCCGGTTCAGGAAGTGATTACGGATGGCATCAATGGCCTGATGGTTGATTTTTTCAAGCCCGACCAACTCGCAGCCGCGCTCGACCGCGTGCTGGCGAAACCGCGCGAGTTCGACCAGATGCGGGAAAAGGCTCGCCAGACGGTGGTTGCCAAATACGACATGACCGCCTGCCTCCGCCAAAAACTGGCTTGGCTGTCTGGCCTGATGAATGCCCGGAGGTAGGACAGAATCATGGATGACAGAATCATTGGGCTGGAGGGGTAAAACATGCCAGTGCTCTTCGATTTACCTCCCGTGGCAATCGAGCAGGATCGTTTTCACGAGATTGATCGGACGGTGACGGGATGTGCCTTTGCAGCGCACAACTCACTGGGACGCTTTTTTGATGAGCGGATTTATCAGAATGAATTGTCAGAGAGATGCGCACACAGCGGTTTGGCGACGCGGTCAGAGCTGCCGATCAGAGTTTCACACAAGGAGTTTTCTAAAATCTATTATGTGGATTTTGTTGTCGAAAATTCGGTGCCTTATGAATTGAAGGCGGTTCAGGCATTGACGGGAGCTCATTGCAATCAGTTGCTCAATTATTTACTTCTCCTCGGCTGGAGGCACGGGAAGCTTCTCAATTTTCGGCCTCCATCGATTGAGTCACGCTTCATCTCCACAACATTGAACCATGCAGAAAGAATGTCTCTCGCTTTCGATGACAGAGAATGGGTTGAAACATGCCCTGAGGATGCGCTTTTAAAAGGTAGATTGCTGGATTTGCTTTCGGACCTTGGCTTGTTCCTTGATGTTTCGCTCTACCGGGAAGCATTGCTTAAACTCATGGAGAAGGATTCCTTCGGCTTACAAGATGTGGAGATTCACTCCTCTGGTAGAGTCCTCGGATTTCATCGAATGTGCCTGCTCAACCACGAAACGGCTTGGCATCTTTCGACTGTTCGAGACCATTTTGAAACCTACGGAACCCACTTAAGCCGTCTTGTCTCGCACTCAAACCTACGCTGTCTCCATTGGATTAACCTGAATCACAGGCAGGTCATTTTAAAAACCCTCAAAAAATGATTTTGCTGTCCACGATTTTGTTAACTCCTTCCACCATTCCGGCACTCATAGAGGCGCCGCTGCAGGACGGCAGTCATAGACAGGCGCTACAGCCTCCCTAAAAATGATTCTGTCATCCATGATTCTATCAAAATTTGTATGAAAGTTCTGGTCACCATTCCGCATTTTCACAATCCGAAGGGTGGGGGAGCTTACGGTTCCACCGGCACGGAGAGCGCTCGCCGCGCGGAGGCGCTTTCGCGCAGCATTGCCGGTTTGCATGAGAGCCTCGGGCCGCGGCAGGCTTTTCTTTACTGCCTCCACGAGCCGGTGCCTGGTCGCGGGAATGGTCGGCTTTTAAAGGTGAACAGCCAGGCGGCGGATTCGCTGGATATCGCCGTTTGCACGGTGGGCGACTCGCATTTGATCAACAGCCTCTCTGTGCCGAGCGGAATGTTTCATCACCAACCGGTGAAGGCCGATCCCATGATGATCGGTTTTGCGTGTCAGCAGGTGCTCAAGGCGCACTTGGGCAAATACGATTTCTACTGCTACCTCGAGGATGACCTATTGATTCAGGATTCGTTTTTCCTGCGGAAGCTGGAGTGGTTCGCCCAGACTTTCGGCAACGAGGTTTTATTGCTGCCGCACCGATTCGAAATTTCATCCAAAGAGTCCCTGCGCAAACTCTACATCGACGGACCGGTGCGACCGGATTTCACAGCCCGCTGGCAAGATGTGAACGATCGCAGGATGCTGGCTGCCGAGTTTCTCGGGCAGGAGATTTCCTTTGAGCGATGGTCGAATCCCCACTCGGGCTGTTTTTTTCTGAGTGCCTCCCAAATGGCACGCTGGGCGGAGTCACCCACCTTCGGTGATGGCGACTGCAGCTTTGCCGGGCCACTGGAGAGTGCCGCTTCGCTGGGTGTGATGACAAATTTCCGCATCCACAAACCCGCTGCGCCGCACGCCGGTTTTCTCGAACTCCAGCACTTGCACAACCGATATCTCGGAGAAGCATTGAAGACTTCTTGATCGACACATAGTATGTCATTCCCATTTTGAAAGAAGACACGGACAGACCAGACTCAACGTCGATAGATTCTGCGGAGCTTGGCTCCTACAGGCTTTGGAAGGCCCTCCTGCGGGCGCGTCTTCTGGACGAGGCGAGTGCGGGATTCGCTCCCGAGTCCGGCGAGGTGGATTCCGCCTGGCAGGGATTTTGCAAGAAATTCCAAGTCGATCCAGCGACCTCGCTGCCAGTGCCGCAAGACTACATCGGCTGTCCGCCGGAGCGCTTGAAATCCGCCATCGAGCGCGAGTGCCGGATTTCGCTTTGGAAAAAAAGCCTCTTCGACTCGCAGGCCGAGGAACACTTCGAGCGCCGCAGGGCGGCGTTGGACCGCATTGTTTATTCACTGCTTCGAGTCAAGGAGGCCGGGTTGGCCCGCGAGTTGTGGTTCCGCATCAAGGAGGGCGAGGCCACATTTGCCGAGCTCGCGCCCACCTATGCGAGTGGGAATGAAATTTACACCGCTGGCATCGTTGGTCCCGTCGCCCTGGGAGCGATGCATCCCGCGCTGGCGGGCGTGTTGAAACCTGCGCGCGCCGGCGAACTGTTGAAGCCCTTCGCCGTTGCAGAGTGGTTTCTTGTGGCGAGGGTGGACCACCATTTACCTGTGGAATTTGACGAATCCATGAAATCCCAAATGATCGAGGAGCTCTGCCATCAATGGCTGGAACAACGCACCCATGGCCGACCAACCGCTTGATACCACCGCCGGCCAAGTCGCCGACCGCATCACTGCAGGCGAGGGGCCTCTCTCCAAGGCTCCCCGGGAGTGGCTCATTCGCCTGGTCGGCGCAGGCCGGCTCGCCCGTGCCACAATAGGGCAGGTGCTCATCACTCCCGCAAAAGTGAGCGGGCATGTTTTTATGGTGCTCGAAGGGCGCGTTCGCCTGTTGGGTGTTCGAGCGGGAGATCCTCATCCTGAGCTTCTCCAGACGCTTGGTCCGGGCGGCATCGCAGGTCTTGCTACATTCGCGTCCGGAGTGCCTGTCGAGGCTGCCACGGCAGCCGTGGAATGCGTTTGCCTGATGGTGGAGACGGCCCGTTTCCGGGAACTTCTCAGCGAGGCTCCAGAACTTCAAAAGAGCGTGGAATCGACTGTGACTCCCGCAGAGTTGTTCAATCTTCTCGCGATGGATTTTTCGCGGTGTGCCTTGGATGCTTCCAAAGTCCCGGATCTGATTCGAGCAGCACTTCCCGAAGCGGTGCTCGAGTCTGGAAATGCAGATGTGCGCGATGGCTTCACCTTTTGGATTGCGGAAGGTGATACACGCGGAATGCGCTGGTCGCACGCGGATGGCCCCCTTCGCCGTATCGGCATCCCCACTGAGGTTCTGGAGCGCAGTGAGATTCCGGATGTTCCCAAGGTGGCCGGTGTCCCCGCGCCGCCTGCGTTGCCACCGGCAGAGTCGTTGCTTGACCCGCTGATCGATTACCCTGTGCTGACGACGCAAAACGGCCCACTGGAGGAGGTCATCGCCTGCTTCGGGATGTTGGCGAAATTTTTCGGCAGGGAATTTCCAAAGGAGGCCGCCCGCCGTGTGTTGTCGAACGAGGTTCCTGCCGACCGCAAGCCCTCGCTGCACACCTGTGGAAATATCGCTACCATGTGTGGCTTCGCCGCGCAGCTCGTCAAACTTCCCGCTGCCAACCTCTCCCGCGTGGAGACCCCCGCACTCCTCCTGATCGATGGAAAGGTTTCCGTGCTTTTTCAAACGGGTGCCAAAGGCGTCGTGCTTGGCGACCCGCGCAGTGGCTTGGAGCGCTTGTCTCTGGAGGATTTCCTGCCGCGCCTTTCGACCGATGTGGAAATGCTGCTACTGCGTCCGCTTCCGAAGGAGGAGAAGGAAAAATTTGGCTTCAGATGGTTTTTGCCTGCGATTCGCAAGCACAAGCGTGTGCTCATTGAAGTCTTTGTCGCTTCGTTTTTCATTCAGTTGCTCGGACTCGCAAACCCACTCCTCACGCAGGTTATCATCGACAAGGTCTTGGTCCAAAATTCGATCGACACCCTGAATGTCCTCGGCGTGCTTTTTGTGTTGATCGCCATTGCCACTGTCGCGCTTACAGCCGTCCGCACCTACTTGTTTGTCGACACCTCGAACCGCATCGACCTCGCAGTCGGTTCGCGGATCATGGATCACCTCTACAAACTCACGCTCGGCTACTTCCAGCGCCGTCCCGTGGGGGAGGTCGCGTCCCGCCTGCACGAACTCGAAAATATCCGCCAATTTCTCACCGGCACAGCGCTCACCGTCGGCTTGGATGCCCTCTTTTCCGTAGTCTACATGGCAATCATGTTTTTCTATGATGTGAAGCTGGCAATTGTGGCTCTTCTTGTTGTGCCATTCATGACAGGCGTCACGCTCTTCGGAGCACCGATCCTTCAGGCCCAAATCCGCCGCCGTTCCGAGGAGGGTGCCAAATCGCAATCGCACCTCATCGAGACACTCACGGGTGTGCAAACGCTCAAGGCTGGAAATATTGAACAACCCTCGCGTTGGGAGTGGCAAAAACGCTATGCCGGCTTTGTCAGCGCAGGTTTCCATGCCGTTCTGACCTCCACGGCGATGAACTCGATGACGACGCTGCTCAGTCGATTGGGTGATCTCGCTGTGCTCTGGTATGGCGCTGTTTTGGTCATTAAGGGCGACCTGACCCTCGGTCAACTTATCGCCTTCCGTATTATCGCGGGCTATGTCACCACGCCGCTCATGCGCCTCGCACAGAGTTGGCAGAATTTCCAAGAAGTCGCGCTCTCCGTCGAGCGGCTTGGCGATGTGATCGATAGTCCACAAGAACAGAAATCCGACGAAGCAAACAATATTCCGATGCCTGCCATCACCGGCAAAGTAGAGTTCGATAGCATCACTTTTGCCTACATCCCCGGCCAGCAACCGCAGTTGCGAAATGTTTCCTTCAAAGTTCCCGCAGGCTCCTTCGTGGGCGTTGTCGGGAAGAGTGGATCTGGAAAATCCACCGTGCTCAAACTCATCCCTCGCCTTTACAATCCCGATGCAGGCCGGATTCTTGTGGACGACTACGAGATCGCAAAAGTCGAGCTCTACTCGCTGCGGCGTCAGATTGGAACGGTGCTCCAAGACAGTTTGCTTTTCAACTCTTCGGTCTTTTCAAACATCGCCATCGGCGACCCCGATGGCTCGCCGGACGATATCATGCGCGCCGCGCGGGTCGCTGGAGCGCACGACTTCATCATGAGCCTCCCGCAGGGTTACAATACGCAGGTCGGCGAGCAGGGGCGCGCCCTCTCGGGCGGCCAGCGCCAGCGGATTGCGATCGCCCGCGCCGTGCTGCAGCGGCCCCGCCTGCTCATCCTCGACGAGGCAACCAGCGCGCTGGATTCCGTTTCGGAGAACCAGGTTTGCGGCAATCTCGCCAAGGAATTTCAAGGCAAGACCGTGTTTTTCGTCACCCACCGCGTGCGCTCTGTGCAGCACGCCGATATCATTCTCGTCTTCGACCGCGGCATCCTCATCGAGCGCGGCCGCCATGATGATTTGATGCAGCTCAAAGGCCACTACCACTCACTCTACACAGGAGGCCGCACGGACGAATGAGTCAAAAAAAAGAAATGTTTTTAGACTCTGCGTTGGCTATGCTTGGGACTCGCCAAAAAGTCCCGGGGAGCACGCCCGCCTCGGGCGTTACGCCTCGCGCCCTCGCGGGGCGGTTTGGAAAATTCAGCCGCAGGCCGATGATTTTTTCGACAATTCAGCCTCAGAGACGCGCACGCTCCCAGAGACCATGCAGCGAGGCAGTTTTGGAAGAGTATGACTAAAAAGGAAAACAAACCCTCCAAGTTTCTCGCGCCACTGAATCGATTGGTGATGCGGATTCCCGCTCTGCGCCATGTGCTGAGGCCGGACTCCGATACAATGGTATTGCGCCAAACGCATTTCTGGTCGCGCTCCATTCTTTGGACTATCGTCGGCACATTCGTCTTGGCTGTCGTTTGGGCCTGCCTCGCGCCCATCGACGAGGTTGTGCACGCAACCGGCAAGCTCGAGCCGCGCGGTTCGGTGCGCGATGTTCAGTCGCCGGTTGGCGGGGTGGTCGAGGAATCGATGGTCCGCGAAGGCGACTCCGTGAAGGCCGGCCAGACTCTCGTTCGCCTGGATTCTAATGTCGCCGCCGCCGAGGTGAAGTCGCTCGAGGAGCGGCTGGCTTCGATGCAGATGGAGCGCGAGTTTTACGACAGCCTCTTCAGCGAGTCCGCCGCCTCCGAGTCCGCCCCCGCAACCGTCCCGAGGGAAATCGACGACCTTGCCAAGAACCGCACGGGCCTTCAGGCCCAGAACAAACTCCTGCGTCGCCTGCGCGATGAGACTGGCAAGCTGCACGCTGCTATCCTCGCTTCCGATTTGTCCACTGCCGAAACCGGTTCCGTCGATCCCGTCGCGGCTCAACTTTCCGGGATGAAGCTCCTCGTCGAGGGCGAGTTTGCCCGCGAACTCACGCTGGAAGCCGACCTCGACAACCTCAAGTATTTCGCCAACGAGCTCACCAGCCTCTCCGAGCAGTATCTTCGCTCCCGTTCGCAGCTCGAGGAATTGCGCAAAATCGAGCAGAACAAGAAGCTCGCTTTTGAGGCTTTTACCAAACTGAACCAGGACGGCAACCTCTCCCGTGTTGACTACCTCTCCCGCCAGTCCGAGATGCTCAATGCGATCGCGCAGGTCAAAAATCTCGAAGCCCAGACCCAGAACATTCCCACAGTGTTCAAGACCGAGACGAACACCCGCATTCAGGAAAACGGCAAGCGCATCGCGGAGATCGACGCCAATCTTACCAAGGTCCGCCTCGAAAACATGCAGCGCATCTCACAAGCCGAAAGCCAACTCGCCGCCGCGCGCGAAACCCTCACCCGCCATGAGATCAAGTCCCTCTCCGACGGCATTGTTTTTGAAATGGTTGCCACCAAGCCCGGCACAGTTGTTGCGGCCAAGGACCCCGTGCTGCGCATCGTGCCCAGCGGCGAGTTGATCGCCAAGGTGGATATCACAAACCGCGACATCGGCTTCATTCGCGTCGGCATGCCCTGCGAGGTCGAGGTGGACACCTTCCCCAAGCGCGAGTTCGGTATTGTCACCGGCGAAGTCTATTATGTCGGCTCCGATGTCCTCCCGCCCAACGAGGTCAAAAAATTCTACAGCTTCCCGGCCAAAGTCTCGCTGGGCAAACAGTCACTCGTTGTCCGCAACAAAGAAATCCCCCTCCAATCCGGCATGTCCGTCGGCGTGAACATCAAAATCCGAAAGCGCGTCGTCATGAATATCTTCTTGGACAGCCTCCTCGGCCCAATTGACAAAATGAAGGAAGTCCGCTGAGGGTTTAATTTCGTCCACCGCGAATTTCCTTTTGACTTTGTAATCCGTATTTCCTAACAAACTTCTAACCAACACATGAAAAAAGTCTCCACCCTCGCTCCTCTTCTCCTCGCTTCGCTCGCAGCAATCCTCCAACTCACTTCCGTTACCGAAGCCCGCGCCTTCGGAGGCGCGCCAGGTGGTCCATTCAGCAACGGCAGCTATTTTCCTAATGACGGAACCTTCTCCGCCGTCGTGAGAGGGGAAAACCTCAGCGGCACCGTGCAATTCAGCACCACCGCAGGATCAGGCGGAAATGGGAACGGCTCGACCGGCATTTCCACGATTTATTATGACGGCGATTCCTATCTGGGGAATTCACAAGGCTCATATAATCCACAATCCTCAACCATGTCCGTAAATTTTCAGGCTTCTATTCAAGGTCAAGGAGAGCAGGAGTTCGTTGTAAATAGGGAGGATAGGGAGGTTCAACCTGATGGATCTTCCGTTGTAACCCAAACACCCATCCTTAATATCAGTTATTTTGATTCACTGAGTCTGACTGGTTTCGCTGATTGCAAGGCATCAAACTCCTTCCCCAACCAAACCTTTAAGGGATCTGGGGAAGCTGAACTGCAATTTCTCATATTTAACAATGGAGTAATCGGTGGTGAGGTTCCCCTTCTAGATGCATTTGCGTTACCAGTTTCTGTGACCGGGGTGCGTTTATCAAATACTGCAGAAACTTTTAGGTCTGCAGATGTCAGACCCCCCTCGGTCAACGCCTTTTCCATCACTAAAGATCTGTAGCAGGCAATCGGTAGTATCTCATTGCTTGTGTATTAGCATATTCTGCCTGTGTCTCGCGCCTTTACTCTTCTGGAGATGCTTGCGGCGGTCAGTATTGTTCTCATCCTTGTAGCTACTGTTTACCCTGTTCTGGAAAATCTTTCTCCGAGAGCTGAGAAAGTTGTGTGCATCAATAACCTCCGCAATCTTCATGCCGCCTTTGCCGGCTACGCCGCGGAGGGTTGGCCGCAGATTCCTAAAGGAATTAAGCTTGATTCAGATGAAGAAAAGCGTTGGTGGCTCGAATTCACAAAAAAAAATCTCGGTCTTTCCGAAAAAACCTGGCGTTGCCCATCGATCACGCGACTTTTCAGATCGGCCTCCGAAGCAGACCGGCCACTCATTCACTACCTTCCGACTCCTTTCTCCGCACAGCCCAATAGAGCAAACAAAAACGCGCAGATGCCGTGGTTCATCGAAATCGGAAATCCCCACGGCGATGGCAATCTTCTCGTCCGCCAAAACGGGACGATCGAGCCCGCCCCCCGGTGAATCTCAAAATGCCGCGCCCCCCTGTAGCGGCGGTCTATGACCGCCGAATGGAAAACGAAACCGGTGCTCATAGAGACGCCGCTACAGAGCAACCGCTACAGAAACCGCGTCTTCGCCGCTTGGATCGTGTCTTCGTGGACTCGCCGATTTATTTCATCACAGCGTGTTCAGTGGATACTCGGCCAATTCTTGATTGCGAGCCGGTGCATAATGGGATCCGGACATTTTGTCTGAATTCGCCACAGCATGGGGCTCGGGTGGGGCGCTATGTGCTCATGCCGGATCACCTGCACCTGTTTGTGAGTGTCGATGAAATCTCGCTCTCCAACTGGATCAAATCCCTGAAAAATACGCTTTCGAAAACTCTGCGCTCGCTGGGATGTGATGCTCCCCACTGGCAGAAGAGTTTTTTTGACCATTTGCTCCGTAGCGGCGAATCCTATTCGCAAAGGTGGGACTATGTGCGCGAGAACCCCGTGCGCGCCGGGTTGGTTGAAACCGCGGAAGATTGGCTCTTCGCGGGCAAAATTCACGATTTGGAGTATCGCAAATGACGACGAAACCTGTAGCGGCGGTCTATGACCGCCGAAGGAAAAACGAGCCGACGCTCACAGAGCGTCGCTACAGGGCGGTCTATGACCGCCGAGCGCCGACCCGCCTTCCTGTAGCGGCGGTCTATGACCGCCGAGCTGTTCGCCGGTTTGCCAACATCATCTGCCTCCTTCTCTTTTTCCCCGTCCTCTCCCTTTCGGCCGCTCCCCAAAAACAGACCGCCCCGCCGGTCGATCCCACTATCGTCCTTGCTCCCTCTGTGCCTGTGAAAGTCGGTCGCGGAGGCGCTTGCGAGGTCACAGTCCGTGCGATTTCATCACATGGCTACGATGTCGAATTCCTAATCGACTCCGGCCCAAGTGAGGGCTCGCTCTCACGTCCTCGCTCGGATCCGCGGCGGAAACCCAGTGACCCAGTTTCCTACCTCTACACTCACAATGGAAAAAAAGGCATCTTCAAAGATTCCTTCCGCGTCAAAGCCAAAGCCGGCCCCCACAAAGCCTGGGGCTATGCCAATGTTACCATCCGCATCGAGGAGCCTCCAGCGCGCTTCGCAGCCAATGTTTCATCACTCGATTTCAGTTCCGTTTTCCTCGGTGAATCCCGCAGCCTGCCCGTCCGCATTACGAATGCCGGTGGGGGCAAACTGCAAGGCAACCTCAAGGTCGGCGCCCCGTGGAGGCTCGCCGATCCATCCGACCTCGCACTCGCACTCGCAGAGGGAGAGACGAAAGAAATATTTATCACCTTCGAACCTCTCTCTGCAGACATCCAGCGCGGCAGCCTTACTTTGGATTCTAAAACTAAAAGCTCCCGAAAAATTCCCCTTCAAGGATCAGGGAAAATGAGTTTCGAGGCTCCTGAGAATGCCGCCTTCGAGCAACACATTGGAGCCAAGGAACTGCGCATTCCCGTCAAGAACCTCACCGCTGCGCCGCTTACCATCAGTGTTGATTGCCCACTGCCTCTGGAATCCCCCGCATCCCTCGACCTCGCCCCCGAGTCCACTGGCGAGCTCATACTCACCCTCCCTCAGCGCCCCTTCGCTGAGCAAAACACTGTCATCACGCTCAGCGATGGCACCGCCGCACGCGACATCCGCATCCAGCTGCCGCCACCTCCATCGCGCCTCGAGTGGGAGATTCTTGGAAAAAGGCAATTCGACGAGGCCTCCCCTGGACGCCTCGAACAACTCACCGCAAAACTCCACAACACCGGTAGCGGCACTGCCAATGTGGTCCTGCGCCCTGAAGGTGATGGACTCGCCCTCGCTCCAGATCAACCCGCCAATCTCATTATGGCTGCGGGTGAAAGCGTCACGGTCAATGCCACCTGGAAATTTCCTGAAACGCCCGGTGCCGCTCGCGCCTCACTCATTGCCGAGGCCGCTGGTCTGCCGCCTGTGCAAGACGCATGGGAGGCCGATGTGCAGCATCCACTCGCCGAGACTGCAGCATCGCCATACCCCACACCTGGCCCATCGCCCTCACCCACGCCTCCCAATGTCCTTACCAAGGAGGAGCAGGAAGCTCTCCGCAAGCGCTTGCCAAGCGACCTCTCCTACCGCCTTGAACCCGAATTTCATCCGCTTGCCTTCTTCTCCAGCCAACGAACCGCTGTGGCCCTCGTCTCCTGGAGCTACGGAGGCGCTGAACCCGTCGAGTTCATCGTCGAACGCGAACTGCTGCGGCGAAAAGGCTTCTTCGACAAAAATCCCTTCGAGCGCACCCTGCCCACGACGGATGAGCTCCCCCCGCAAAGCCTCGAGGCCATTTGGACGGCCGTGGAGCCCGCCGTTGCAAGAATTCAAAAGCTCCCCGATGGACGCTGGCAAGCTCGCATCCCAGCTCTCAGCACCGGCTACCACAAGATTCGCATCATCGCCAAACAGCCCGACTCCTCCCGCATGGATGGTCTGGAACTCAGGCTCTCCGTCGGCGACATCCCGCTCCCACAGCTTCCTCCCTGGGCCTTCCCAAGCCTCATCGCCCTCTGCGCCACCTATCTCTTAAGAAACAAAATCCGCTCCCTCTTCCAATAAAATCACCGGAGCGCACCCTGTAGCGGCGTGTCTATGACCGCCGAGCCTCTGCAGCGGCGCGTCTATGACCGCCGAGCCTCTGTAGCGGCGTGTCTATGACCGCCGGGTTGGCAGTAGGCGCAGCCTTCGATTTTTTCTGACAGAATCATGGATGACAGAATGATTGAAGAAAAAGGGATGGCAAAATCATGGGCAGCAAAATCATT
>Ga0247838_1004430_pt1 | contig 14963 bp, 23 predicted proteins | sample LaCruzMarch2015__5_FD_189097 | JGI IMG/M metagenome (GOLD analysis project Ga0247838, IMG submission 189097) | Freshwater microbial communities from meromictic Lake La Cruz, Castile-La Mancha, Spain - LaCruzMarch2015_15m | ecosystem: Environmental > Aquatic > Freshwater > Lake | place: Spain... | reverse complement strand
CGGCGGTGTGGGCACCACCAGCTCCGCCATCACCCTGCCCCCTCAAACGCTGCCGCTCGGTGCGGTGGTGGCCTCCAGCCTGGCGGCAGGCCAGGAGTTCTTCTGCTTTGCCTTCTGTCAGCACTCCTTCTCGAACCGGCAGGCGGTCGCGCTGCTGATCGCCAAGGACGTGGTCTCCGGCCAGTGGCACCTCTCGCTCACGGACATGGCCGGCGTGATCGCCACGGTGGCATGGAACCTGGCGCGGCCCCAGGTGCAGCTCGCCACCGCCTTCCGCGCTGACTTCTTCTCATCGGCGGCGCCGCTGATGTTGGTGCGTCCCGCCCAGTGGCTGCCGATCACACCCAGCGTCGTGTACACCACACCACTGCCGCCGGTGCAGTGGTGGGATCCGGTGGCGCTGCCAGCCGATCTGGCGCTCTACAACCGCACTTTCACGAGCCTTGGCTACATCAAGCCGGCCGATGGCAGTGAGTGGTTGCAGCTCGGCCCCTCACGCCTGGTGGTGCGGCTCAAAGATCCGCTGAGCTGACGCGATGACCCTCACTTGCTCCGCCCTGCAATGGCCGCTCTGGAACTGGACCAGCAAGCTGGCCACTGATCCGGGCCTCAAGCTCGCGGAGGCCTTCACGGCCTTCTCGGCGGAGGTGAACGCAACGCCGGCCAATGCCTTGGTGCCGCTATCGCTCCTCAAGGATCACAGCGCCGCGACGGGGGCCATCACCTACGGCTACGTCTGGCGGCTGGGCCATCCCCAGACTCCGGTGCTGCTCAGCTTCTCCAACAGCTCCAAGGTTCAGGGCTACAACTCCAGCAGCAGCTCCGCCCGCCTGCAACTCGGCCTCGAGAGCGCCTACACCAACGACAGCAGCAACGGCGGCTACGGCAGTTTTTCGGCGACCTTGTTCAGCGTCAATGCCGGCCTGTCGCACTAGCCTCGGATGGAACACCGGCGTGGGATATGGCCGGCTTTCTGCTGATTCAGGCCGATACGACACCAGGCCGTGAGTTCTTCTGCTACACGATCGCGCCGATCGGGACCGACATCAACACGCAGAATCACACCCTGCTGCTGTTCCGCTCGCCGGCGGTCAGCGGTTGGAGTGTTGTGCTCAACCGCTCCAACTCCTACACCGGCATGTTCTATTCACAGAACAGCTACACCTGGAGCAACAACGCCCTCGTGGCGGCCTCGATCATCCCGCTCCCGCCCACTGGCAGCGATCAGCAGCTGATCCGCGGTTGCGGGTTGTATGCGAACACCAGCAGCGGCATTTTCGCGCCAGGGATCCTCCAGCCCCGCATCGCACTGCCGGACTGCTTCTGGCTGGGCAGCAACCAGCTCTCGGACCCGCGCCGCCTGGGCCGGGTGAGCAACCCTGGCGGAGCCGGCACCTTCTACCAGCTGGCGGCGGCCTACAGCGGCGCCACCGACCTCTGGTATCTGAACCCACCGGGTACGCAACCACGGGCGGGCTGGGACACGATCGGTTCCTTGCCCTGGCAAACGATCCCGGATCGGCTGAGCTTCTGCCCGCTGCTCACCCCGGGCCCCGTGGCGATGGGGCCGGCCGTGGGGCCGGATTTCCTGATCGACTGGTCAACGGCAGCACTCGGCGCCCCGGGCGTGAGGCAGCACCCCTTCTTTGCCAAGCAGCTCCAAGGGGGTGGGGGAACGGGTGGCGGCAGCGGTCGGCCGAGCACCGGAGTGCTGTGGCCGAGAGGAACGCCATGAGCTCCCGCTTGTGCTGATGATCCGGCTGCGGTGAAGCACCAGGGAGGCCTCAGCCAGTCCCTCCGCCCGTAGGGCCATTGCCACTCCTCGGGGATCGGAACAGCCAGCCGCTGATCTCAGTGCGCAAGCAGGTCCATCTGTTCGGCGGGTCTGCGGAGAATTTCGATGGATTCCACCGCCACAAGCCTGGGCTGCTCGTCGGCAGCCGCCTCGTAGCTGCCGCTGACCCGAACCGTGCAATCAAGGATCTCCTTGACCTTCGTTTTGTGGCGCTCGTCGTACATGCAGCGGATACCTCGCAGATACCGGGCGCCGCGGATCTCAAAGCGCAAGGCATCCAGATCGATCTCCCGCACCACACCCTCAAAGGAATCGGTGCCACTGGAGCGCTTCCCGGACGGTTCGTTCAAGCTGCGCCGCAAGATCTCCCGACTCTTCATGGTCAGTGGAGGCGGTGCCAGCTCGTCTTCTCCGGGGCAACTCAGGAACAAATCGGTGATGCCTTTGTTCTTTGACGATGGGGCCAGCTTGTGGGCAGCCAGCATGATGGTGTCTCGGACGGCCGGGTCAGGAAACAGGGAATAAACCTCTTCGCTGACACCCTCCTCCTTGATCAGCCTTGGGATGATGGGAAGACTGCGGACAGCGTCTCGCACGGCTTGGTAAAGGCCGTCGGTGACCCCATCGAGAACCAACTGCCCCTGGGAGTCCACTTCCCCTGGCCGTGGCACCCGCATCCCCACCACCAGGCTTCCATGGGCCAACCCGGACAGGTGGGGATCAAGATGCTCAGGCCATTTCACCCTCTGCTCGCCCAGCCCTGCGATCGACTTGGCGATGTGCTGAATCTGCGTGCGCAGCTTGGAGAAGGCTCCGGTGACCAGCGAAACCGGCGGCTCGTGATTGAGCACCCCTGGCCCCGTAAAGCGAGCGACCAAATCCGAATGATCCGCCAGTGAGGCAATGGGGAAATCGTCCCGATAGAGCTTCGCGAGCAGCTCGAAATAGGGGGAGCTAATTTCATCTGGATTTTTGCCCATGCGAATGGCCAGCTCACGCGCAGCGAGCAACTCCTGGTGGATGATGCGGGCCTTCCCCTCAATCGCGTCGATCCAGCCGCCCATCACCGCAACCTCAACAGACCTTTTTTGTGGTCATGAAACAGGCTCATGGCGAATGCCTCCCTGGGATCTAAAAGGCTGAAGTAGGCAACGAAGTCTTTCCCGGATTCCGTCAAGGCTGCATGCAAATCGATCCGATAACGCAAAAAGATGTCAGGGCATCGTTGGCAAAGCTCAAGTGCCTGCATCTTTTGCTGATCAGGCAATTCCTGCAGCTCCATGACGAGGTTGATGTCCGCTGGGTGCTCTTCCGAGGTCACATAGCTGCCATCCAGCACCACGGGTGGGATGACCGCAAAGCGGGTGGAGAGTTCATCTGCGATGAACTCCTGCAGGAGGCTGGTCAGTTGACGCCTCTGCTCATTCCAGGCAAGTGCGGCCTCCACCTCTTCCATCGTGCATCCATGAACTCCGCCTGGAAGCAGGCCATACCGATCGAAATCCGGGACGGGCATGCGCTACCTGCCGGCTGCAGCAGGTAGGCGAGTGGCTTTGCCTCCCATGCCTGCGCAAGGAACGCTGCCCAGGTCAGTACCGGTGGTGTGGCTGGGCATCAGCTCAACGGATTAGCGGGTTTATACCCAGCCTCCTTGGCAAGCGGAACCGGCCGACAGGGTTTGTACATATCCCACCCCCGCACAGCCAGCCAGTGCCTTGAGGCAGGGCCTGCCGGGGAGGAGGAGTCGCTATGTCCCTGCAGGTGCGTACACCTGTGCTGGCACGACTCTGACTCGATGGGACGACACTCGCCTGGCGGCCTTGTCGGCAGAAGACGACCCGAGGCGTTGCCACTTCCTTGACCGTCACACGCCCCTTATTGAGAATGATGAGAGGCGCTGCAGCGCAGCGCCTCTGCTCGATACGAATGGAATGAGGTTGTGGCGGTTCTCGGGATGCCCAGCCGGGACGGCTCTCTCAACCAGCTCACATGGGGGCGATCCTACGGCTGACCACCAAATCTGGCAATCGCCGAAGCCCCTTACACCATCCCTGGTGTTTTTTGCCCGTCTGTGCCCGAAAGCCGGTGCTAGACCTTGAACTCCGCACGGGACGGCCCTTCTACGCAAGAAGGGCCCAGGGAATCTGACCTCCCTGAGCCTCCCCTTGCGGGTTACTCCACTGGTATTGGAGCACCTTCATGCTGAATCATCCCGGGCTGCCACCGGAGCCCGACCCGCACAACTCAACAACCGCCCACCCATGCCGTGGGGCGGGCCCGGCTTCGCTCAACCGCTCTTACCAGGTGACATCGATGGAGATGTCCAGGGCGAGGCCGGCAGTCGATCGCGTTTGAGGGGAGGGCTGATCGATGACGACGGATCAACTTACGCGAGCCCTGCTCCACAAGGTGGTAACGACAACGGAAGGGCCCTCTGGCACCTCCTACACGGTTGCCTACTTCGAAGACGCTGATGGCAACAAGCTCCTGGCGTTTGCCACCTCCGAGCACTTCGGGGACCTGGATCTTCTTCCGTTGATGACAGGCCACGAGCTCGCTCTGGCTCCTGGGAGTTCTTGCCTGGAAGTGCTGCCGCTGGAGCTCCAGAGCGAAGAGGTTCAGCAACACGTTGCCGAGCAACGGACCATGCTCTCGCTGCAGCAGTTGATGCTGACCGGGCACCGACCCGGTTGAGCGCAGGTGGGTGCCATCAAGCTCCCCCCACCCGTAGCGCAGCCGCTTCTGCTCCTGGAATCACGCCGGCACAGCTGCTTGCTGTACCAGGAAGGCCTCAATCCAGTCGTGATGGCGCTTCTGCAGTATCCGATCGGCGATGGAGGTGGCCTCCTCCGGCACCTGGAAGCGCTTGCGGAACGCTTTGGTGAAGCCCTCCAGCACTGGCCGGGGCAACCCTCGCAGGGTGGCGAGGACCTGGCGGATGACGGCCGGGTCGAGGGGCGTCAGGCCCGGGTCGTCACTGGCTTCTGCTGCGGCGTTCGGGCCCGTGGGGGACGGGCTGCAGTGGATCGTCCGCGTGCCGTTGCTGGCAGGACTCTGACCGGTGCTCTCCCCTGCCGAGTGGGTGACCTCTCGCTGCTGCTTGTCATAGAGCGCCAGGCCGAATGGGTTCCCGAAGGTCATCAGCGCCCGCTTCATGGCATCGGTTTCGGCCTCCTTGATGGCGGATTCATGAGCCTGGCCGAGATCGACATCGATACCGTGACCGGCACCGCTGCCCTCGCGGATCAGAGGGGCCATGCCGGGCGCGCTGACAGTGACCCGCACCCTGGCGATGTAGGTGACGCCCCAGCCAGGGCGGTTGTCACGGCCGATGCTGCGTTCGGCCTGGCTGACGCAGCGGACGGAGGTGGTTTCCCGCTGCCAGCCAGCAAACCCGAAGATCCGGTTGGCTTCAGCGATCACCTGCCAGCCCTCGAGATAGCTGACCTTGCCGCGGCCCTGCTCGCGCTGCTTCACCTTGGCGCGATCGAGGGGGGCGGAGAGGGCGCCGATCTGCTCGGCGGAGAAACCGGCGCTGGTGGTTCCGGCGGCGGTGGTGGTTGTCGTGGTCATGGCACTGAGGGGCAGGGTGGGAACAGGCGATGGGATCAGCTGGCGGAGCTGCCGGCGGGCAGGGACTCGATCAGCACCCAGCAGGGCGGATCGCTGCAGAAGATGTGATCGGGCGAGGGCCGGCGGCCTGGTTTGCGGGTGATGGGCACCACCCAGCTGCTCAGCCGTGTGGACCAGATATGGCCCCTGGGCCGTGGGCTGGTGGGTGTGGCGTTGGCTGTTGTGCTGCCGTAGGTGGAGAGATCCATCGGTACAGATTTGGTGGCGATGAGCTGTGGCGGCAGGGGGATGGGCCTGCTCCCGCGGCAGGCCCGGATCAAGGGGGACCGCCCCTCAGTGGATGCGCCAGGAGCGGCGTGAGATCAGCTGTGCACCGGTGACCTGGCGGCCGGCCTTGAGGGCCTCCTTGATCGCGGCCTTATCGGGCTGGCTGGTGGTCTTGACCGTCAGCCACTCGGGATCGAGGGCCTGCTCGTCGTCGATCTCGACGGCCTGGGATTTGCGGGAGGTGAGCTCGTGATTGGGGAACGAGAAGCGGGTAGCTGCCGGCTGCAGGCGAGTGAGGACCAGGACGAGGGATTCCTCCAGGGCATCGGCCCGGCTGGCATCGGAGCGGACGAGATCGTTGAGCCGCTTGGCCTGCTGCTGGCGGTAGGCGGCTTGGCCGCGCAGGTGCTCGATTACCCAGCAGGTGGCATCAGCCTTGGCCGCCAGGGCCTGCTTATTGCCCTCCTCGGCCAGCAGGGTGGCCTCCAACTCAGCGAGGGCGCGGCTGCGCTGCTCGGGCTCATCGGCCTCCAGTTGCTCGGCCAGCTGGCCAATGGCGGTGGTGAGCTCCTGGGCCTCGATGCCCAGCTGGAAGAGTGAGCCGCTGCGCTGCAAGGAACAGGCCGGGCCAGCGGCCTCTGGAGCAGACACCGCAAGGGCAGCGGCGGGAGCTACGGCGATGGGGGTAAGAACAGGCATGACGGTGATGAGGGAATGGGAACGGAGGGGCCAACAGGCACGGAAGGCTTCAGGGGCAAGGAGCAGCAGCGGGATCGGCCCAGCGAGCGGCGGATGGGCTGACCTCCACCACGGCGATCGGCACCGGGGAGCGGGAGGCCATGCGGCGGGCTTCTCTCACCAGCGAGGCCGTGCCAGACCCACCGGGGAAGGCCACCACCAGCACGGAGGTGGAGACACCAGGGCAGGTGTGGGCCTCGGCCCGGGCCACGGCCAGCTCGAGGAGCTCCCGGTTGCGGATCGGCCCGGCGGCCCGGCCATGGCGCCGCCATTCGGCGGGCATGACCAGCGCCGACCAGCCCAGCTGATGGGCCGCGCGGGCAATAGCGGCATCGGCTCCACGGGCTCCGCCGTGGAGCAGCAGATGGACCAGTCGGCCGCCGCTGCGGGCCAGCAGCTCAGCGGCAACGCGCTGATGGGGCCAGGCCAGATCACGGCCTCCGCCGGCCGCGATCACAAGGGAGCGACCGGGCCCCATTACGGGCCTGGATGACATACAAAGAGCCATGGAATCAGTTGCCGTGGATGACAACTGATCGGGGCATCAAGGCCGCTCAGACATATGCGGCCGTGATGGCGAGATCAGGGGATGACGTTGCCGCAGGCGATGGGCTCGGGGCCTTTGGCGCAGCCCTTATTCTATCAGTACAAGTGCACTTCTAGATCCGCAGAACCGCTGCTGGACAATGGATCTGATCAAAGCAAATCCATCCGCAGCGGCCCCGGCTCGCCGATGCTCAAGACCATAAGATCCGGGCCGAATCGACCAGCGCCCGCGCAGCCGCGCGAGCAAATCTGGGGCATCGCCCCCGCCCCCTGCCGGTGGCCGGCCGCCAAGCCACCGCAGCCGCGGGAGAGCGGCTATGCCCACCACCCCCAACACCGGCCCCGGAGCGGAGGGCGGCGGCGGATGACCGATGCACGCCACGGCGCAGCCGTGGCACGCTGAAGGACTGCCGTTGCCGACCGGAGCCCTGCGGCGTCTGCTCAGCCCTCCGGCACAACCTTGAACACAGCCAGGCTCTATACATGGTTCAGCCCGCTTCCTTGCATAAGGCCTTCGCTGATCCTGGGCCGGTGACTAAGCTGCCGCGCCCGAAGCCGATCACGCCTCGTAGGATGTACTGGTACATCCCGGCTGGTCATGACGACGACGCGGCTCTTCCGCAACGGCAACTCCCAAGCCGTGCGCATCCCGGCCGAGCTCGCCTACGAGCGCAGCGATCTGGAGCTGGAGATTGAGCGCTGCGGAGATGAACTGCGCATTCGTCCGGCCGGTCGCCCCATCACCAGTGCACTGGAGTCGCTGGCCTCCTTCTCGCCTTCGTTTCTGGCAGAGGGCCGCGAGCAGGACGAGCAGCAGGACCGGGAGTCGCTGTGAGCCTCAGGCCCCTCTACCTGCTTGATACCAACATCTGCATTTACCTGATGAAGCACCAGCCCCCGCAGGTGGCGGAGCGCTTCTCCGCTTGCAGGGTCGGAGAGGTGCTGATCTCGGCGATCACCGCAGCAGAACTGGAGTACGGGGTGGTGGCCTCCGGCGCCGATGCTGATCGCAACAGCGCCGCCCTGGCGCGCTTTCTGCTCGAGGTCCCCGTGGCGCCCTTCGATGGGGCGGCAGCCCGCGTCTACGGCCCCGTCCGAATGGCGAGTCGGGAGCGGCGCCGTGATGCCCTCGACAAATTGATCGCAGCGCACGCCCTGGCGCTCGACGTCACCCTGGTGACCAACAACCCCCGCGACTTCGCCTCCTACCCGGGCCTAAGGATCGAGAACTGGGTGGACTGATCTCAGGGCTTGTTGAACCAGGGCAAGTCGAGGCACCCCCGGGGGGCAACTGAACGTCAGTCAGAAGCCAGCTGGCGAGGCCGTGCTGGTGCCGCAGCGCCAGGGATCTGGAGCGCTCTGCCTGCTGGTGCTCCTTGCGACCGCCTACCTGCCCAGCCGCGCTCCTGCCCGCTCGAAGGCATCATCCACCACGTCATCGCCGCACCATTTGCTGTAGGCCGCCAGGTGTGTCTCGACGCTGTGACCCATGGCGGCGGCGGCCACCTTCGGCGGCAGTTCGCAGATCAGGTGCGCACGGTGGGCGTAGCCATGGCGAGCGGAATACAGGACCAGCTTCTCTCCTGCCGCCTCGTATTCCCGGCGCAGTTCCTGCCAGCGTTGGCGCCTGCGCATGTGCAGGCCCAGATCTTCTGCGCCATAGCCCGGGCGCATTGGCGGTAGCTGCTGGATCTTGAATCGCTTCAGCAGATTCCAGTCTTCTGCCCAGTCGTCACATGGCAGCAGCCGCAGCGGCCTGGGCTTTGTCTCACCCCGGCTGGTGCTCTTGCGGTAGCTGCACCACAGGCGGCCGTCGCGTAACTCAAGGTGCTGCAGCTCCTCGGGCCTCAGTCCATAGGCCGCCAGCAATTGGAAGGCGAATTGCCATCGAGGGTCGGGGATGGCCTCCACCAGCTCCAGGATGTGCTTCACCTCAAGCGGGGTGGTGATCGCCTTCGCCTCCCGCTTGCGACCCACAAACGGGTCGAGGTCGAGTGGTGGCGCCCATTCCAGGCCAAGTGCGCCTTGATCGACACCCCAGCGCAGCAGCGCAGCGGTTTGCTGCACCTGCATCTGGCGGCCACGTGAGCCGGGCTGATCGGCCCATCGCGCGGTTATGGCCTCCAGCAGTTCACGGGGATTGGTTGGTGGATTCTTGCCGGTGAGGGTGGCCAGCAGCTCTGTCATCCGACGCTGGTAAACGTTCTCCCAGGTCTGCGGCTTGATGGCACCGCTGCTCAGCTTCCGGACCTTGAAGCGCTCCACCAATTCAGGCCAATTAACTGGACCGCCGGCCGGGCCTGTTGCTGGCTCATCGGTGGCCAGCGCGGCGGCAATGGCCCGGTCGAGGGGGAGGCCATCGCTGTGAGCGGCGTGAATCGCCAGCACGGTCTCTCGGATCGCATCGGCCTGGTCCTGCGCCCATTCGAGGGGCAGCAGAACTTGATGGCGTCCGCCGATGGCATCGACGGTGAGGCGCGTACGGCCTCGTAGATCAGACACCCGCCAGCCGCTGCTCGTACCCCGCTGGGCGAGGGAGAGGCGCAAGCCGGAGCGCAGCACAGACGCCCAGGTGCCCGAGGCCCTAGAACTCCCCATGTGAGCAAACAAGTGAGCAAATCGCCCCCTGAGATTGGCACGCTTGGGCGCCCCCTGTCAGCAGCTGGCAACGCGAACAGCAGTGGTAGCAACGCTTCTTGCCCTAGACTTCAGTCGCTGCAGGCAACCCTCTAAGTCGTCAAAAAAGAGCTTTGGGAGCACTAGGTCGCAGGTTCGAATCCTGTCGCCCCGATCGCAGTCATACCAACGGCTTTCAGCGATCCTGAAAGCCCTTTTTTTAGGCTAGCAACCCCCTTCTGTACGCAAGTTGTACGCAAAAGTGGTTTGCCGCATGGTCGACCAGACCTCTCACCACACGCACCAGGCCTCTGATCGACTCCTGCATGACCTCCCAGCCCTGGGCCTCGTACCAGGCCTTGATCTGGTTTGCGATGCCTGGCGGCACATCGATCCACCGGTGATCGGGCCCCGGCCAGTCGTGCTCCTTGCCGTCCGGGAGTCCATAGCGCTTTTCGCAGCGCAGACGGATCAGGTTGCAGGTCACGGCGTCCCCCGCGGCCAGAGCACTCCGGTGCTCGGCCTTGAGCTGCCGCCACCTCCACCGCCCTGGAGCTGCTTGGCATAGAGCGGGTGTTGCCGCACGCCCGGGGCGCCCAGCGCCGCGGAAGACCAGTCGATCAGGAAGTCCGGCCCCGTGGCTGGACCCATCGCCACGGGGCCTGGGGTGAGCAGGGGGCAAAAGCTGAGCCGATCCGGCATCGTGCTCCAGCTCACCGAGCCGATTGAGCTCCAGCCGGCCAGGGCCGCCGTGCCGGCTGGCACGAGCACCCAGGTGTCGAGGGCGCCGCTGGCCGCCGCAGCCAGTTGGTAGAAGGTGCCGGAGCCACCGGGGTTGCTCACCCGGCCCAGCCGGCGGGGATCGGAGATTTGATTGCTGCCGAACCAGAACGGCGCTGGCATCGGCAGCCGCTGCTGGATCGTGCCGTGGGCGAACAGGCCGGTGGCCCCGAACACTTGAGGAAGCAGGCCCACGCCATTGATCAGCTGCTGTTCGGTGCCGCTCGGCGCCAGCGGGAAGGGGTTGGCCGCCACCAGGGTGTTGTTGTTCCAGATGTAGAAGTTCTGGCTGTGGAACATCCCAGCCAAGGCATTGGAGCGGAGCAGCGCCACATTCCAGCCGCTGCTTGCGGCCGTGCGGAACAGCAGGAGGATGCGATTCTGGGCGTAGGTGTCACCGCTGGTGGTGGCGTAGGTGTAACAAAAGAACTCAGCGCCCGGCGCCGTGTTCATCAGCACCAGCAGCAGCCCGGCCTGGTCGATCACCGGGCTGCCATCTGGCGCGTAGTACGAGAGGCCGGCGTTGATTGTGGCCAGCGTGGTGGCGCAGGTGCCGTAGCCGCCGTTGCTGCTGTCGTTGGTGAACGCGCTCTCAAGGCCAAGGCGCAGGAGCGCCGAGCTGGAGCTGGCGTTGAAGGTCTGAACCTTGCTGCTGTTGAAGAAGCTGAGGATCACCGGGTTGACCGGATGACCCAGCCGCCAGACATGCCCGTAGGTGGTGGTGCCGGTGCCGGCCTGGTGGTCCTTGACGATCGAAAGCGGAACACTGCCATTTCCGGGGCTTGCGTTCACCGCCAGGGCAAAGGAGGCAAACGCCTCACTCAGCCGCACACCGACGGAGCCGGCGGCCTTGCTGGTCCAGTTGATCGCCGGCGCCCATTGCTGGATCGATGCCGTGAGGGTCATGGTTCAGCTCCCATCGATCACACGCACCGCCAGGCGAGCACCGCCGAGCTGCAACCACTCGCTGCCATCAGCCGCCTTGAAGAAGCCAAAGCTGGTGCCGCTGCGGTTGTAGAGGCCCAGATCCGCCGGCAAGGCCGCCGGATCCCACCACTGCACCGGCGGCAGGGGCGTCACAAAGGCCACTGAGGGTGTGATCGGCACCCACTGGGCCGGGCGCACCAGCATCAGCGGCGTGGCGCTGCTGAACCAGTCAGCGCGGAAGGCGGTGGAGAGCATCACCTGGGGCCGCGCCAGGTTCCAGGCCACCGCCGCAATTACCCCGGCCATGTCGGTGAGCGAGAGGTGCCACTGAGCGGAGACCACGTCCTTGGCGATCAGCAGCGCCACCGCCTGGCGGTTGGAGAAGGAGTGCTGAGAGAAGGCAAAGCAGAAGTACTCCTGGCCTGCCGCCAGGGAGGAGGCCACCACCGCCCCCAGGGGCAGCGGTTGAGGGGGCAGGGTGATCAATGAGCTGGCGGTGCCCACCCCGCCGGTGAGGCTGCCGTGGCCACCCAGGGCCGTGCCGGCGGTGAATCCCGAGGCCAGGCCGGCGTGGGTCGTCACTGCGCCGGTGCTCAGGTTCGCCACCCACTGGCTGATCAGCTCCACCGGCTGGCCGCTGCTGAGCGCCGCGAGCCGTGCCTTGAGCGTCCAGCCGCAGAAGCCCGGCGCCCCGGCGGGGCCGGTGAGCAAGCTCAGCAGCTGGCTGGGGTTCTGACCGTTGGCCGCTGTGATCCAGGCCATCAGCAGGGCATGGGCCTCGCCAAACAAGGCCGGCAGCGCAAAGCCTTGGTCCCCCCGGCGGCTGAGATCGGTGATCGTCGCCGCCATCAGCCGCCCGCCGAATCGTTGAGCACCAGGGCCAGCACGCCCAAGGTGGCCGTGTGGGCGCCAGCCGCTTCGGTGCGCACGCGCGCCCAGAGCCTCTGCTGCAGGGGGTTCTCGCCGTTGCTGTAGCTGCAACCCGGCGCCTGCTTGAGCAGGAGCGCGTCAGAGGAGAAGCGCAGATCGAGCAGCACGCCGGCCGAGAGTGGCGGGTCCTCCTCGATTGGCCGCGCCCCGTCGGCCGTTCGCGCCGCCGCAGAGTCGTAGAAGGTCACCCAGGCCGGTGTCGAGCAACTCACCTCCAGAAACAGGCCATCGACACCAAGGCCGGCAAAGGTCAGATCTGCCACGGACGGGCCAGTCAGCGGCCCGCTGGTCTGCTGCTCACTGGCCCGACGGGGCGTGTCAATCCTTGGAACCCAGTTCGGCATCAGAGGGTCACGGGTTGAGCTTGTAGACGTCGCCGTTGCTCTGATCGAGGTAGAGGTCACCAGTGATCTGGCCGGGGATCGAGGCCGGCGGCGCGCCGCTGCCCACGAACCAGCCCGTACCGCGGCTGCCGGCAGGGCCTGCGCCGCCGGTGGCACCGATCGGTCCCTGAATGCCTTGCGGTCCAGCAGCGCCGGTGCTACCTGCCGGTCCGGTTGGTCCGGTCGGACCCACCGGGCCGACGCTGCCTGTGGGACCAGCGGGCCCCGCGGGGCCTGAGATCGGCCCGGCGTTGATCCAGGTGCTGGTCGATGCGTTCCAGCTGTAAAGGTTGTTGTTCTCGTTCTGAACGATGTAGGCGTCCCCCTGCTGCCGGTCCGTGATCGGCAGGGAGGCGATGTTGGGAACACTGCCCTTGAAGTTGATGCCGGTGCCGGCGGTGCCCTGCGGGCCAGCCGGGCCCTGGGGTCCAGCCGCTCCCACGCTGCCGGCTGGGCCGGTGGTTCCCGATGGCCCCTGGCTGCCGGCGGGGCCGGCTGGTCCCTGCGGCCCGCTGTTGCCCTGCGGCCCCGTGGCGCCCGTGCTGCCAGCAGGACCTGTAGGTCCAGGCACCCCCTGCGGTCCACGGATCGAGCCGGTGTTCGCCCAGGAGGTCATCAGCTCAGCAGGCCGTTTTCACGTCCTATTGCCACTGATGCGAGCAGCGCGGCAACGCTGACTTAATGTGTATGAACTGACTAGGCTATACACATCGGCAACCGTCACGGGCCCTCCGTGCGAACCGCCCATGCGCACCAACATCGTCATCGACGACGCCCTGATGCGGCAGGCGATGCAGGCCTCCGGTGCCCGCAGCAAGCGAGAGGCGGTGGAGCTGGGGCTGCGCACCCTGGTGCGGCTGCATCAGCAGGGGGAAATCCGCTCCTTCCGCGGCCAGCTCCGCTGGGAGGGTGACCTGGAGGCCAAACGCCTCGACGCCGATCCGGAGCCTGAGGAACCAGGAGACCAGGATCTGTCGTGATCGTTGTCGACTCCTCGGTCTGGATCGACTTTTTCAATGGGTTCAGCTCGCCAGAGGTGGAGCGCTTCGATGGCCTGCTCGGTGTCACGCCGATCGCAATCGGCGATCTGATCCTGGTGGAGGTGGTGCAGGGCTTCCGACAGGAGAAGGACGTGGCCACAGCTCGCCAGCTGTTCCGCTCCCTGGCGCTCCTGCCGATGCTGGGGGCACGCAATGCCTGGAAAGCGGCGGAAAGTTACCGGGAGCTGCGCCGCCGCGGCATCACGCCGGCCAAGACGGTCGACGGGATCATCGCCACCGCCTGCATCGAGGCGAACCTGCCACTGCTGTTCAGCGACCGGGACTTCCTGCCCTACGTGGAACACCTTGGGCTGGAGGCTGCCTGAGGCTGCCGCCCCGCTCGGCGGCGATAACCTCAGACCATGACCAATCCACAACTCACCAGGAACCTCCTGGAGGTCATCCGCAGCCTGCCCGATGCTGATCGACGCTGGCTGCTGGAGCAGTTAGGCCAGGATTCAGGCGAGCTCAGCGACCACGAGCTGGCCGAAATGGCCCTGGCGGGTCAGGCCTTCGATGACCTTGCCCAGGAACCTGATCTCTACAGCTTCACGGACGGCGAAACGATCGTGGCCGCTTGATGCTGGCTCGCTTTGACATCGTCCTGGTGGCCTTCCCGTTTACCGATGGGCCCAACGTCAAGCCACGCCCGGCGATGGTGATCGGCCTGAGCGAGCGGCATCAGGACGTTCTCCTGGCTTTCATCAGCTCAAAGGTTGCGGGGGCAGCCAGCAGCGATGAGCTTGATATCCCAGCAGACCACCCACAATTCAGTCAGAGCGGTCTGAAGATGTCGTCCCGCTGCCGGCTGAGCCGCATGACCACCCTGGCGATGCCGCTCGTCCGTCGACGCATCGGCAGCTTGCCAGCGGATCTGCGACCTGCCTGTGTGCAGATCCTGCGGGAGATTGTCGGCGCTGATGACTGATCAACGCGCAAGGTTCAGCGACCTGGATGCTCTGCAGACGTTGCCACCAGGTCTCTGTGGAGGGCTCCGCTGCCGCCCTCTTCATGGTCGGGGGGCGCCTCAAGGGTTGAAACATGCCCACCGGTGCTGACTTTGGCTGCGCTGCGCAGCGCTCCGCATTGCAGGGGTGGACGGGCCCTTGACCCGCCCCCCGCCGGCAGAGGGGTCCTACGCGGAGCCATCCCATGGTTTCTCTGTCCCGTAAATCCTGCCTGCAGAAGTTCTCCTGGCAGGTGCTGGAAGATCTGGCGTTCTGCAGGGATATCGCTATCCCCGGCTAGGAGCCTGTTGCGCGTAGATCGCGACCTGATCTCTCCACGGACGCCCATGAATCTGCCCAGATCCTTGTGACTGCAATGGATCTGGACTGGAGAATGGGGCATGCCCAAGTCCTTCCGCCC
>Ga0247838_1004409_pt1 | contig 15026 bp, 15 predicted proteins | sample LaCruzMarch2015__5_FD_189097 | JGI IMG/M metagenome (GOLD analysis project Ga0247838, IMG submission 189097) | Freshwater microbial communities from meromictic Lake La Cruz, Castile-La Mancha, Spain - LaCruzMarch2015_15m | ecosystem: Environmental > Aquatic > Freshwater > Lake | place: Spain... | reverse complement strand
GAATCATTTAGATCGAGAGCGTACAATCTGCTCAACAAATTGTCTTGGTTTAAGAATCAATCTTCCATTCCATGGATTCTGCTCTAGCAACTCTTTATCGCTGGTGACGAGAATTAGCGATTCGGTCTGCCTCACCAAGTCCAGGATCAAATTATCTTCAAAGTCTTTCTGATCGTGGTTTGCTCTTTTTGGCTCCACGATTGATCCGCCCGTGCAGTGGACTATCTCGGCAAAACCGGTAAGAATCGCACCTACTCTCTTTGCATCAATTTTAATTTCGTCGCGAAGAACTTTGGTGGTGTTCAAAAGGATGTGGGGAGAAATGTACAGGTGAAAATCCTCATCGTCTAAAGCTAAGGAGAGACAATCTGCTGCGGCGTTGGAGGTTTTCGGCGGGACGGAGCTCAGGAAAGGAAAGGTCGAGTCCGAGTGTGTAATTGCGTCAACGTAAACGTTGATGTCGAATGCAACCCGGAGCCTGCCAGAGCTCAAGAAGCCAAGACCTTCTTTATTAGGGCTTGGGTCTCCTCCGTTGTGTAGACCTTGCCGCCCATGTCTTCGCGCGCTTCCTGCTGCAGCTTGGACATCCGATCTGCTAATCGATCCCGAGCAATCTTTTTCATCGCGTAGCGAAGAAACTCAGATCGGTTTCCGCCCCCGTACTCAGCTACCAGGTCTTCCAGTAGTGGTCGATCTTCGTCCGCAATTGCGAACCCGATTGTCTTGGCTCTCATAGGATTCCTTTCGTATGCAACTCGTAAGCAACATTACCACAGAGCACAGACAATTCCTAGCCGGTGATTGGGATATGTGGAGAAGTAAACTTGTATTTCGCCACCAAACAAGGGAAACGCTTGGGCTTCATAGACAAAATCGAGAAGACTCTAGAAAAGAAGGTCTCTGGCCTTTTTTCCAAGACTTTCAAATCTGGCCTAGAGCCAGTCGAGATAGCCTCAGCCATCAAGCAGGAGATGGATGCCAAAGCATCCATTCTTAGCCGCGACCGAATCCTGGTTCCAAACTCTTACCTGGTATCTCTAAGTCCTCAAGATCACCAGAAGCTTGCAAACCTTGGCGAACCACTTCTTGATGAGCTCAAAGCTCTAGCTTCTGAGCATGCTCGCAAACAGGGCTTCCAGTTCGGCGAGGTCCTTGAGATCAAGCTCACCTCTTTACCTTCTTTAGTGTTGGGTCAGCTTGAAGTTTCTTCGGAAGCAAAAAAACTAGATGTTGCCTGGATTGCGGTGCTGCAGGTTGCTGGTGTATCCCACGAGCTAACAAGATCAAGAACAACCGTAGGCAGAGATTCCACGGCAGATCTACAAATCGGGGACAATGGCTTGAGTAGAAAGCACTTTGAGATCCTCTGGGACGGCTCAAGGGCAGCTGTTAGAGACCTTGGCTCCACCAATGGCACCACGGTGGCTGGCAAGAAGATCGACCAGCTGACTATTTCCTCCGGCACGGTGTTTTCAGCCGGTCGAACTGACTTCTTATTCAATGTGATCGCGAGGGCTAAATGAGTGAGCTAGCGCTATTTCTAGTCCGCACCGGATTCCTTGTAATGCTTTGGATATTCATCTTCAGCATCATCTCGGTAATCAGAGCTGACCTATTTGGCCAAAAGGTAGTCTCCCGTGTTGCCCAAGCCAACGTCCCGGCTGTTTTCTCAAGCCCAGGAGTAGCAGGGGCTACCCCAACACAGCAACTTGATCAGAAGGCAACCAAACTGGTTGTCACCGGAGGCGACAAGGTCGGAACTGAAATTGCACTTTCGGGAAGGCAATTGTCTATCGGTCGAGCAGGAGATAGCGATCTAATCGTTGATGACGAATACGCATCAACCCACCACGCCAAGTTGGTATTTATCAACGGTGAGTGGCTAATCCAAGATCTTGATTCCACCAATGGAACTTTCCTAGATGGTCAGAAAGTTTCCACACCCCAACCAGTTGCCATGAACGCCCAGGTTCGAATCGGCCAAACTACCTTTGAGTTGAGGGCGTAGCCACCTTGGGAATCAAAACCGTTTCCTACGCAGCAAGCGATGTTGGGAAAGTTAGATCTTCCAACCAGGACTCCGGCTACGCCGGAGTCAACTTGTTCTTTGTTGCTGACGGTATGGGCGGTCACGCTGGAGGAGATATTGCATCAGCAATCACCGCGCAGCATGTTGCAACCGCCGATGAGCCGGTGGAAAACTCCCAGCAGGCTGAGCAAAAACTAATTGACTACATCTGGCAGGCAAATCAAAAACTAAGCGCTTCTGTTCAAGCACACTCTGACTTAGCGGGTATGGGAACGACTTTTTCTGGAATGTTGGTTCACGGAACAAGTGTTTCGATAGGACACATCGGAGATTCCAGAATCTATCTTGCACGTGATGGTGTTGTAAAACAGATCACAACTGATCACACATTTGTTCAGCGACTTGTTGACACCGGTCGCATTTCGGAAGAAGAAGCACTGGTACATCCAAGAAGAAGCGTTCTCATGCGCGTGCTTGGAGATGTTGAGCAGTTCCCTGAAGTTGATCTTGAAACCTTTGAAACCAAACCAGGCGATCGCTGGATGGTATGCAGTGATGGTCTATCCGGTGTTATTCCGGAAGGCCTGATGCACCGCATCATGCTTTCTAAATCCAACGTTCAAGAAGCAACCGATTTGCTAGTTGGCGAAGCGCTGGAATTTGGTGCACCGGATAACGTCACTGTTGTTTTAGTTGATGTTTTGGATGCCAGTGAACAACCAGAGGTATCGCCTTCAAGAAACTTTGTTGGCTCGGCTGCAAGCGAAGTAGTTATTGAGGAGCGCAAGGGAAGAAGAATCCTTCGGATTCTGAACCCAATGACGCTGATCGAGATGTTGCAAAAGCCAGAAGACCCAACAAGTTTTGCTCCAGAATCCGAAGAACTACTGGAGAAGATCCTCAAGGACACCAAGGGCCGAATCAGAGCCAGAAGAATTCGCCAGCTTGCTACCTACGTCTTGCTGATTGCAATCGCAATCTATGGCTTGTTCTTGGCTTACGAATACACCCAGACCAGGTACTTTGTTGGAACTAACGATGGGGTAGTCGTTATCTATAAGGGAATCAGGGAAGATCTTGGGCCATTTAGATTCTCAACCGTTTATGAAGTTTCGAGTATTTCGGTTGATTCGCTAACTGACTTCCAGCGCGAAGCGCTGGAGCGCTCGATTGCCACCGAGAGCCTTGAAGACGCCAGAAGAGTTTTGGATCAGCTAGGGGGCAACTAGCGGTGAATGCGCTTACCGAAGCCCTCCAAATCTCCAAGCTAATTAAGGTAGTTCCAAGATCTAGAAACCTAGAAGCTCTGTTGCTGTTTTTTGCGGCAGGTCTAAACGCCTTTGAAATAGCGCAGATCCAGCTTTCCATTCTGGAAAAGATCACAACCGACTTATTCACCTATTGGCTTCCGCCAATTGCCTTTGCTTTCCTTTTGCACTTGATTCTTCGCCGCCGAGCATCCGAAGCTGACCCGCTGATACTTCCTATTGCTGTTGTGCTCAACGGTCTTGGTATCGCGATGATTTACAGACTTGATCTAGCAACCATTGCCTCTGGTGGGGCTGAGCTATTTGGAGTTCGCCAAGTGATGTGGACTGGCCTTGCAATGGCTATTGCCGCATTGGTGATTTTGTTTATTCCCAGCCAGTTGTTTTTGCGCAGGTACGTTTATGTTTCTATGGCCGTTGGTATTGCGCTGCTGCTATTGCCATTGGTGCCATTTATCGGAACGACCATTAATGGCGCAACACTATGGATTTCCTTTTTCGGCATCACTTTCCAGCCGGGTGAAATAGCCAAGATTGCTCTGATCATTTTCTTTGCAGGCTACCTAGTAAATCGCAAGGATTCGCTAGCGGTGGTTGGAAGAAAGATCCTGGGGGTTCGAATTCCTAGGGGCCGTGAGCTTGGGCCGATCTTGGTCATCTGGCTTGCAAGCATTGGTGTTCTTGTTTTGCAGCGCGATCTTGGAACCAGCATTTTGTATTTCGGACTATTCCTCGTGATGATATACGTTGCAACCGGACGAGCCTTCTACGCCGGCATTGGTGTTGCCATGTTGGTCACCGGTGGATTGGTTGCTTCTCGTGTGTTGGATTACGTCACCAGAAGATTTGACGCTTGGCTAAATCCGTTTGACCAGAACAACTACGACGCTGTTGGCGGTAGCTACCAAATCGTTCAAGGAATATTCGGTATGGCCAACGGTGGCTTGTTTGGAACCGGTCTTGGTGGCGGTGTACCGCAACTTGTTCCACTGGCCGAAAGCGATTTTATTGTTGCAAGCCTCGCAGAGGAATTGGGCCTAATTGGTTTCTTTGCAATTCTTGCTCTTTACTTCTTGCTAGTTGCTCGTGGACTAAAAGTTGGCTTTAGGCACAACGATGAATTTGCCAAGTTGATGGCAGTTGGTTTTGCATTTGTGATTGCGCTTCAGGTGTTTGTTGTTATTGGTGGAGTGACCAGAATTCTTCCTCTTACCGGTTTAACGACACCGTTGCTGGCAGCAGGTGGTTCATCGCTTCTTGCCAACTGGATCATCATCGCCATGCTGCTTAGGCTTTCTGACTCAGCAGCTGATCGACAAAGCGAGGTGCCTAGTCGATGACTAAGGAGCTAAGAAGAGTTTCATTAGTAGTTGCCGCGATGTTTATCAGTTTGTTTATCGCAGGAACGCTTTTGCAGGCAGTAAACACCGAAGCTGTTGCCAATGATCCAAGAAACGTTCGAAACATCTACGAAAGCTATAAGACTCAGCGTGGACCAATTTTGGTCGATGGCAAACCAATCGCCGAATCTGTTGCAGCCGATAACGCTTACCGATACTTAAGAACATATGACAACGAGATTTACTCGGCTGTCACCGGATACTTCTCCGTATTCCGTGGCGCTACCGGAATCGAATCAGCATCTAACTCTTACCTTTCCGGACAAAGCTCTTCACAGTTTTTCGAGCAAGTCAATGCTGTTTTATCCGGTAACCCCATCACAGGCGCTGCAGTTGAACTAACCCTTGATCCAAGGCTGCAGCAAGCTGCTTGGGACGCCCTGGGTGATTACCGTGGCGCACTGATTGCCATTGATCCAGTCACCGGCAATATCCTTGCGATGGTTTCCAAGCCTGGCTTTAACGCCAACAGGATTGCCGGTCACGACAGTGAAAAGGTGCGAGCGAACTACGTTGAACTTGAAGAAGACCCTGCTAAACCACTAATCAACAAGACCATCAGTGGAGATTTGTATCACCCGGGATCGGTTTTCAAGCTTGTGGTGGCAGCTGCCGCCTTGGAATCTGGCGAATACAACAACGCCAGCACTTTCCCGAACCCAGTCTCGGTTCAGCTTCCTAACTCCACCTCCGAAGTTTTCAACTCTTCAAGGAGATCCTGTGGCTCTGATTCGACGGTGTCACTTATCTATGCAATGCGTTACAGCTGCAACGTGCCCTTTGTTGAGCTGGGTCTTGCGTTAGGTCAAGATCGCCTTCGTGCCCAGGCTGAGCTATTTGGCTTTGGCAAGGACATCCGTGTCCCGATGCTTGCGACGCCGAGCGTTTTCCCAGAAGAGATGGATGAGGCTCAGCTTGGGCTTTCCTCCTTCGGGCAGTTCGATGTTCGGGTAAGCCCGTTGCAAATGGCACTGATCTCATCAGCGATCTCCAACGGTGGGCTGATTATGCAGCCAAACCTTATTGAGAGCGTGATTAGCCCCAATCTTTCTGTGATCCAGTCGCCGCAACCAGAAGTTCTTGCTCAGCCGATAACTGCTGCAACCGCTGATGCGCTGAAGAAGATGATGGTGCAGTCGGTATCTAAAGGTGTTGCAAGCAACGCCTCGATTTCCGGTGTGAAGGTGGCTGGAAAAACTGGAACAGCCGAAAACGGTGACAACGAACGAGTCACCCTCTGGTTCACAGGCTTTGCGCCTTCTGTAAACCCTAAGGTTGCCATCGCCCTGGTTATTGAAGATGGCGGCGGTGCAGATTCTGGAGCTAGCGGTAACGGAACCGCAGCACCGGTTGCGAGGTCGTTTTTCAAGGCGGTGTTTGGTCAATGAAGCCGGAAGCCGGACAGATTTATGGCAACCGCTATCGACTAGTGGATCGCATCGCCATCGGCGGTATGGGTGAGGTTTGGCGTGCGCACGATGAAGTAATTCTTCGCGACGTTGCAATCAAGATCTTGAAGCCCGAGTTCATGGGTGATCCTGGTTTTCTTGAGCGTTTCCGTGTTGAAGCTCGTCACGCAGCTCGCGTTGATCACGAGGGTATTGCGGATGTTTACGACTACGGCGAAGGATCTGGTTCTGCGTATTTGGTTATGGAGTTAGTTTCTGGTGATTCACTAGCTCGCATCATTGAAAAGCGCATTCGCCTAACTGGTGTTGAAGTTCTAAGCATCATGGAACAAACAGCGCGCGCTTTACACGCAGCGCACGAGGATGGCCTGGTGCATCGTGATGTAAAGCCAGGAAATCTTTTGATTACCCCAAGCGGAAAAGTTAAGATCACAGACTTTGGTATTGCAAGAGTTGCCGATCAGGTTGCCCTTACCGCCACCGGTCAAGTTATGGGAACTGTTCAGTACTTAGCTCCCGAGCAAGCAACTGGTAAGCAGGCAACTCCATCAACAGATATTTACTCACTTGGAATTGTTGCCTACGAAGCACTAACTGGAAGAAGACCGTTCACCGGTGAATCTCAGATGGTTATCGCCATGGCGCAGATCAACGACAAGCCTCCTGCCATGGATGCAGATATTGATCAACGCGTGCAGGATTTGGTTTTATCTTGCCTTGCAAAAAAACCAAATCAGCGACCAGGTTCCGCACTTGATCTTTCAAACCGCGCTAGAGCACTCCGTCTCCAGCTTGAGGGAATTTCACCAACTGAAGTTTTCAATCAGGATCAAACTCCAACGGTGCGAACCAGAGTGATAGAAGAAGACCCAAAGACTGAACCATATGAGAAACCGACGGTTATTTGGCCGTGGCTTGCACTTATTGGACTGCTGTTTGCTGCAGCAGCCGGTGTGATGATCGCAATTGTTTTGAGCTTGATGAGCGAGCAGCAAAGCGAAGTTCCGGTTCCAACCTTTGAACCAAGCGTTGCTCCAAGTGAAACTCCAACTGAAGATTTGACCCCGACGGTGGTTGTTTTGCTCACTGATGTGATCGGTAAGAATGTGGCGGATGCCTCTATTTTCTTGAAAGAGCGCGGACTGCTAGTCGATGCAGTTCCAGGGGAACCGCTTGGTCTAGAGGACCCTCGCATCCTGACTGTCTATAAAGCTGATGGCTTAGGTCAGGTGAAAGTTGGAGCAACGGTGAAGATTTACTACTACATCCAACAAACAACCATCCCGGCACCAACCGAGTCAGTTCCTGGTTCAGAACCAACAGATGGATCTATTCCTTTGCCGAGCTCCTCGGTTTCACCTTTTCCTTCCCCAAGTCCTTCTGGCGAAAGTGGCAACTGATGAGCTGGGTAATATTGAAAAACAAGAACGGGGCACTAAGAATTGTCTGATCAAGAGCGCGTATTAGCTGGTCGCTACCAGGTGGGCGAGATCATCGGCCGCGGCGGTATGGCGGATGTGTTTGAGGGGGTCGATCTTCGCCTAGGGCGAAAGATCGCCATCAAGCTTCTCAAGTCCGACCTTGCCAATGACGAGAACTTCGAATCCCGCTTTGCTCAGGAAGCTCAAGCGTCGGCAAAGATGGCTCACCCGACCATTGTTCGCATCTATGACGCCGGCGAAGAGGTAACCACAGACTCCAACGGCAACGTTCGAAAGACACCGTTCATTGTCATGGAGTACGTAAAGGGCAAGCTCCTTAGAGATTTGATGCACGAGCGAAAGCTAACCTCCAGCGAAGCCGTTGGCTACGCCAAGGGCGTACTCACTGCCCTTGAGTATTCACACAAAGCCGGAATCATCCACCGCGACATCAAGGCTTCGAACATCATGGTCACCGATGAGGGTCAAGTCAAAGTCATGGACTTTGGCATTGCCCGCGCAATCTCTGACTCTTCCGCAACCCAGGCTCATACATCGGGCATTGTTGGCACAGCTCAATACTTCTCCCCTGAGCAGGCAAGAGGCGAAGCAGTTGATGCCAGAACCGATCTTTACTCGACCGGTGTTGTCCTCTACGAAATGCTTGCAGGCCGTCCGCCATTCAAGGGAGATACTGCCGTATCTGTTGCTTACCAACACGTCAGTGAAAAGGTAACTCCACCTTCGGCACACAACGCTGACATAACGCCAGTAATGGATCAGGTTGTTCTAAACGCCCTTGCGAAAGATCGCGACGAGCGATTCCAGACTGCAGAGGAATTCCGTGATCACTTGCTAGCTGCCGCAAACGGTCAAGCCCTGCAGAAAAAAGCCCCATTGAATAAAACAGTGCCGGTTCAAGCTCAGCCAACTCAAATTATTGAGTCAACTCAGACTGAAGTTATCGGCGAGATTCAACCGGAAGATTTCTTCAAGGAACTGGGTGTTGATTTCAACACGAACACTGAAACCAGTGCAATCAGAATCCAGAACGCCTCTAGAAGTGAAAGACCTGCGGCTGGGGTGCTGTGGGGTGTTGGATCTGGTGCATCGGTAGTTCTAATTGGTTTGATCGTTTGGCTACTTACCCTGGGCGGAACATTCCAACCTCTTCTTCCGCCAGCAAATTCAGGTATTCCGGTAGCAGATGTTTCTGGTGCACTATTTGAAGATGGAGCGCAAGCGCTTCGTGATCAGGGACTACTTGTTCTAAGAATTACTGAAGCAAGTGATGAGATCCCGGTCGGTGTAATCATTCGAACCGATCCCCCAGCTGGAACCGACGTTCCGGAGCGAACCACAATCGAAATTGTGGTGTCTTCAGGAAAACTTGAAGTGGCAGTTCCGCTTTTGACCAATCTCACTGAAGAAGCCGCCAGAGCTGCACTGGAGAGTGCCGGATTGGTACTTGGTGTTATCTCCCCTGCCAACTCAGCAAGTGTTGTGAAGGGTTCGGTAATTGAATCGGTTCCTGCAGCTAACGAGCGAGTGCCAGGTGGTTCAACTGTGAACTTGCTAGTTTCCGATGGTCAAGTTCAGGTTCCTAACGTTGAGAACTTGAGCATCTCCGAAGCTCAGCGAATCATGCAGGCACCTGAAGTTGGTTTCAGTGTTGTTATTGCTCAGCCAACAGCTTGCTCGGGAACGGTTGGAACTCTAGTTGCAACCCAGTCGATTCCTGCAGGACTTGCACCTCAGCGCTCGAGCATTACCTTGACGCTGAACTGTGTGGCTACTGGCTAGAGATTTACCATCGGAGAAAGTGACTTGGCTTTTTCTGCTGCGCCTTTTAGTCCAATTGATTCCAGCCAGTTGCCGAGCATCTGGTAGCCGCCCTCTGTCATTACTGACTCTGGATGAAACTGAACTCCGTAAATTGGTTTAGTTGCGTGCTGCAAACCCATGATCACGCCGCCTTTGGTGCGGGAGGTCACTATTAGATCTTCAGGGACTGTTCCATCCAGGACTGCAAGTGAGTGATAGCGGGTGGCGCGGAAAGATTTTGGAACGTCTTTAAATATCAAACTGTTGTCGTGCTCGACATCTGAAGTTTTGCCATGCATTAGTTCTTCTGCAGACTGAACTGTTGCACCCATTGCCTCAGCGATGGCTTGGTGACCTAGGCAAACACCGAATACCGGTTGGTTAGTTTGAAGTGCTTCTCTGACCACTGGAATGCTAAGACCTGCATCGGCCGGGGTGCCAGGACCTGGGGAGATAAGGACGCCATCGTATTTGGCCATTAGGGCGGGTAGCTCGGATGCTTCGATGGCGTCGTTTCTGATCACGTCTGTTTCGGCACCCAACTGCTGCAGGTAGCCATTTAGCGTGTATACGAAGCTGTCGTAGTTATCCAGCACGAGAATCTTGGTCATTTGTGTAAAGCCTAGTTGTAGAATTGAGCTCATGTCTGAACTAAATAACCTACCGAATTCAAAGCCATCTAAAAAAACTGAGGGTGACTCTGGGCAGTCCCTAAACCCAGTTTGGTTTAAGCCCGTGATGTTTGGCTTCATGATTGTTGGGCTTATCTGGATCATCACTTACTACGTGACCAGCGCTCAGTTCCCGCTTGGAGCCGCAACTCCTCTAAACGTTGGAAACTGGAACATCCTGATTGGTTTTGGAATTGCAATGGTGGGCTTCATGATGACCACCCGTTGGAAGTAATCGAACTAAATTTTTAGTAGCCAAACGGCAGTCGGAAGGCAACTCCCGCTACCGTTGCTAGCGCAATCAATCCAATAACACCCAGCACTTGAATCTTTTGGCTTAGGCCTGATTTGTATCTGGTGCGCGCGTAAACAGCAGTGACTGCCATTCCTGCCAGCAATCCACCTAAGTGACCTTGCCAAGAAATTCCTGGAACCAAGAATCCAAAAGCTAAGTTGACTGCAATTAGTCCAACTAATAATCCTGAGTTATCGCCAATTGCTCTAAGCATGATCAGGTATGCGCCCATAAGACCAAAGAAAGCACCGGAGGCGCCAACAACCGGAACAACCGGTTCGCTAAGCCACAACACCATCGCTGAGCCACCAAATATGGAAACTAGGTAAAGTACCAAAAACCTAACGGGACCAAGCATCGGTTCGATTACTCGGCCGAAGATATAGATCGAGTAAATGTTCAAAAGGATGTGCCAGAAGCTATCGGGTGAGTGAACAAAGCCTGCGGTGATCATTCGCCACGGTTCGATGACCGTTAGAAGCGGCGCGTAAAAAAGTGTCGAGGTTAGGGTGGACCCTGGAATAACCTGCAAAAGCCAAATGACCAGATTGATCATTATCAGCGAGATGGTAACTCTCGGCTGATCCGATTTCAATCTGGCCATTTGGTTTTAGGAACTAAAGTGTTTCTACAGAAATTGACTCGATTACAACATCGTCGATTGGCTTATCCTGCGCACCGGTTTCAACAGCCTGAATCTTGTCAACAACCTTGCGGCTGTCTTCATCAACAACATCACCGAAGACGGTGTGCTTACCGAATAGCCAGGTGGTTGGAACTGTGGTGATAAACCACTGAGAACCGTTGGTGCCAGGTCCTGCGTTAGCCATGGCTAGCTTGTAGGGCTCGTTGAAGGTTAGCTCCGGGTGAATTTCGTCATTGAAGTTATAACCTGGGCCTCCCATACCGGTACCGGTTGGGTCACCGCCTTGGATCATGAAATCAGGAATGATGCGGTGGAAGATCACGCCGTTGTATAGGGGAGTTCCCTTTGGCTGTGGTCCGCGTTTTGGATGGGTCCATTCAATGGATCCATCTGCAAGGCCGATGAAGTTCTCAACGGTCTTGGGTGCGTGTAGAGCAAAAAGGTTGACCTTGATGCTTCCTAGGTTGGTTTTGATTGTTGCTACATGGGTATGTGAAGTCATGGTTACTATTGTGCCATGAGTTCAAATCGGCCGCTTGGCCGCATGCTGGTTTCCAAAGCAGGCAACAAAACAGTCGATATAGACATCAGCAAAGTATCACTTGGCTCCTTCTACACAACCAAATCTGCCTGGCTCACGATGGAAGTCCGTGCCTTTTTAGAGAAAGCCTTGGCTGAATCCAACGGATACCTTTTAGACCCATTTGCAGGCGATGGCCACCTGCTAGAAGCAATCAAATCCGATTCAGTTCTTGGGGCCCGAGTAAAACAAGCAACCGGCTTCGACATCCAAGGTGATCTCTTTCCCTTCAATGACTCTTTGGTTGCCATCCCAAACCCCCAACGTGCCGTGATTGTCACAAACCCGCCCTATCTTGCAAATCACTCAGCAAAGCGCAAAGGAGTTGACCAGCTGGTTGCCAAGTATTTTGCTGGTTCAACTCAGAAAAACCTTTACCGAATTGCTCTAGAAAAAGCCCTGGAATCAGCCGATTACGTGGTGGCAATTATCCCTGAGACATTCCTGCTATCTACCTTTCCCAAGCACAGGCTCGAGCTTGCGGTGGTAATCCAAGATTCATTGTTTGGCGATACCGATGCACCGGCTTTGGTTGCCTGCTTTACAAAGGAGCGTTGCGCTAACGCACACATCTTTACTGGCAACCAAAGCATCGGAAACCTAAGTGAAATCCTTGCCCTTCGAGAATCAACGGCTCTAAAGCACCCGATAGTTTTCAATGACCCGAATGGTCGCATTGGATTGCGGGCGGTGGATGGTAGCGACGGCAATTCACCGATTGCTTTTGTTGCAGCTCTCGACTTTGGCTACCCGAGTGAATCGGTAATTGTGTCTTCGAGGTTGATGACTTATCTGGAGGTGCCGGGGGTTTCCAATGAAAGAATTCCTGAGTTGATTGCCAAGGCGAATAGTTTGCTGGTTTCTATTCGCAAAAAATCCGGGGATCTGGTTTTGGCGCCTTTTAAGGGCAATGACAGAACAGGGAAGCGACGACGCAGGCTTGACTATGCATTGGCCAGGAAGATTCTAAACAGCTGTCTCTAGTGTGACTTGCTTCTTTGGCTTACGCCCTGAGCAGTCTTTCTGCAGCTTCGAGCTCCGGTGCTAGGAAACGATCTGGTCCAACCCCTGGAACTTCTTTGCGAAGTTTTGCCAGTAGAGCTCCGGTGATTGGAGCTGGCTTTAGAGGAGCTCTCATGTCCAGCGCACGGCCTGCGGTGACCAGTTCGATAGCAACAACTCTTCTTAGGTTGTCAACGACTTTTCGTAGCTTTCTTCCTGCATGCCAACCCATTGACACATGATCTTCCTGCATCGCGGAAGAAGGAATTGAGTCAACGCTTGCAGGAACAGATAGCCTCTTGTTCTCAGAAACCAATCCTGCTTGCGTGTATTGCGCAATCATCAAACCTGAGTCGACTCCTGCGTCTCCTGCTAAAAACGGAGTCAAGCCATTTGAGCGGTAGCGATCCAACATCCTGTCGGTTCTCCTTTCGGAGATCGAAGAAAGATCCGTTGCTGCGATTGCAAGAAAGTCCAAAACATAGCCAACCGGTGCTCCGTGGAAGTTACCGTTTGATGTGACTTCACCCGATTCCAAAACAACCGGATTATCGACCGTTGCTGCAAGCTCACGGGTTGCAACTAGCGTTGCGTGCGTGATGGTGTCACGCACCGCACCTGCAACTTGAGGTGCGCAGCGAAGTGAGTATGCATCTTGCACACGGTCGTCGCCTTCGCGATGCGATGCTACTACTTCTGAACCGGCAAGTGCCGCAAACATATTTGCTGCACTTTTTGCTTGTCCAGGATGAGGGCGAAGTGGCTCGTGTAGTTCTGGTCTAAAGACTTGGTCTGTTCCCATTTGAGCTTCAACACTCATTGCGGCGACAACATCAACCTGGTCACACAGTTTGTTTAGATCATGCAATGCAAGTACCAGCATGCCGAGCATGCCGTCTGTTCCATTGATTAAAGCAAGGCCTTCTTTTTCACGAAGTTCAATTGGTTTGATTCCTGCTGCTGCAAGAAGTTCAGGGACTGGCTTTTTGATGCCGTCGGGACCAACTGCACGACCTTCGCCCATAAGAACAAGTGCGCAATGTGAAAGCGGAGCAAGATCACCACTGCAACCTAGAGATCCGTACTCGTGAACAATCGGGGTGATGTGTGCGTTTAGCAAATCTGCGTAAGTGGTTGCAAGTTCTGGCCTTACTCCGGTTCTTCCGCTAACTAGTGTTTTTAGTCGAAGCAGCATCAGTGCTCTAACAACTTCCTTTTCGACTGGGTCGCCCATTCCAGCGGCATGGGAGCGAATCAGGGATTTCTGCAGTTGAACGCGATCCTCTGGTGCGATGTGTTGGTTGGCAAGTGCACCAAAGCCAGTTGAGATGCCATAGACCGGGGTTTCTGCCTTAGCAAGAGTCTCGATGTGAGCACGGGTTGCTGCCATCTTCTCTAGAGCTTCCTTGGAGATTTCGATCTTGGCGCCGTTTCTTGCAACCTCAACCACCTGCTCCATGGTTAGTCCAGATGAGTTCAGTGTGATGGTCATTTAGTTTCCGTCCTGGTGCTTATAAATGGTTTTGCCGCTTCGTAGAACTTGTGAAATCTGATCTACACCTGGGCGATAGCCAAGGTGTCTAAAACTTGGGGCAGAAAGTATTGAAAGATCTGCACTCATGCCAACTGAGAGTGCCCCAACATCTGTTCTTCTTAGCGCCTTGGCGCCTCCCAAGGTTGCGGACCAAATAGCTTGTTCGGGGCTAAATCCCATGTCCCTAATTCCTACCGCAATACAAAAACTCATTGAGGTTGTGTAGCTGGAGCCTGGGTTGCAATCAGTAGCGAGAGCTACCGTGACCCCCGCAGCAAAGAGCTTCTTGGCATCCGGATAGGTGGCTCTGGTAGAAAACTCAGCTCCTGGAAGCAAGGTGGCAACGGTATTTGAACCAGCCAGGGCTTCGATGTCTTTGGCCGACAAATGCGTGCAGTGATCGGCCGATGCGCAGTCAAGCTCAACTGCCAGCTGCACACCCCCGCCTTGAGCTAGCTGATTGGCGTGAATTCTAGGCTTTAGGCCCTTTGCGATTCCTGCCTGCAGGATGGCACGCGATTGATCAACATCGAATGCTCCCATGTCACAAAAGACATCTATCCACTTCGCATTCGGTGCGCAAGCCTCCAGCATTTCGCCGGTTACAAGTGACACGTACTCATCTGCCTTACCCGCATAGTCTTCTGGAACTACGTGCGCCCCAAGGAAGGTAGTTTCGCTGGTGTGCTTGGCGGCCATTTCAAGCGAGCGGGCTTCGTCCTTAACAGAAAGTCCATAGCCAGATTTGGATTCGAAGGTAGTGATTCCAGATCGAATCATTTCGTCTCGAAGGCTGACAAAGTTAGCTTCCAATACTGCATCGCTTGCTGCTCTAGTTTTTGCAACTGTTGATTTGATTCCGCCAGCTGAGTATTTCTCACCGTTCATGCGGGCTTCAAATTCTTTTGATCTGTCCCCTGCAAAAACCATGTGCGCATGAGAATCAA
>Ga0247838_1004396_pt1 | contig 15072 bp, 16 predicted proteins | sample LaCruzMarch2015__5_FD_189097 | JGI IMG/M metagenome (GOLD analysis project Ga0247838, IMG submission 189097) | Freshwater microbial communities from meromictic Lake La Cruz, Castile-La Mancha, Spain - LaCruzMarch2015_15m | ecosystem: Environmental > Aquatic > Freshwater > Lake | place: Spain... | reverse complement strand
CGGTCGGGGCGGAAGCCCGACCAGTGCTCAGCGCCGGCAACCACGACGGGCGCCTGCAGGTAGCCGAGCGCCATCACGTAGTCCCGCGCCTCGGCCACCTCGGTGATGTCCACGATCTCGTAGGCCAGGCCCTGCTTATCCAGGGCCTTGTAGGTGGCATTGCACTGAACACAGGCCGGCTTGGTGTAGACGGTGATGGTCATCTCGGTGAAGCTCCTCGAAGAAGGCGGTCAAACGGCCAGGCGGGCAGGTGTTTCAGTACTTATTTCAGTGGCTCTGAGGGAGCAGCCACTGCGGATCTTTCAGCGTTCTGAACACTACACCTAGTGGGTGACAAACCGTAGAGGTACAACATGTTCCGAATAACAATCGTGAAACTCCCAGGTCGTAAGCCGCGCCCCGGCGTAATTTCGGGCGTGTCGCACGTCACAACACGCCGGGGTCCCCCACTGCGCTCACTCCGGCGGCAGCGACCGTGCGCCGCGGGGTCGTAGCGCCCGGGTGAACACCACGTTGACCCGGGTCATGGCGAATGCGTACGGCAGCCAGGCGAGCCGTTTGAAGGCATACAACGCCCGAATATCGGCTGAGGTGTAGATCAGAAAGCGGTTCCGGATGATCCCGTCCAGCATCCTGTCGACCACCTTCTCGGCCGACACCGCATGGCCGCTGAACAGTCCCACCAACCGTTGCACCTGGGGATGTTCCCGATCGACACCGGCCAGATGCACGGAGTCGACCAGTGGGGTGTTCACCGCCCCGGGCACCACCAGCGAGACGCCGATGCGGTGGCGGGCCAGGTCGAATCGCAGTACCTCCGACAGGCCCCGCAGGCCGTACTTGCTCGCGCTGTAGGCGGCATGCCAGGGCAGCGCCACCAACCCTGCTGCCGAGGACACATTCACCAGTTGTCCACCGCGGCCGGCGGCCACCATCGGCGGCAGGAAGGTTTCGATGACGTGGATCGGGCCCATCAGGTTCACGTCGATCATCGACCGCCAATGCCGATGGGTGAGATGTTCGACGGTTCCCCACGCGGAGATGCCGGCGATGTTCATGACGATGTCCATCGCCGGATGGCGGGTGTGAATGTCGGCGGCGAAGTGGGCCACCTCGTCGTGGTCGCCGATATCGAGCGCACGATGCTCGGCGACCTCAGCACCGGCCGCGCGGGCGTCGGCAACCGTCTGGGCGAGTCCCTCGGCGTTGATGTCGGTCAGATACAGCACCGCCCCGTCGGCGGCCAGTCTCAGGGCGGTAGCCCGGCCGATACCACTGGCCGCACCGGTGATAAAAACCCGCTTGCCCGCGAAGCTGTATGTCATGGTTAGCCGCTGGCCTGCCCGCCCCAAAGCGCATGCAGCCAAAGGTTTTCCAGCACCTGCACGGCGTCGTCGAGATTTCGCCTGGGCCCGAGGAACAGCGACTCCCCCGACAGCGTCAGCGCGGTGGCTGCCGACAACATTCGCACCAGCCCGCGCACATCAGTGGTGATCGGATCGGCGGTGCCACCGGCGATCTCGGCCTGGACGATGGGCACGATCTGATCAATGACGGCTTCGTTGTAGCGGTCCAGGATCTCGCGGATCTCCGCATCGGTACTGCGGGCACTGTTGCAGGCCGACATCACCGGGTCGTTGTGCGCGTACACCGCCGCCGCGCTGCCCACCATCCTCCTGGCGAACTCCGCCGGGGTCTCGCCCGCGCCGCGGGGCGCGAAGTCTCCGGTGAGTTCCTCAAGTTCCTGGGCGACTTCGCCGAGTATCTGCGCGAGGACCGCGTACTTGGAGTCGAAGTAGAAATAGAAGCCCGATCGCGCCACCCCGGCCCGTTCACTGATGGTGCTGACCGACAGTTCGGCGAAGGGCTTCTCCTGGAGCAACTGACGGACCGCGGCGACGATCGCATGGCGTTGCTTATCGCCACGGCGCCGGGGAGAACCCGCGGACTCCAGGGCGGTCCCCTGCGCTGCGCTCACCTGTTCACCTTGCACCACGCCGAGGCCAGAGGAAAACTTGACAGCCGTCAACTCGGCCAGCAGAGTTTTTCCTCGAGCGTCCCATCACCGTGTCCGCCAAGGAGCATCGATGACCACCGTCAACACCCCGCGGTACCTCCTCGATCAGGCGCGGCGAAGGCTCACCCCGACGCTCAACACCATCCCCGGGATGGGACTGCTCGACGAGCGGCTGCGGGAAACGCAGTGGCCGGAGTTCGTCTTCGCCGAGCCGCCGCCGGGCAGCAGCCTCAAACCCGTGATGGGCAATAACGGCATGCCGGTGTTGGGCCACCTCATCGAGGTCTTCCGGGGCGGTCCCGACTACGTGCTGGGGACCTACCGAAAGTTCGGTCCGGTGCACTACAGCAAAACCCCCGCGCTCAACGCGGTCGCCGCACTCGGCCCAGACGCCACCCAGGAAGTGTTCTCCAACCGGAACAAGGACTTCTCGACCGTTGCCTGGCAGACGGTCATCGGGCCGTTCTTCAACCGCGGCCTGCTGCTGATGGACTTCGACGAGCACATGTACCACCGCCGGATCATGCAGGAGGCGTTCACCCGCACCCGACTGTCCGGCTACATCAAGCACATGGACGCCGTGGCCTCCGCGGTGGTGGCGAAGGACTGGCCGGTCAACGATGGGCGATTCCTGTTCATGCCGGCGGTCAAGGAACTCACCCTCGACATCGCCTCGGTGGTGTTCATGGGACATGAGCCCGGTAGCGACCACGAACTGGTGACGAAGATCAAGACGGCCTATGAGACCACCACTCGGGCCGGAGGCGCGATCATCCGCACCCCGGTCCCGCCGTTCAAATGGTGGCGCGGACTGCAGGCCCGCAAGGTGCTCGAGGAGTATTTCATCGAGCGGGTCCGCCAACGCCGCGATGCCGAGGGCACCGACATGCTGACGGTGCTGTGCCACACCGCAGATGACGACGGAAACTCCTTCAGCGACACCGACATCGTCAACCACATGATTTTTCTGATGATGGCCGCGCACGATACGTCCACATCGACACTCACCACCATGGCCTACCACTTGGCCGCCAACCCGAACTGGCAACAGCGCTGCCGCGAGGAGGGTGATCGGATCGGTGACGGCCCGCTCGACATCGACGCGCTGGACAAACTGGAGACCCTCGACCTGGTGATCAACGAGTGCCTGCGGCTGGTCACTCCGCTGCCGTTCAGCGTCCGCCGGGCCGTCCGGGATACCGAGATTCTGGGCCACTACATTCCGGCCGGGACCAACGTGACCATGTGGCCGGGCATGAACCACCGGCTAGCGGAGTTGTGGGATGACCCGGAGCGCTTCGATCCAGCCCGGTTCGCCGAGCCGCGCTCCGAACACAAGCGGCACCGGTACGCCTTCGCTCCGTTCGGCGGCGGTGCCCACAAATGCATCGGCATGGTGTTCGGGCAACTCGAGATCAAGACGGTCATGCACCGGTTGCTGCGCAATTACCGCCTCGAGTTGCCCCACCCCGGTTACCGGCCGCACTACGACAACGCCGGTATGCCCGTTCCGATCGACGGCATGCCGATTGTGCTGCGCCCGTTGAAGTGACCTCAGGCCAACGACAGAAACAGCTTCTCCAGTTCGGCCTCGGTGAGCACGGCCTTGCCTTTTTTCCCGGCGTCGGCCGAGGCGCCCAGCACGCATTCCCTTAGCCCGGTGGCCACGATTTTGAAGCCGGCCCGATCCAGTGCCTTGGACACCGCGGCCAGCTGGGTGACCACGTCTTTGCAGTCGCGGCCCGCCTCGATCATTGAGATCACTCCCGAGAGCTGGCCCTGCGCCCGGCGCAACCGGTTCAACACTTCAACCATCGCGTTCTCGTCACCGACCATGAACGTCTCCTTATCTCTGCATCGATGGTACCCGTCGGGGTATCACTCCCGGGTCGAAGAGAATCCGCTTCAGGGGGCAACGCGCATAGCGGGCACACGCAAACGCCATCGCTCCGGCGATCGCGGCGACGATCGCGACGGCCGCCCCGATCCAGATATTGGCCTCCTGGGCCAGCACCAGTGCCGCCATGACAAGAACGAACCAACCGAAGGCCTTGCGGAGCGTGGCCGGGGAGACATAGTCGGTGAGTCGGCCACCGATCACACTGCCGACCACGGCGGCGGCGGTGACCATCCCGGCCAGCTTCCAATCGATCGGCCCCTCGCCCAAGTGGCCGACGAAACCGGCGAAGGATTGCATGGAGATCACCACCAGCGAGGTGCCGACCGCGGCCGGCATCGGCAGGCCGCCGAGCAGCGCCAGTGCTGGAACCAGAAGGAATCCGCCGCCGGCGCCAACCAGTCCGCTGATCAGACCCACGGTCGCGCCCTGCAGCACGATCTTGACGACCGGCAGTGGCCCGGACGACTCATCGCCGAGGTCCCTGCGGCCCCGCAGCATGGCCATCGCAGCGAGGATCATGATCATGGCGAAGGCGATGAGCAGGATGTTGCCGGGCACGAAATGCGCGAGTCGGCCACCGGTGAAGGCGCCCGTCATGGCCGCAGCCCCGAACACCGCCGCGATCTTCGGTCGCACCCGGCCGGCGCGGGCGTGCGAGATCGCCCCGACCGCGCTGGTCACGCCGACGACCAGTAGTGACGTCGCGATGGCTTGTTTAGCGTCCAGGCCGGCCACGTAGGCCAGTAGCGGAACGGTCAGGATCGAGCCGCCACCGCCGAGCAGGCCCAGCGAGATACCGACGAACACCGCCAGCACGACGGTCAGTGCGATCACGATCATCCCCATTTCATTAATACCCTATGGGGTATATTAAGCCATACCCGCGGGGGTACAGGCAAGAGGGAATAGAAATACCCCCTAGGGTACTTATTGAAGGCGTCCGTAACACCGACCCTGAAGGGAATTTCTATGGCTACCGTCGAACTCACCGCGACCGACTTCGAGTCCACGGTCACCGGTAACCCCATCGTGCTCGTCGACTTCTGGGCGTCCTGGTGCGGTCCGTGCCGTGCCTTCGCACCGGTATTCGACAGCTCGGCCGCCAAGCACCCCGACGTGGTGCATGCCAAGGTCAACACCGAAGTCGAACAGGAACTGGCCGGGGCGCTGCAGATCCGCTCGATCCCGACCATCATGGCGTTCCGCGACGGCGTTCTAGTCTTCTCTCAAGCGGGTGCGCTGCCCGCACCCGCACTCGAGGAGATCATCACCAAGATCACCGAACTCGACATGGACGAGGTTCGTGCGTCCATCGCCGCGAGTTCCGACACCACGTCCGCTTAAAGTAGCGATCCGAGGAGGAAACCCATGTGCTATCCCGTGCAGTGCCCACGCTGTCAGAAGACCACCTGGAGCGGTTGCGGCGAACACGTCGCCGAGGTGATGCGCAACGTACCGCCCGCCCAGCAGTGCGCCTGCGCTGCCGGCAACTCCCCCCAGCGCTGAACTTTTTAGTCAAACGGGTTGTCGCCGGCGGCGACGGCGGTGCCGAGGCTCATCAGCAGCACGGCTCCGTCATGCAGTCGTTGTCCGGCCTCCCTACTGGCCGCACCGGCCAGATAGCGCGCCCAGGTGCCCTCGATCACGACGCCGAGTTTCAAGCAGGCCAGCGCCAGGTACCAGTCCAACTGCTCGGTGCGCCGGCCGCCCGCGGCCTGATAGGCCTCGAGCAGCTCGCCACGTCGGGCCAGCCCACCCAACTCGGCGAGGTAACCGGCCGAACCGAGGGGGTTGGGTGCGATCGGCCAGCACACCAGCATCCAGCCCAGGTCCAGCAGCGGGTCGCCGACGGTGCACATCTCCCAGTCAACGAACGCCGCCACCTCCGGGACATTCCGGCGCAGCATGGTGTTGTTGAGATGAATATCGCCGTGCACAATCCCAGGCTCGCTGTCGGTCGGCGCATTAGCCTCCAGCCAGTCGCAGAGTTCGTCCACCCCGGGCAGAGAATCGTGGGCGTAGCCGTCTTGCTGACGATACGCCGCCACCGCCGAACGCCATTGCGGCACTTGGCGTTCAAGAAATGAGCCGGGACGTTTCCACGCCGCTAGTTCGCTACCCTCCCACGCTGCCTGCCCCAATCTGGCAACGTCGGCGGCATAGTTCAGGCCGACCCGGTGGCGCATCGCCGGATCACGCACATACGCCGGTGCCACCTCGTTACCCGGGTTGAACCCATCGACCTCCTCCATCAGATAGAAGACGACACCGAGGACGTCGAGGTCGTCGCAGGAGGCGACGATCGCCGGGTGCGGTACCGCACTGCCGGCCAGGGTGCGCAGCACAGCGATCTCGCGTTGCATGGTCCGGTTGCTGTTGGGCCGCGGGTGCGGGGGCGGACGGCGCAGTACCAGTGAGCGGCCGTCGATCTTCAGACGCACCACCACGTTCTGGCTACCGCCGGCCAGTGGCACGACATCGGTCACGTCGGCGCCGATGCCCGCTGACCGCACCCAGTGACGCAATGCGCCGACAGCCTTCTCGTCCAACGTCCCGGTGATCACGGGGATCATGGGCTCAGCCATCGACGTCAGCAGATCCGCGGAAGTTGTTCGCCCAGTTCGCGTTCGACGACCCGGGTAGTGCCGAACGGGGTGCGGGCCACCACCATGCCCGGATGCTCCTCCACCGCACGACCGATGATCACCGCACCGGCGCCCTCGGGCCGGGCCTGCATGGCGGCCAGCACCGCCTCGCTGTGCGCGGGATCCACGAAGGCCACCAACTTGCCCTCATTGGCCACCTGCAGCGGATCCAACCCTAAAAACCCACACGCCGAGGCCACCGATTCCGGGATCGGAACCTTCGCCTCATCGAGTTCGACGCCGACGCCGGAGGTGCGGGCGATCTCCACGGTCGCCGCGACCAGTCCGCCGCGGGTCGGATCGCGCAGTGCGTGGATCACGTTCGGATCGTCAACTGCGGCCAGCATTGCCGCGACCAACCGGTGCAGGGGTGCGCTGTCGGTGGTCATGGTGGTGCCGAAGTCGATTCCCTCGCGCACGCTCATGATCGCCACACCGTGCTCGCCGATGTTCCCCGAGACGATGATGTGGTCGCCCGGACGAGCCCGTTCGGGCCCGATGAGCACGCCCTCGGCCACCACACCGAACCCGGCGGTATTGATGAAAAGCCCGTCCGCACTGCCCTTTCCCACCACCTTGGTATCGCCGGTGACGATCCCGACCCCGGCGTCGGAGGCCGCCTTGCCCATGGTCTGCGCCACCGCGCCGAGCACCTCCATCTCGAGGCCTTCTTCGATGATGAACCCGGCCGTCAACCCGAGCGGTTGCGCCCCACTGCAGGCGAGATCGTTGATGGTGCCGTTGACGGCGAGGTCGCCGATATTGCCGCCCGGGAAAAACAGCGGATTGACCACATAGGAGTCGGTGGTCAGTGCGATTCGCACCGCTCCAACGTTCAGCACCGCCGAATCCCGCGACGGACCACCAGAGGACCCGAATGCGGGCAGGAAGAGGTTCTCGATGAGTTCCTCGGAGAGGATGCCGCCGCCGCCGTGACCCATCACGATGCGCTTGGTCTCACGCAGCGGCATCGGGCACACCCAGTCGGTCGGATCGAACCGGCCGGCTTCAGACATTCGCCGACGACTCCAGCCGCCGGAACTGGTAGTAGGCCGCACAGGCGCCCTCGCTGGACACCATGGTGGCGCCCAACGGGGTGCGCGGCGTGCAGGTGGTGCCGAAAGCCGGGCATTCATTGGGCTTGAGCAGGCCCTGCAGTACCTCGCCGGCGTGGCACTCCTCGGACTCCTGTACCTGAAGGTGCCCCACACCGAATTTCAGCTCGGCATCGAACTCCGCGTACCGCGGCGACAGCGTCCAACCGGACTGCGGGATCATCCCAATACCCCGCCACTGTCGGTCGGTGACGACGAACACATCGGCCAGGGCCTGTTGGGCGACGGTGTTACCGGTAGCGGTGACCGCCCGCGGGTACGCGTTGCGTAACTCGGCCCTGCTGCCGTCGCGTTGGCAGGCCTCCATGAGTTCGACCAGTTGCCGCACACCCTCGAGAAGATCCAGCGCCTCGAACCCGGTGACGACGATCGGGATGTCGAATTTCTCGACCAGTGGGCCGTACTCCCCGGTGCCCATCACGGTGCACACGTGCCCGGCGGCCAGGAAGCCTTGGACCCGGTTGGTGGGTGAACTCAGGATGGCCGTCATCGCCGGCGGCACCAGCACGTGCGAGACCAACAGGGAGAAGTTCGTCAACCCCAGACGTTTGGCGTGCAGCACCGACATCGCGTTGGCCGGAGCGGTGGTCTCGAAGCCGACGCCGAAGAACACCACCTGCTTATCCGGGTTTTCCGCGGCGACCCGGGTGGCGTCCAGTGGCGAGTAAACGATCCGGACGTCACCACCACGGGCCCGCACGCTGAACAGGTCCTCACGACTACCGGGCACGCGCAGCATGTCACCGAACGAGCAGAAGATGACGTCCTCGCGGGAGGCGATCTCCAAGGCGCGGTCGATCATCTCCAGCGGTGTGACACACACCGGGCAGCCCGGTCCGTGGATGAATTCGACTGCGCCGTCGAGTAATTGATCGATACCATTGCGGATGATCGAGTGGGTCTGACCCCCGCAGACCTCCATGATGGTCCAAGGCTGCGTCGCACTGCGCCGGATCGCCTCGACCAATGATTTAGCGGCGACGGGATCGCGGAATTCGTCGAGATACTTCACGCCGTCTCCCGACTGCTCTGCCCTTCGGTTCCGGCCAGTTCCTCATCGAGGAACCCAAGATCAGCGAACATTTGCAGGGTCTCATTGGCGGAGACCTCATCGAGGCGGGTCAGCGCGAAACCCGCGTGCACAATCGTGTACTCGCCGATCTCCATATCCGGCAGGTAGGCCAGGCACACCGTCTTGGTTGTGCCACCGAAGTCGACGGTCGACATCCGGGTACCCGACTCCTCCCAGATGTCGATTACTTTGCCGGGGATGCCGAGGCACATGCGCCGCTCCTTTTCTCGGCCGCGGCCCTGCCGGCGGCGGCGATGGTGGCCTGGCCCAGAGCCAGCCCTCCGTCATTACAGGCAACGATACGGTGGCTGAGCACTTCATAACCACCCTTGATCAGAGATTCGCGAAGTCCTCCCAGCAGGATCAGGTTCGCGAACACCCCGCCGGTCAACCCGACCACCGAGATACCGGACGCATCGGCGCAATGCCGGACCGCGGCGGCGGTGGCCCGGATCACCGCCTGGTGGAACCCGGCGGCCAGGTCGGCAGGCTCAGCGCCGGCCCGTAACCCCGCCACCAACCCGGCGATCACCGGGGCCGGGTCCATCACACCGTCCTCGACCGCGAAATCCCCAACCGCGAAATCCAGGTCCGCACCCCGACCGCGGCGGGCGAGGTGCTCGAGTTCGACGGCGGCCTGGCCCTCGTAGCTGACCTGCTGGCAGACGCCGAGCAGGCTGGCGGCGGCGTCGAAGAGCCGGCCCATGCTGGTGGTGGGCACACAGCCAATCCCGCGCGGAATCTGCTGGGCGAGGACGTGCAGGCCGGTTTCTCCCATGGCCCGCACCGGCGCCAGGTCGGGCGTCCAGTCGATGCCGGCCCGGGTCAGCAGGTCGAGGGCGATGCGGGCCGGTTGGCGCACCGCACCCTCGCCGCCGGGCAGCGCGAACGGTGCCAGATGCCCGACCCGATCGAAGTCCGCCGGATCTCTGACGGCCAGCAGCTCACCACCCCAGACCGTGCCGTCAAGCCCGTAGCCAGTGCCGTCATAGGCCACCGCGATGATCGGCGTGTCCAGGCGCTGGTGTTCGGCCAGTAGTGACACGGCATGTGCGTGGTGGTGCTGCACGGCCATCACCGGCCGGCCGTCGGCGACCCGGCGGGCCCATGCGGTGGTGGCGTAGCCCGGGTGCATATCGCAGACAATGACGTCGGGCCGCTGACCGGTCATGAACGACAGGTGCTCCAGCGCCGAGGCGAAACAACTCTGGGTGCGCGGATCGGCCATATCCCCCAGGTGAGCTGACAGGTGAGCCTGACGACGGCCCTCCCGGGAACCGGCCATCAGAGCGAACGTCGTCTTCAGATCACCGCCGGTGGCCAGCAGCACCTCGTCACCGGCACCTACCACCGAGACCGGCAGCGGCGCGTACCCGCGGGAGCGCCGCACTGGCAACTGATTTCCCTGATCGTCGATGGTGATCACCGAGTCCTCGCACGGCACACCGATAGGCCGGTCGTGGCTGAGCACCGCGTCGGCCAGGCCGTCGATCCACTGCAGGTCCTCGTCGCGGTAGACGATGGGTGAGCCGCCCTGGTTGGCGGAGGTCATCACCAACGGGATGTGTTCCAGCCGATCGAAGAGCAGGTGATGGATCGGCGAGTAGGCCAGCATCACCCCGAGGTCGGCCAGTCCCGGGGCGACCGCGTCGCTGACGGTGGTGCCCTGCCGGGGCACCAGAACGATGGGTGCGGCCGGGGACGTCAATGCGGCGGCTGCGGCCTCATCGATCTCGGCTATGCCACGCGCCGCACCGAGATCGGCGACCATCACGGCGAAAGGCTTGGCGGGCCGGTTCTTTCGATCCCGAAGCGCATTCACCACAGCCGCGTCGTCGGCGCGGCAGGCGAGGTGAAACCCGCCGATTCCCTTGATCGCGACCACCTTCCCGCTCAGCAACGCATCCACTGCGGCCTCGATCGGCGACGACAGCCGGGGCCCGCAGTCCGCGCACGCGATGGTCTGGGCGTGATACCGACGATCGAGCGGGTCGTGATACTCCGCCGAACAGGCGGCACACATGGGAAAGCCTGCCATCGTGGTGGTGGGGCGGTCATAGGGCAGGTCGGTGATGACGGTGTAGCGCGGCCCGCAGTTGGTGCAGGTGATGAACGGGTGCCCGAAGCGGCGGTCGGCAGGGTCGCGCATCTCCCGCAGGCAGTCCGCACAGGCCGCGATGTCGGGGGGAACCAGCGTGCGGGAGGTGTCGCAGGTCCGGCTCTCGACGATCTCGAAATCGGTTGCGCCGGTGGGGTCCAAAGGCGTGACACTGAGGGTGTCGATGCGGGCCATCGGCGGCGGTTGGCGTTGTAGCGCACTGACAGCGGCGTCGACGTCGGGCGCAGGCCCTTCAAACTCGCAGTGCACCGACCCGGCGTCGTTGTAGACCCACCCGCCGAGCCCATGCTCGGCGGCGATCCGTGCGACGGCAGGACGAAAACCCACGCCCTGCACGACGCCGGTGATGTCGAGGCGAACCCTTGCGGTCACCGCGATCAGGCTAGTCGTAGGGTTGCGCCGATGCATGAGTTGTCGCTGTGCCGAGCGATCGCGGGCGTGGTCAGATCCCATGCCGGCGAACGGCGCGTCGACGTGGTGCGGGTCCAGGTCGGGGCACTGCGCCAGGTGGTGCCGGACTCACTAGCCTTCTGCTGGACCATCGTCCGCGACGACGAGGACATGCCGGACGCCGAACTGGAGTTGGAGTTCATCCCCGCCGAGGTGCGATGTCACGGATGCGGGCAGCAGTCACAGATCGAGTCCCGGTTCTCCGTTGCCTGCCCGCAGTGCAGCAGTGCCGATGTCGCCGTGGTGCACGGCGAAGAGTTCCTGGTCACCTCCGTCGACGTCACCTAGCTACTTCGACCTGAAAAAGTCGGATTGATTTGACATCCCTGTGCGTTTACCGGCGTTTGCTAACCTTCGTGTTCCGGGCCAGCAGCAGAAGGATGGGAACCCAGTGGAACTTCACTCCGCATCTGACCGCGATCGCCTCAGCAACGGTCGTCTGGTGGCTAGTCCATCTGGCCGGCATCGCAAGCCGTGCCGTCAGCCGTACTCATGGTTGGGTGCGGGTGCGTTGAGTCTGGGTCTGGGTCTGGGGGCGGTGCTTGCGGGTGCGCCAGTGGCGCAGGCTGATACTGGGTCGCCGGTGTCGGGGTCAGATGCGGCGGGTTCGGCCTCGGGGCATTCGACTCCGGCGCGCGGTGCGCGGGCGGGCCAGTCGGGTTCCGAGGATCCGTCGTCAGGGCCGGCGTCGCGTCGTGGTGCGGGTGCGGCTTCTAGGCGGCCGGTCGGCCCGATTGGTGATTCCTCGCGTGAGTCGGTGATGGCGCGTTCGGCGGCAGTTGCACCGCCGGCGGCGGCGGTTCCGGCTGGGGAGGCTGCTGCGCCGACACCGCGTGCGCATGCGTCGCCGCCGCGAGCCTCTCATCCGGTGCAAGGATCTCGCACCGCCGCCCAGCACTCCGCAGGGCGCAACCATCCGGCCTCGCCCGGGACGACTTCTGCCGCTTCACGCCCCGCCGACAAATCCCTACGGCGCACCGCGACGGCGGCCGTCGCCGCACAGGATGTCCCAGGCGCGTGGGCCCTCGCACCGTCTGAGGCTGCCTCGGCTGGCGACATCGGTTCGGCGGTGAAAAATTTCATCGACTCGTCGTACACGGGGCTTAACACGCTGCCGCGCAACGCGGTCACCGAGTTCCTCAAGGGCGGATTGTTGTTGATCCGCAGAGCCCTGTTCCCCGTCGACCAAAGCTATTACGCGCTCATCTTGAGCGGCTCGAACTGGGCCGTACCGCTCAACAATCAACTCAGCTACGGGGCAGTCACCTCCACCGGTTTCTCGAACCCGTTCGTGGCAGGCGATCAGACGACGTGGGGTTGCCGTCTCGGAACCGACGGCTGCACCACGACGTCGACCACCGGTATCAACGTGACCTCGGCTCCCGGCAGTGCGATCACAACGTTCATAGGTTCGGCGACCGGGCAGAGCGCCATCGGCCCCACGGTGTTCGCGCCGTCCTACTTCTCGATATCAGGAGCGGTCTCCCCAAGCGGAGCGGTCTCCATGACGTTCAACCCGACCGGCGACACGGGGGTGCCCACCGGAGCGCCAGCCACCGTCGGCTTCGGCCAGTTGGAAACCTGGGGCTGGTTGCCGAAGATGGTCATGCAGATGATCACCGGAGACGCCTTCGCGCTGACGCACTGGGCGAACATGGTCCCCTTCAGCGGACCCCAGTCGGCGGCTCCCCCACCGATTCCCCATCCGCCCGATGGATCAAACCCCTGGTACTCGTGGATGGCAGGCACTCAGTGGAGCGTCGTCGATCCGACTCTGTTCGGATCCGCCGATCCGGGAACCTTCACCATCACCGGCTACAGCGGGGGCTATCTGCTCGGATCCGGGACCGGTCCGGCCACTAACCCGATCACGTTCACCGAGATGGGCTCGATCACCCCGCAAGGCAAAGTCCTGTTCAACACCATCGCCGGCGGGAGCTCCACCATAAATTCCTCATACGGTGAGTTGGCGGCGTCCTCGGGCCAGGTGAGCATCTCGATGGCCGACTACGACAACACCACCGGACAACCGACGGGCACCTCCACCGTCCTGCGCCTGGTCTCACCGGCGCCGCCGTGCGGATTCGTCGGCCTCTAGCAATAGCTAGAGTTGGCCCCATGGGTCGATTCCACCGCCACGACGACGGCACCGAACACAGCCACGATCACGATCACGACGAGCACGATCACGATCACGGCCACGGCCACGGCGATCACAGCGGCTACGCCACCGGCACCGAGCGCATCGAGGTGCTGGAGGCCATCTTCGCCGAGAACGACAACCGCGCCGACATCAACCGAAACACCTTCGACACCAACGGCATCCGGGCCCTGAACCTGATGAGCTCACCGGGTTCCGGCAAGACCACGGTGCTGGGTGCCACCCTCGACAACCTGGCCGGTGAGTTTCGCATCGGAATCATCGAGGGCGACATCGCCACCGACCTGGACGCCGCCAAGCTTGCAGGCCGCGGCGCGCAGATCTCGCTGCTGAACACCAGTAACGGCTTCGGCGGAGAGTGCCATCTCGACGCCCCGATGGTGAACCGGGCCGTCGACGGGCTCGATCTGACCACGTTGGACCTGGTGATCGTCGAGAACGTCGGAAACCTGGTGTGCCCGGCCGAGTTCGACGTCGGCGAGCACGCCAAGGCGATGGTCTACTCGGTCACCGAAGGCGAGGACAAGCCGCTGAAGTACCCGGTGATGTTCCGATCCGTCGATGTGGTGCTGCTCAACAAAATCGACCTGGTGCCCTACCTCGATGCCGACGTCGACACCTACATCGCGCGCGTGGGCGAGGTCAATCCCGGAGCGGTCATCCTGCCGGTGAGTGCCCGCACGGGTGAGGGCATGTCCGACTGGTTCAGCTGGTTGCGGGAGTTCGCTCGCCCGACCTAGCCTCAGCGGCGGCGTTCGATCACGAACGTCGCCTCCACGGCGGCGTCGATCTCGATCTCCTCGGGTCTGAGTTCGAACTCCACGGTACCGTCCGGCGGGGCGGCCATCGCCTTGGCCAGCCGTACCTCGGGGTGCCCCGAGGTGCCCAGGCCCGGATCGCTGATGCTGCGGACCCGAACCGGACCAAGATCGAGTGCATCGGCGTAGTCCTGGGCGCGCCGGCTGGCGTCGCGGACCGCCTTCTGGCGGGTCTTGCGTTCGGCGTCGAGGCGTTTGGCGTCGGTTAGCGACCAGTCGACGTACCCGATGCTCAGGCCCTCGATCCCGGCGGTGGCCGCAACCCACGCGGCCAGTTCGCCGAAGTCGGTGAACACCGCGGTGATCGAGACCGCGGCGGTGTGCACCAGCGCTAACTGCTTGCCCTCGGCGTTCCACGGCCGGTGCGACCCGGTCCGCACCTGGTCGATGGTGTACCGGGTGACAGGCCCGCGCTTGGGATGATGCAGGGCATCGATGGACGTCGATACCTCGGCCAGCGCGATCGCCACCTTCTCGAAGACCGGCTCCGCTGAGCGGCCCTGGGCATTCAGAGTGGCGTGCACCGTGGCCCGTTCGGGCGCCAGTCGCACCGAGGACGAGCCACGAACGGTGATCTCCACTGCCGTCATGCGCCCCACCCTAAGGCTCACGCGAACGCGTGTACCCAATTCCGCCCAGCCCGGTGGTCCTACTTGATCAGCGGGTCGCGCGGCATACCGAGGATGCGTTCGGCGATCTGGTTGCGGGCCACCTCGGAGGTGCCGCCCGCGATCGCCATCCCGCGGGCGCCCATCGCCGCCCGGGATGCCAGGTT
>Ga0247838_1004379_pt1 | contig 15131 bp, 24 predicted proteins | sample LaCruzMarch2015__5_FD_189097 | JGI IMG/M metagenome (GOLD analysis project Ga0247838, IMG submission 189097) | Freshwater microbial communities from meromictic Lake La Cruz, Castile-La Mancha, Spain - LaCruzMarch2015_15m | ecosystem: Environmental > Aquatic > Freshwater > Lake | place: Spain... | reverse complement strand
GGCGCGGGCACTGGACGAGCAGCGCCCCTGTGACCAGGCCACCCCGGCGGAGCGCGACGCCCACCGCGCCCTCGCGCGGCGCGTCATTGACCGGGTCTTTTCCCACGGAACCAGCCACGGAGCATCCCAATGAGCAAGATCATCGCCGACCCCACCGGCACCCCCACGGAGCAACTGCGCGCCCGCCACGGCTGGCACCTCGCCGGCCCGGGTGAAGTCCGCTGCGACGCCTGCTGCCGCGTCGACTGGCTCAGTTCGCGCACCGGCGTGCGCTGCAACCGCGGGCAGTACGCCACCCGCGTCACCGCGACCTGCACCTGGGCCGCGCTCCCGAGCGACACCGCCCAGGCCGGCCTGATCCGGGAGTGCGCCAAGATCGAACGGATCCCCACGCACCTGCGCACCCCCGAGGACCGCGCCGCCCTGACCGCCATGTACACCGACCTGGGCCTGGCCGATCCCGCGTGCCATGACGGCAGCATCCCCGGAGATGACCATGAGTGAACAACCCGCCGACTACTTCTTTGCGCCTTGTGCCCCGGGTGGACCCCTCGGGAGATCCACGGCCCCTGCGACACCGGAGACCACCATGACCCGCGTCGACGCCCTCTATGACGAACTGGCGAGCGCCCTGTACGCCATCTCCAACACCCATGCCGCCCTGGCCGCCTGCTACCAACCCGACACCGACGGCCACAGCGACCACGCCAGCAGCGCCCGCAGCGCCCTGCGCAGCGCCGACTACCACGACCGGCAACGGCTGCGCCTGGCCCGCGACCTGCTCCCGCAGGCCCCGCCACCGGCACCCCGGAGGACACTGCCATGAACGACGTGCTGATCGCCATCGGCGCCATCGCGTACCTGGCGCTGGCCGCGGGCGGCCTGCGCGATTGGGCCCAGCGGCACGCCGAGATCACCCGCGTACAACAAGACTTCTGGGAGACCTACGATGACTAAGCGCACCAAAGCCGCCGACCAAGCGCTGGTCGAGATCCCACCGGGCTACAGCCTCAACGCCCGCGGCCAGTGGGTCCCCGACGAGCGGCTGACCGAACTGGACCGCGCCTGTGACCGCCTCGCCACCCGCCTCACCCGGCGCTGTGTCGGCGCCAGTCGCACCCTCGCCTCCCTCAAGGCATTGTGTTTCGCCGACCTCGACGCCCATGTGGTCATGGTCGGCGCCGCCTTCGGCGTCCGCCTGACCGGCCGTAGCGGCGGCATCGTCGTCGTCAGTAAAGACGGGCTCAGCCGCGTCGAGCGCGTCGTCAGCCCGCGGATGCGGGTCGGCAGCGCCATCCTCGCCGCCGAGGCCCTGCTGCGCGAGTGCCTGGATGAGCGACTCGCCATACCCAACGCCGACCCCGTGCTCGTCGCCATCGTCGGGCAGCTCGTCAACCGCGCCGAGGGCTGCACCATCGCCCCCAGCCGGGTGCTCGACTTCTGCCGCATGGAGATCCCAGACCCCCGCTGGCAACGCGCCCAGCACGCCTACCGGGCCGCGCTGGAGAGTGACGGCAGCGCCGTCTACTTTCGCGCCTACACCCGCACCGACCCCCGCGCCCACTGGGAGCAGGTCCCGCTCGACTTCAGCCGCTTCGGGCCTGGTGACGCAGATCCCCGCGTCGCCGCCGCGCAGGAGGCAGCACTATGACCCACCCCGTCATCGCCGACGCCCTGCGCGACGTAGCGGTCAGCCCCCACCTGACCGACAATCTATTGACCCGCCGCGACTACGTGCCGCCGGCAGCCCTGCGCACCCCGGCCGCCGTCGCGGCCCGGCGCCCGCTGCCCCGCGCGGATCTCAAACCCCAGTTGGCGCTTGCGCCAGCCATCCTGGACGCTGTGACCCAGGTAGACCACAGCGCTACCAGCGGCCTACCCGCCGCCGCCATCCTAAGCGCCCCAGCCTCGGGCAGTCCGCGTTCCACCGACGTCCGCAGCCGCCAGATCTCCCGCGAGGTCGCGAAGACCCGCCTGGCGCAGGCCCCCCGCAAACGGGCCGATGCCCACGGCTACGGCGCCCGCCTCTTGCTGTGGATCGCCGCCCAACCCGGACCGGTGACCTACAACCAGACCAAAACCGCGCTGGGCAGTGATCCCGGCAGCTATCTGATGCGCTACACCAAGGACGGCCGGTTGCAGGTGCGTCGCTGTCACGGCGCCGACTCCGGGCGTGAGCGCAACGAATGGATCCCGGCCGGCGCCGAATGGCCCGGCCCCATCCCGCCGCGGCCCGTCGGTCCGCCCCCGCCGACCCTGGCCGCCACCGTCGTCGCCTGGATCGCCGCCCGTCCAGGCCCCGTCACCTGCGCCCATGTCGAGGAGGGCTTGCGGCGCACCGGGCTCAATCTCCCCAAACTGGTCGCTGCCGGCCACCTGGTCGCACGGGTGTTCAGTGTCGCCGGCCGCAGGCACTCCGTGCGGGGGATCGCCCAATACACCATCCCCGGCCGGGACTGGCCGCCCCTGCCGCTCGGCGCAGTCCTGCTCCGCGGGCCGGATGCCGCCGCACTCGCCCTGCCGACCGACCCGGAGACCGCGCCATGACCGCCCGCCCCGACCTGCGTACCCACGAGTTGACCCTGATCCACATCGCCCGCGCCCATCTCGGCCTGGATGAGGAGACCTATCGGGCGCAAATCCGCCGCATCGCCGGCGGGCGCACCGGTAGCGCCGCGGACCTCACGGCGCAGGAGCGTGACAGCCTGCTGCTGGAGTACCGTCGCGCCGGCTGGGTGCCGACCAACCCCAAGAAGGCCGGCCGCGGCCCCGGTGCGGCGGCCCTGGATCGCCGCGCCATGCTCACCAAGGTGCAGGCGCTACTGGCCGGCCAGGGCCTGCCCTGGAGCTATGCCGAGGCCATCCTGCGGCGGCAGCGCGGCATCCTGGACACGTCCGTCGCCTGCCCCATCGGGCAGACCACAGATGTGGAACTGCGCGGGGTCATCGCCGCGCTCGACCGGCGGGCCAAGCGGGCCACCACCACGCGGCCGCCCGAGCCCCCGCCGGCCGCCTGATCACCGTGAGTTTCACCATGCGCAAACGCAGCCCCCCCGCGCCCGTGTTCGCACTCGCCCCCGGCCCGACCCCAGTGCAGCGCCCCGCCGCCGCCTGGCCCGCGGACCGCCCCCCGCCCGGCCTGCGGGCACCCACCAGGCGGCTGGTCGGGCGCATCGCCTGCACTAACCCTGATGCGGACCTGATCCACCAGTGGCCCGGCACCCTGATCACCATGGTGGAAGTGGTCACTGCCACCCTCCGGCAGGTCCAGGGCGCCGCGCCCGCGCCCGCGGCCCAGGCCATCGTCGCCGCGCTCGCCGCCTACATCGGCGGCGACAAGGTCTGTTTCCCCGGCCCCGCCACCGTCCAGCGGGTGCTGCGCGATCACCAGATCTACAGCGCCTTCAACGGCCGCAACACCAAGGACCTGGCCGCCCGCTTTGGGCTGCCGGTGCGCACCGTGCAGTACATCCTCACCGCGCAGCGGCGGCTGGAGCAGGCGCGGCGGCGGCGGGCGGCGGAGTCCCGCCGCGGCGCGCTACGGGAGCACTCCTGATGGCCTGCCGCATCGTCCGCATGCCCGGCCCCAGCGCCGCCGGGTACGCGCAACAACACCCCCCCACCCCGCCCCGGCCCTATCCATGATAGGGCCATGAACACCGCCCCCAGATTCCCCAGATTCCAAATCAACGCCCGGCACCAACTGGATGCGTGCGCCGGGACCCCTGCGGTCGAGCATGGCCTGCTGACCCCCAACCACGGCGGGCGGCTGCTGGCGCCGGTGCTGATCGTCCTGCACTACACCGCGGGCAACAGTGCCGAGGGCTCAGCCCACTGGCTGTGCAGCGCCCAGTCCAAGGCATCCGCGCACCTGCTGGTCGGGCGTGGCGGGAAGGTCTGGCAGTTGCTCGGGCTCGGCACCCAGGCGTGGCACGCCGGGCGGTCCTCCTGGGGCAAACACACCAACCTCAACACCTGCTCGATCGGCATCGAACTGGCCAATCTCGGCTTCGATAACCTGACACGGGTCCCCGCCGAGCGCCTGCTGCACGCGCTCCACAAGCACGGTGGCGCCTTCCGCGCCTGGGAGCGCTACGCCCCGCCCCAGGTGGCTACGGCCGTTGCCCTCTGCGCCGCGCTCCAGATGCGCTACCCGTCCCTGGTTGAGATCGTCGGACACGATGACATCGCGCCCGGGCGCAAGTCGGACCCGGGCCCGGCCTGGGACTGGAAGGCGTTCCTGGCGGCGCTCAATGCCTATCATCGTGCGGAGATCGCCCATGCCTGACCCTACCCCTATCACTGCACAAACCCGTGGCCAGGACCCCGATGGTCCCTGGATGTCCCTGGTGCGTGGCCGCGTACTGGCCATCGTCGCGAGCGGCCTGTCCCTGTGGGCCGCTGCCGGCCCTGCCTACCAGGCCGTGCAACACCTGTGGGCCGACGGCCCGGCCCCGGAACACGTGGCCGCGGTGCTGACCCAGACCACCGTGGTGCTCGACTCCGGCAGCGCGCTGCTGCTGGCCCTGGGGTCCGCCGTCGCACTGGCGGCCGCCGCGGTGTCCAAGGCGCGCCAATGGTGGGCGCACCGCGCGCCCGGCACGGCCCGGCTCGGCTGATGGATACGATCGGGCTCATCGTCGCCCTGATCGCCTGCGCGACCGCGCTCGCGGCCTTCGGCCACCGGCTGGTGGTGCAGTTCATGGCACGCATCGACTGCCTCGGCCACGACCTGCGCGGCGACCTGGACCGGCGCTTCGCCGAGGCAGAGACCCACCGGGTGGAATCATCCGCCGCCTATCGCGCCGCCTGGGACGCACGCCATTCGGCACTGACCGAGCGGCTCATGGCCCAAAAGGAGGAGATAGGCCAGTTGCGGCGGCAGCACGACGAAGACCGCCGCGCCCTGGTCGATAACTACGTCTCGCGCGACACCTGGGTCGAGCACATCGGCGCGACCAACATCAAACTGGACAAGCTCCTCGAGGAGCTGCGCCAGCACATCGTCAGGACCCCCAGCCAATGACCGACATCAGCGCCCTGCGCGCCGCCGCCCGCCGCGCCGCCATCCGCCACACCCTCTATGCCGTGTGGCCGCGCCCGCTGGGGCCGGGCCTGATCGCCGAGAGTCTGAGCGCGGATGTCGCCGCGAACCCGGACGAACTCAATCGCGCGCTCGCCTACCTAGTCGACCGTGGCCACCTGGTGACGGGCGGCCAGACCAGCGGCGCCGCCCCGGTGGCGCTGTTTCGCCTGACGCCGGACGGCGTCGACAAAGTCGAAGCCGACCCCGCGCGCGACCCCAACAGCGTGCGCGCGGTGCGCATGTTGCGCCTGCGGGTGTTGCAGTCCCTTTCCTGGGGCGGTCCGGCCCCGATGGGCGTCGGCCTGATCGCCGTCAGCCTGACGGAGGACACTGACCTGGACCTCTCCGAACCCTCGATCCGCCGCGCCCTGGCCTACCTCACCGACCCCACCCGGCATCTGGCCGCCGAGCCACAGGCCGGGCTCTACCGGATCACGGCGGATGGCACCGATTACCTGTCGGGTGAGGGTGATGGCATCGAAGGCGTAGCCCGCCCGCAGGTGTGGTAAGGATGAAGGATGAAGGATGAAGGATGAAGGATGAAGGATGAAGGGAACAGACCGCGAACGCCGACCACTAACCCGCGCCGCCAGGCGCCAGAGCAGACCATGATGCCGCCCCTTCATCCCTCATCCCTCATCCTTCATCCTTAAAAACATGCCCGCCCCCGCCCTCATCCCCCGCCTGCCGAGCGAGATCCGCGCCTGGCTCGACGAGCAGTTGCGCGTGCGCGGCTTCGGCGATTACGAGGCCCTTACGGGGGCCTTAAACGCCCGGTTAGCCGCCCACGGCCTGACGGTCACCCTGTCCATGCAGACGGTCGGGCGCTACGGCCTGGGGCTCAAGCAGAAGGTCGCACGCATCCAGGCCGCCACCATCGCCGCCCAGGCGATCGCCGCCGCCGCGCCCGATGACGAGGCGCAGCAGTCGGCGGCCGTCACATCCTTGCTCTCCACCGAGATGTTCGAGCAACTGATGACGCTCGACGATGCCCAAGGGATGGATGACCAGGCCCAGCGGATCGACCTCATTGCACGGGCTGCGCGCGCGCACGCGGACCTGACGCGCGCCAGTATCGCGCAGCGCAAGTGGGCCGGGGAGGTGCGGCGCGCCGCCCTGACCGAGGCCGCCTCCCGGGTGGAGACCGCTGCGCGCACCCAGGGCGTGAGCCCGGCGGGGATTGCGGCCTTGCGGGACGCGATCCGGGGGGCGCTGTGACCGTGACCGAGCGGGCGGCTGGCCAATTGCACCGCGATCCCCCGGCCGTGGTGGCCACGGCCTGTGCGGGGCTGAGCAAGGCGGAGTTGCTGGACCTGGTGGCGCTGCTGGTCGGGCGCTCCTTCGGCTACGGGAGCGACTTGCCCGACCTGGCGCGGCAAGCGCGCCAGAACCAGCACTGGCGCGCCTATGACGCGGCGCAGGCCGAGTATGAGGCGCTGGTCGCCCAGCAGCGCGCGCTGGCGGCCGCGGCGCCCTTGGTGGGGCCGCGGCTGCAGGAGTATCTGGCGCTGCGTGAGCGCATCGAGCAAGCCTATCAGCGCGGCCAGCGCGCCTGTGCGGCCGGCGACACGCTGTGGAAATCCCCGGCGTGAGCGCCGCCCCCATCCTGCTGCCCTACCAGCAGCGCTGGTCTGACGATCAGGCGCAGGTGAAGATTTACGAAAAGAGCCGCCGCATCGGCATCAGCTATGCCGAGGCGGCGGACAACGTGCTGCACGCCGCCGCCGCCCAGGGCGGCGGCAACGTGGGCTACATCTCCTACAACAAGGCGATGACGGCCGGCTACATCGGGGACTGTGCCACCTGGGCGCAGGCCTATCACCAAGGGCTGCTGCGCGAGGTCGGGGAGTCGGTGCTGACGCGCGATGACGGGCGCGACATCCATGTCTATGACATGCGCTTCGCCTCGGGGCACTCGATTCAAGCCTTCTCCGGCAACCCGCGCAACCTGCGCAGCTTCGGGCGCCCGGGGGACCTGGTGGTGGTGGATGAGGCGGCCTTCATTGATGACCTGGAGGAGCTGCTGAAGGCGGCGATGGCGGTCACCGTGTGGGGCGGCGCGATCCACATCATGAGCACCCACAACGGCGCCGATAGCCCGTTCAACCAGTTGATTTTGGACACCCGCGCCGGGCGCTTCAGCCATCACATTCACCGCACCACGCTGGACGACGCCCTGGCCGATGGCCTCTACCGGCGGATCTGCGCGGTCACCGGCCAGCCCTGGAGCGCGGACGGTCAGGCCGCGTGGCGCGCGGAGCTGATCCGGCGCTACCGGCCGAACGAAGACGAAGAACTGTTCGCGATCCCGGCCATGGGCGGCGGGACCTATTTCCCGCGCGCCCTGATCGAGGCGGCGATGGCCCCGGCCGCGACCTCGCCACCGCTGCTGCGCTTCAGCGGGGACGCGCGCTTCAACCTCCTGCCCAAAGACGCCCGCCGCCGCGAGATGGCCGACTGGCTGCGTGAGCAGGTGGCGCCGCACCTGGCGACCCTGGACCCGGCGCGCCAGCACTGCATCGGTATGGACTTTGCGCGCAAGGGCGATATGACCTGCATCGTGGTGCTGGAGCTGGGCGCGACCCTGCGCCGGACCTGGCGGGCGGTGATCGAGATGCACAACACCCCCTATGACCAACAGGACCAGGCGCTGGAGGCGGTGGAGACCGGCGTGCCGCGGCTGGGGCAGGAGGCGATCGACTCGACCGGCAACGGCGACAGCATCGCCGAGGCCGCGGAGGACCGGCGCGGCTCGCGGGTGCTGCGGGTGAAGTTCAGTGAGGCGACCTACCGCGAGCGGATGCCCAAGTACAAGGCCGGGATCGAGGACCGCACCACGGTGCTGATCCGCCATGACGATGTGCTGGAGGACCATCGGGCGATCAAGTTGATCCGGGGGGTGCCGCGGCCACCAGACGGCAACACCGACACGCAGGGGGAGCGCCACGGGGATAGCGCGGTGGCCGGGATGCTGGCGGATTTTGCGGCGGATGAGGACCGCGGACCGGTGCAGATTGTGACCGCGGGGCGGCGGGCGGCGGGGGCGTTGTTGCGGGGGTATTAGCTTTCAGCTATCAGCCGTCAGCCGACCGCTGATAGCTGATAGCTGATCGCTGATCGCTGATAGCTGAAAACAGGTGAACACATGAACAAAGGCGAACTGAGTAGGGACGTGGCCGCGGCGCTGGGGATCGCCAAGGCGTCCGGGGCGGCGGCGGTGGACCTGGTGCTGGACGCGATCACGGTCGCGCTGGCGGCCGGGGAGGTGGTGAACCTGCATGGCTTCGGGGCCTTCCGGTTGACGCACCGGGCGCCGCAGGGGCTGCGCAAGAATCACCTCAACGGCCGGTTCTATGACACCAAGGCATCGACCAATGTGCGCTTCAAGGCGCACCAGGCGCTGCGGGCGCGGCTGCCTGCGCCGCCCGCGGACGTGGCGGCGGAGTAAGGTATGGCCTGCCGGCCCCGGCTGAGCGTGGCGCTGGCGTGCGCGCTGGCGGGCGCGCCGCTGTGGGCGGCGCAGGTGCGCATCCCGGTGCCGGCGGGGAGTGCGGCGGACATTGGCGCGGCGCGGGTGTCGATCCGGCTGATTACGGCGGACGGCAAGCCGGTGATCGGGTGGGTGGGCGATGGGCTCGCGACCGAGTATGCGGACCTGGCGTTGACGGCGCCGCTCACGGTGACGCTGGCGGCGCAGTCGCAGATTGCGCTGCCCAACGGGGCGCCGACGTGGTATGAGATCGCGGTCTCCACCAAGGCGCGCACCGAGCGGGTGCGGGTGCAGGTGCCGGACCTGCCGGGGGTGCAGGAGCTGCGCGCGCTGGTGACGGCGAGTGCGGTGCCGGCGGCGGATATTCTGGCCGGGCGGTTATTGCCGGCGACCTCTGGCGCCGCGGCCGGGTGGGGGCTGATCCTGAACGCGGACCTGGCGGCGACCTGGAGCGCCACGGGCGGCGGCTCCGGGTGTGCGACCTTGGCGTGCCTGCTCGATGGGCCCAGCGCGCTGGGCAGCGCGGGGCAGGCGCTGGTGTGGCGGCGGGCGGGGCGGCCTGGGAGTGGGCGAGTGTGGTGGGCGCGGCCGGGCCGGCGGGGGCGGATGGTGCGCCCGGGGCTGCGGGCGCGCCGGGGCCGACTGGTCCGCAGGGGCCGGCGGGGCCGCAAGGTCCGGCCGGGCCTGATGGCGCCGACGGCGCCCCCGGTGCGCCGGGGGCCGACGGTGCTGATGGCGCCGCTGGTGCCCCCGGGGCGCCGGGCGTGCAGGGTCCAGCCGGGCAGCAAGGTCCCGCCGGGGCAGCGGGCGCCAACCTGATCACGGTCGCCCTGGGCAACCAGGCCGCCGGCTTCACCCTCGACCTGAACAGCACGACCGATGTCTACAGCGTGCACCTGATCTTCGGCCCTGGCATCTGGAACATCATTGCCCCCACCACGGGGCGGCGCACTGTCCGCGTCGATGTCACCAGCGCGACCGGCACTTACGCGCTGCTGCTATCGAGCACCGCGGCGGTGACCTGGGGCGAGGGCCGCGTCGACGACCTGATCCCGCCCGCCGGCACCGGCGTCAGCCGCAGCTATTGGGTGGAGGCCGATCCGCTCACGCTGCGCCTGTCCGCTATCACCTACCGACCAGGGTCCTGAGATGCTCAAAGTCAGCCTCATCGCGGCCACGCTCCTGACCGCTGGCGTGGTCGCGCCGGAGTTGGCCTCGCTCGATCACGGGCGCTACCAATCCCTGCGGCGCGCGGCGAGCGCGTCGGCACCGGCGCGCGACCGCCGCTCGCTGGCCGACGATTACGTCGTGCTCGGGCTGCCACAGGTCGCCTCGCTCGACTCCCTGGGCGGCCCGCGGATGGTGCCGCCGCGGATCTGCGGACCCTTCGCGGTCGCCGGGATCTGGGGCTATGGCGCCAATTCGACCTTCTCGGGCGTCGTGCGGGATGGCGGCGTACCGGGGTCCGGCGCGCTCAGTATCGTCAAGACCAACCCGGTCGGCTCGCAGACGTGGCAGGCCCTGATCGGCACCAACACCTGGACCGGCCAGACGGCGGTGAATGATCGCTCGGCCCTCACCGTCGCGCCCGGCCCGGCTGGCTGGTCCCCCGACTGGGTCATCGGGCGCGATGCCCTGCTGTGCCTCGACCACGATCTGGCGGTCTCCGGCACCACCGACTGGACGGCCCCGGCGGCGCTGCACATCACCTATGCCGACGCGACCGGGGCGGTCCACCTCGACGGCGCCCTGGTGGTCACCAGCGGGGCGCAGATCAGCGTCGCCAACGTACCGCCGCTCTATCCCACGACCATCCTCGTGGCCGCCGGGGGGATCTCCGGCACCGTCACGGCCGGCAGCCTGCCGTCCGGTTATCGCCTGGTCCAGACCAGCGACCGCGTTCAACTCGACATCAATCGTTAGGAGCCTTGCCATGCGCCCGTACCCCCTGATCTTTTCCGCGCTGTCCGCGCTGTCGGTGTTGGCCGCCGCCCCCGTATCCGCCGAGGTGTTGTGGGAGTGTCGCCCGGTCTGTGTCGGGCCGGTCGCGCCGGCGGCCCATATCCGTATCGGCACCCTGAGCGGTCCCTGGCCCACCCTGCTGGCTTTCCTGGGGCCGACGCCGGTCGCCGCGGCCGGCTGGTACCGCGAATATCGCACCGCGGAGACGGCCCCCAACGGCTGGTCCATGCCCGTCATCGGGGTGGATGGCGCCGGGGTTGCGGCGGCGGTGCGCACGCCGCTGCCAGCGCCGCCGCCGGACGAAGAGGAGCCCCAGGTGTTGGGGGCCGCCGCGGCGGACCTGGCGGCGCGCATCGATACCGAGCGGGCGCGGCGCGTTGCCGCGGTGGCGGGCAGGCCGGAGGATCAGATCTGGCAGATCAGCCGCGCCATGCAGATCCAGACGGCGATTGCGGCGGACACCGCGAGCGCGCTGGAGCGGGCCGAACTGGCGACGCTGCTGACGCGCGCGGCGGCGGTCGATGCGCTGCGCCGCTACGGCGCCACCCCGGCGAACCCGGCGATGTGGGGGGCCGCGGGCGGCGCCAGTCTGTACGACTGGGCGGTGGCAAACCTGCTGACCCCGGCGGCGCTGGCGGCAGTAGATGCCGCGGCGCCCCCGGTGGCCGCGCCGCAGTGGCCGGCGCTGCTGCCATGAGGGGCGCGCTGCTGGCGGCGGGGCTGGTGGTCACCGGGCTGGCGGGGGCGGAGGCCCCCTGCACCGGCCCCGCGGATGTGGTCTTTGACGCGAATGTGGGCGTTACGACGTTTTCGAACAACGGCACCTGGGCGCTGTGCAACGACGTGGTGCTGCGGGGCGGCCTGAGCGGTACCAGCACCGGCGGGATCCGGCGGGTGGCTGGCGTCACGGCGACGGTGTTTTTCGTCGTCTTGGGCCAGCCCGGGGGGCAGCAATGGGCCGGTGTTGCCGCGGACGGCCGCCTGGCACAGGCGCGGTGATGTCTCGTTCTCGTTTTCTCGTTCCCAAGCTCCAGCGTGGGAATGCCGTCGGGCCGCTCCAGCGGCCGGTCGGGCGCAGGGACGCTGGAGCGTCCGCACTTGCTCCCCTGCTTCCGCGTGGGAGCCAGATCAAACCCCGAACCCCTCGCCCCTCACCCCGAACCCCGAACTTATGACCACCCCCCAAGCTCTAACGATTGCGACCCGCGAACGCTCCCCAGACGGCGGCCTGGCCGGCTGGCTGCCGAACCCGGACCCGATCCTGAAGGCGCTGGGGCGCGATGTGACGACCTACCGCGACATGCGCGCGGATGCGCATGTGGGCGGGTGCATCCGCCGGCGCAAGTCCGCGGTGCTGGCGATGCCCGGGGCGCTGGAGCGCGAGGGGTGTCCGGCGCGGGTGCACAAAGCGATCGAGGGCATCCTGGCGGACCTGGCGGCGACCACGGACGCGGGCGAGCCGGGGGCGCAGCCGGGGTTGCGGGCGCTGCTGGCGGAGGCGCTGGACGGGGCGCTCTATGGCTATCAGCCGATTGAGCTGGGCTGGGGGCGGGTGGGGTCGCTGTTGGTGCCGCAGGTGGCGCAGGGCAAGCCGCCGGAGTGGTTCGTGTTTGATACGGACAATCAACTGCGCTTTCGGGCGCGCGGCGCGGGGAGCGACGGCGAGCGGCTGCCGCCGCGCAAGTTTCTGTTGGCCCGCCAGGACCCGACCTATCTGAACCCCTATGGGTTTGCGGACCTGTCGATGGTCTATTGGCCCTACACCTTCCGCCGGGCGGCCAAGTTCTGGGTGACCTGGCTGGAGCGCTACGGCGGGGATTTCCTGATCGGCAAGCTGCCGCGCAGTGCCTCGCCGACTGAGTATGAGACGCTGACCGCGAGCCTGGAGGCGATGATCCAGGATGCGGTGGCGGCGATCCCGGACGATGGGTCGGTGGAGGTGCTGGCGAGCGCGAACAAGGGCGGCAGTAGCGACGCCCATGAGCGGTTTCTGAAGTATTGGCGCGGGGAGATCAGCATCGCGTTGCTTGGCTCCAACCAGGGGGTGGAGTCATCCAACACCCTGGCCAGCGCCACGGCGGCGCTGGATGTGGCGGAGGATATCCGCGACCGCGATGCCGAGATGGTCGCGCAAGTCGTGAACCAGCTCATCCGCTGGGTGGTGGAACTCAACTGGCCGGGGCAGACGGCGCCGCGCTGGGATCTGGGCGCGGATGAGGGGATCGATAAGACCCTGGCGGAGCGTGATGAGATTCTGGTGAAGGCCGGGGCGACGTTCACCCGGGCCTATTTCCTGCGGGCGTATGATCTGGAGGAGGATGATCTGGCGGCCGCGGCGGCGGTGACGCCGCCCGTCGCGGCCGGGGGGGCGCGCCTACCGGCGGCGGCGGACGCGGCGGACGCGCCGGACGCGCCGGACGCGGCGCCGGTGGCGCTGGCGGGGCCGGGGGTTGGCGCGGCGCCCTGGGGACAGGCATTGATCGACGCGGAGGCGGACCGGGATGCCGGCGCCGTGCAACAGGCGGCGATGGAGCGGCTACTGGCGCCGATCCTGACGGCACTGGCCGAGGGGCTGACGCCGGAGGCGATCCTGGGGCGGATGGATGAGTGGTATGGGGAGATGGACGACACGCTACTCCAGGAGCTGCTGACGCGCGGGGTGGCGGCGGCGGATGCCATCGGGCGGCTGGAGGTGCAGCAGGAGGCGGCCGGTGGCTGACCTCTCCGCCCTCTTCCGGCTGCGCCCGGACCGCGCGGCGGACTATCTGCTGGCCAAGGGGCTCAAGCTCTCCGGCCCCTACTGGGAGCTGGACGGGCCGCAGCACAGTCAGGTGTTCACGGTCGCCAACCTCGCCAAGCTCGATGTGCTGGCCGATATCAAGGGCGCGCTGCAGACGGCGATCGACAGCGGCCAGACGGAAAAGTGGTTCAAGGATCAGTTGGTGGAGACGCTCAAGGCGAAGGGCTGGTGGGGTCCGACGGTGCGGGTCGATCCCGACACCCTGGAGGCGCGGCTGGTGAAACAGGGCAGTTTGCGCCGGTTACAGACCATTTACCGGACCAATCTGCAAAGCGCGTACATGGCCGGGAGGCATCGGCAGGCGCTGGAGCAGGCGGACCGGGCGCCCTGGGCGCAGTATCTGGCCGTCAAGGACCAACGCACGCGGCCAGCCCATGCGGCGCTCAATGGCAAGGTCTTCCGGCTCGATTCCGCGGCCTGGGGGGTGATTGCGCCCGGGAACGGGTACAACTGCAGGTGCCGGGCGCGCTACTTGAGCGACCGGGAGTTGGCGGACCGGGGGCTGAAGCCCGCGGCCGACGTGCAGATCCTCGAGCGCGAGCCGCCCGGTAAGCGCCCGGTCGATCCGTTGACCGGGGAGACCCCGGAACGGTGGGTGCAGCGCGGGGTGAGCGTGGCGGACCCGACGCGCGAGGGCGGGCGGGCGGTGCTGTATGCGGACCCGGGGTGGGATCATATCCCGGGGTCCGATGGGGCGGAGCGGGCGTTGGCGGATAAGGTGCTGGCGCGGGCGGGGGCCATCGGGCCGCGCACCGCGGCGGACGCCCAGGTCCAGGAGTAGCCCATGGCCGCCGGCGGGTTCACCGTCACGATCGATGACGCCGAGGTCCGGGCGGGCCTGGCGCGGGTGCTGGCGCAACTGGGGAACATGGCGCCGGTGATGGAGGATATCGGGCGGGCCTTGGGCAACCTGACGGAGGATGCCTTCGAAAACTCCGGGCCGGGGTGGGCGGCGCTCTCCCCGGTGACGGTGGCGCGGCGCGGGAGCGCGGGGCCGATCCTGGTGGTGTCGGGGGGGAGCGGGCTGGTGGGCAGTATCACGCATGGCGGGGACGCCACGAAGGCGTGGGTGGGCGCGTCTAAGGTCTACGCGGCGGCGCAGCAGTTCGGTAACCCGGCTAATCGCTTCTACAACACCCCGCGCGGCGCCCCGGCGCCGATCCCACCGCGGCCGTATCTGCCGATCCAGGACGGGGACTGGACGCCGGAGGCCAAGACGAAGATTCTCGACATTCTGACCCAGGCGTTGGAGTCGGCGGTCGGGTAGGGCCGTTGTCGTTGTCGTTGTCGTAATCGAGTTCGACAACGACAACGACAACGACAACGACAACGACAACGACCGCCCCCCCCGGACGGTGCCCCGACACCGCGACCCGGAACCCCGTTTAAACCCCGTTTAAATCTTCGCAGGATCGATTGTCGGGGGTCCCCCGGTACATCCGCCGCCCCCCCCTACCCCAAACGCGTCAGAGAGGCGCCTGTCGCTGGCGGGTCCGCCGGGCGCTCCGCGGGCGTAATCCGCCCCGGGCCAAACAGGCCCCGGGATAGGGAAAATGGGGGCCATGCACACGTCTGTCTCCCCTTCCCCGACCCCCCCCGCGAGCGCTGCGGCGCTGCACCTGGCGCGCGTTGGCTCCTTCACCGATATGCATGGGCAGGCGGTGGAGGTGACGGCGGAGCTGCTGGCGCAGTTGGCGGCTTCCTATGATCCATTGGTGCATCGCGCGCCCTTGGTGATCGGGCATCCGCAGACCAATAGCCCGGCGTTCGGCTGGCTGGAGCGCGTGACGGCG
>Ga0247838_1004371_pt1 | contig 15141 bp, 12 predicted proteins | sample LaCruzMarch2015__5_FD_189097 | JGI IMG/M metagenome (GOLD analysis project Ga0247838, IMG submission 189097) | Freshwater microbial communities from meromictic Lake La Cruz, Castile-La Mancha, Spain - LaCruzMarch2015_15m | ecosystem: Environmental > Aquatic > Freshwater > Lake | place: Spain... | reverse complement strand
CTGAGTACAGAAGACCCCCGCAGCTACTCCTGTTTCAAGTTCAAGGTGGTTCCAAGCGTCCCAAAGATGTGCTCCCGAATGCCGTTGAACTTTCCAAATCCCTGAAACCCATAGTGGTTCCCGATTTTCGACAAGAAATGCCAACTGAGCTTGGAAATATCCTCAGTAACCACCTAGTTGAGCTTCAAAAAACCTATTTGAGCCCGAAGGAAACCTTGGTGGAGGACGCCGCGAGAAAATATTTGGATCTAGTTTCCTGGGGTGAACCCAATTCGGCCAAAGTTTTAGCCGAAGCTGAAGGGATTCCCATCAGAACAATGCACTCACGGTTAATGAATGCTCGCAAAAAAGGGTTCTTGGAATCACCAGGGTCGGGGTTTAGATATCAAACTGGGGTTTAAAAGAGCGGTTTTCGGGTGAAGCTTGTGCGTGACCGACTAAAAAAACTCTAAAAATACGCATGACCGACTGGAAAAACTAGAAAAACTCCCACGCATGACCGACTGAAGAAATTGAAGAAATACGCTTAACCGACTTGGAAAATTCGGGAAATTAACCACTCACACCGCATGAGTCATCGTAAACATGTGCTAATTGTTCCTTCATGTGCTCCCCGACTAAACAGAAGGGGCAACTGATAAGAAAATCTCCGATACGATTGCGCCGCGCCACCGTGGACTCAGAGGTAAAAGACTGAAAAAATGCAGTGTGTGCAGTGGGGCCTATAGCTCAGTCGGTAGAGCAACGGACTTTTAATCCGTGGGTCGACGGTTCGAGCCCGTCTGGGCCCACAATTCTGGCTTGGCGCTAAACCCCTCTTTCTCACTAGTTTTAAGCGTGCGTTTTGCCAAATTGACCATTCAAATCCTGACTAGTCACTAGCCCAAATAATAGGGGTATCCCCAGTCCAATGTTCTATCTTTTGCGTTAAGAAAATCAGCTGGAGAAATATCTCGACTGTGCCCTTAACTCAGGGGAATAGTCTCGAACCCACGGATTACTCGCGAAAACCGAGAACGATCCGTATCCCGAATCACTGCGGGATGGGTGAGCAGTCTTTATGTGGGGAGGCTGACAGAACTTGAGTTCTAATGTAGGGACACCGACTGCACTAAAGGAACGCTCATGACTGAGATTCGTAGATTTGTCGAATAGCTCAGTTACCACCCAACAACCGAAGAAATCGCTCGGGCGCTCGCAACTGAATATCTAGCTGAATTCTCAGTGCTGGGCTTACGTTATGGCCGCATCAACAATGATGATTCGATTACAAATTTGGGTCAGTTTGGATTTCCAGACTCAGAAAACATTCGCGGCCGAAACATTCCAAGCCAAGAATGGCGATCAGGAACATCGGCAGAGATTGAAATTATTTCGGGCAAATCAAAAGAATAATGGACTCCTAATTCCGATATCTATGTCGCCACCTTGCGCGACCGTGGGGTGCTTCAAGGGTATTTAACCGTTCAGTTCCGCACAGCAATCCCCGAGAGCCAAAAGCACCACACATCTGAAGCGATCGAAGATCTGTGTGTACCTCTCTCTTTATACCTTTACTTTGTAGCTAACCCATATGGCAACCTGGGTGGGGTAACCCCCTTGTCTGCTGATGACCGAGATGCCGGAGCCGCTCAACTGACAAAAAGGCAGATTCTGATCCTGCGCGGCTTGGTCGAAGGCAAAACCAACCACGAGCTAGCCACCGAAATGGGCTTTTCCGTTTCGACCATCCGCCACGAGACCATGCGGATCTTCCAGGCGCTTTCAGTCAGCGATCGCAAGGAAGCGGCCAAGAAGGCTCTGACGCTCAGCTTGATCTAGCCCCACTCTCAAAACGCCAACCTACTCTCAAAACGCCCCACAGACACACTCAAACCCTCAATGTCGCCTTTACCCTTGCCATCCCTTAGACTAGAGACCTGATTCCGGCAGGCTTGTTTTTCGCTGCCATTCGGCGAAAGCCCTGTCTTTACCTAACAGTCCCCCAGCTACGCTCAACCCACCGCAACCTGAGGAACTTTCTAAAGATTCTTTCCAAAAGGGCACAACATTTGGCCCCCAGCGGTGTCTTAACTAGTAGAGGGCAAGACGTTGCCTTCGTTATGAAACTCGCGGGAGTTACAAAATGGCACTATTAAAGTCGAAAGCGGCGAAAGCAGCTGCAGCTACCGATGCCGCCCGCATACTGAGCGCAAATCCCGCAGACGCTCTAGAAATCTCAACAACAGGCTCAGCAGCTGATTGGTCTATCGCACAACTATCTGCCATCTACACAGAGCACCGCACACAGCTGGTCTCTCAGGCTCGTCGCATCACAAAGAACGAGGCTGAAGCTCACGAAGTAGTTCAGGAAGCATTCCTGAAGTTCATGCTTGCAGCCCCAGATCTAGATACAGCAGATCGTGCAATTGCATACCTACGTACTTCAGTAAACAACCTTGCACTCAACGTAATCCGCGCTCGCGGTGCCCGTCCAAACTTGGTTGCAATCGATGCTGACACAACCCAGGAGCGTCTGAACGAGATCGCATCTGAAAACCACATTGATCTTGATACAACTATTTCTGCTGCAGAAGATGCCGCGATTATCCGCGAAGCACTTTCTCGCCTGACCTCTGACCAGCGCACAGCGCTTGTTATGTGGGAAATGGAAGGCCGCACCACAGAAGAAATCGCAACTGCGCTGAACACAAGCCCGGCAAATGTTCGCCATATTTTGGTTCGCGCTCGCAAGTCAATGGTCCGCGTTCTTGAAGAGTGGATCGTCGATGAAAAGACTGGCCTGACAGCACTTAACGCGCTTTCAACAACATATAAGAAGACAGTTGAAATCGCACAGAAGTCATCTAAGGCTGCCCTCTCACTACTTCTCGTAATTACAGCTTTCCTTGGCTTTAACTCTATGACTGGCAATGAGTCACCTCTTGCTCCAGTTGTTGCCCAGGTTGAAACAGAATCTTCACCAATGTCTCCAACAGCACCTTCAGCGTCTGCAACAGCAACTGCAAAAGCACAAGCTGCAGCAACTCTTGCCGCAAAGAAGGCTCAACAAGCAGCGATTAACGCAAAGATCGCAGCACTTTCATTCTTTGGTCTTGATAACAACGGAATCCCAACAGGCTTCACAGTTACCGATGAAGATGGTTCATTCGGTAAGGCTCGTACTACTAAGGGAATTTCAACTGTTGGTACATCAGGAATCCTGATCAACAATCAGTTCATCACCGGCTCAGTTGGTCCAAACGTTCTTATCGATCAGCTGATCACAGTTGATGGAACAGGTACTAACTACAGCATCAACAACATCAATGTTGGTTTTGTCGGTAACTGGAACTCAGTTGAGGTTAATTCTGTTGATACATCAATCGAGCGCCTAGCTAACGGTCAGCACCTGATCACAGCAACGGCCACCATCGGCTACTTGAAGCCATCCAATTTTGCGATCCCAACTGGTTCACGCGGCTACGACCTAGCTGATGCCCCAGCAGCGATCACAACTCGAGTTCTTCTGAACTCAGGCAAGACCACCATCCTCGCGCAAGCGGTCCAGGTGGTGAATAAAAACTAAATAGGTTTCCTCGCCGCGTCCGGATACACGGTGGGGAATTTGGTGAATCAGCACGTGCGATTCATCGAACCGGGTGATAGAGGTCTTCTCATGACATATGAGAAGGCACTTATTACCCAAAGCCGGGAATCGGATCGTCCGAACTCCCGACTAATCGAAAGGAAACAAATGTCTACAAAGACAACTTTCAAGCGCATCGCGCTTGTAGCAGTTGCAGCAGTGGGATTTGGAACGCTATCAGTAGCTCCAACTTTCGCAGCAACAACACCGATCGCAACATCAGTTCCAACAGTTGGAAAAGCTTCTCAAACAGTACGCGTTGGAGATACAGCCACAACTACAGTCGGATTCACAACAGCTGCAATTGCTGCAGCTGCCGACGATCAGACATACACAAACACAACTGTGACTCTAACAAAGCCATCAGCATCTACAGTCACTCTTGCAGATAACGATGGAGCAGGAGCTGGCTCAACTGCAGCGTTCGCAAGAACAGGTGGAACTACTAACCTATTGGCAGCAGTTGACACCGCCTCTGGCGCAGTAACAGGCGATGCTAACACAGCAGATGTTGCGGCTGGCGCAGTAGTTGCTGGAACAGTATCAATCGTTCCAGATGCTCCAGGAACCTACACAGTTGTAGTTACAACTGGTGCGACAACAACAGCTGTTTCAACAATCACAGTTCGTTCACTCTCATACACAACAGGTGATGCAGCAGCAGCAGCTCCTTACAGCACTGGTACCGGTGTTGCAGGTGTTGCAAACACAGTAACTGTTACAGGATTCGCGTCACGCGCGACAGGCGTTCGCGCACTTGTTACGGTTTCAGGTTCAACGATCTTGTCTGGCTCATACACACCAGTGATTTCTTCAGATAAGCTTTCAGCAACTATCACAGCACAGAGCAGCAGCGCACTAGTTATTGCTACTCCAGCTGTGGGAACCATCACGCTTAACCTATACAACGAGACAGGTAACGCAACTGGTCTATTCTCAACCACAGCATCAAATACCGTAACAATTACGGTTAATGCTGCTGCATTGAACGGTGTTTACGCTTCATCAAAGGCATTCATTTCAGCCGGTGATGACACAGCTGCACTACCAACTGCAGATGATGCAACAGCAATCTCAGCATCAGCTACAGCTTCAACAACGGCAGAAGCAGCAACAATTGCTGTTAGCCAGTTTGACTCAGCTGCAGTTGCTCTTCTAACAGCAGCTACAAAGGCAATCACTGTAGAAATCTCAGGAGCGGGAACACTTGGCCTAGCAGCTAACACACCAGTAGGTTCATACCTAGCTGTTGCAGCTGCAGGTGGAGCTAACTCTGCTGCAGATGACTTCTTCGTATTCCCAGATGGACGTTCAGGTGTAGCAACAATTACGATCTCTGTTAACGGAGTTCTAGTTGCTACCAAGAAAATCACCTTCTACGGATCAGTCGCTTCATACACACTTACAGTTAAGAACAAGGCAATTTCAGTTGGATCATCAACTGATACACAGGTTCTAACAGTTGCAGCACTTGACTCAAAGGGTGTTGCCGTTCCATCAGCAACTGTCTACGTTTCATCATCATCAACAGCAACTGCAACAGTGGATGCAACGACAGTTACAACTGGCGCTGACGGAACTGCAGCAGACATCGGAGTAAACGGTGTTGCAAAGGGTGACGCTGTAATTACAGTTGGAAACGCATCATCTTCAGCAACAGTTTCAGCAACAGGAACAATCTCAGTTGTAGCAACTGGTATCGCATCAGTAGCTCTTTCATTCGACAAGGTTGAATATGCACCTGGTGAAAAGGCAACAGTAACAATCACAGCTAAGAACTCTGACGGAGTTCTTTCAGGCGATGACACTTACGCAACATTGTTTGCCGCAGGTGGAATTATTTCATCATCAAGCCTTACAACAGATATGTCAGCTGTGAGCAAGGCGCTAGTTAACGGCGTTGCTACATACACTGTTTACATGCCTCTATCAAAGGGTACAGTTTCAATCTCTGCAACATTGGACACTTCAGTAGCAACAGCTATTCAGGCAACTGCAGTTTCAGCTACAGCAACGGTTGTCTCAGATGGTGTAGCACAGGCAGCAGTAGATGCAGCAGCAGAAGCAACTGATGCAGCAAACGCAGCAACTGATGCAGCAAACGCAGCAGCAGAAGCAGCAGATGCAGCAACAGCAGCAGCACAAGATGCAGCAGATGCAGTAGCTGCTCTTTCAGTACAGGTATCAGAGATGGTGAATGCTCTAAAGAAGCAGATCACAGCTCTAACAAACCTAGTAATCAAGATCCAGAAGAAGGTAAAGGCTTAATTAGCCCTCACTTCTAACAGTGGTTCCCTCGGTCTGTAAAAAGACCGGGGGAACTCCCTGTTAGGGCGAAAACTAATTAACAATAATGATGGAAATTCATCTTTCAGAGAAGTTCTCTCACATTGAGGTTATCAATCCTCAAAGTTCATCAGTAACGATTCAGTGTGCGTTGTGGCCAAGTTGGAGCGAGCTGTTCGAAGCAACCAAAGACTCATTGAGTTTTGTTCAATTAAGAGAGCTAGAAGATTTGTTTAAAACCGAAGATCAGTCACGCGAGTTTGAGATAGAGGATGAAGTTTTAAAAATTCGCGCAGTTTAACCTCGAGCTATTTAGAAATTGCCCCTAGGACTTTGAGAAGCAGTTCAGGGGAAAGTTGTAGTGCAACACACAGCGGCCCAATGCAATCAATCGATGGGCGTCTTTCATGTCTAAAGTAACGAGATAGCGTTCCTTTATCTATTCCAGTCTTTTCTGACAAATTTTGAAGTGTGTCAATATTTAAATAGGAAAGTCGATTCTGAAGCCATTGGGCCGCTGTGTGATGCCATGGCAACGGCTGTGATGGTGGGGGGCGCAGATAGTGCAAAGTGGTTTGGCCAGCCTGAGTTAGAGGGTTATCAGGGATTTGGGGTGAATCGACATGAAGAAAGTGCGTGGGAGATTTAGGATGCTCACTATGTCTAAGAGGCTCCCATCATTTATGGCGATTGTTATCGCTTTTGTTTCTGTGGGGTTTTCTCCTGCTTACGCTGTTGATCAACGCGTTATTGACGTTGTTGAAGTTACATGGCCAGGTGCGGTTGCACCTGCCGGAAATGCTGCAGCTGTTGCAAAGGTAATTGATAAAGATGTAAATGCTGATTGGCTTAAGTTTACTGCGATGTTTGGCGACACAAAAGATCGTGGAGTTTCTTTTAAAACCGGGCAAGTTCTCAAAGATCCAATTGGTCTAGTCTCAAAGATGGCATGTATCGGATTTGCATCCTCTGATTTTATGAGCTCGATACGTCCAGAGGCATATAAGCGTTTAGGAATTAGTGATTATTCAAAGCGGTACTTACTTGTTATTGCACCTAAGGCTGGATGTGTGTGGTCTGGTCGTGCCAATTTAGGCAGACCTAATAGTCAAAGCGGAACTTTGATTTTGCACGATAGTGCTTCAAGCTTTGTAATCTCTCACGAATTAGGCCACACCTTTGGCTTAGGCCACTCAAACTTTTTACGATGCGATAACGCTGCCTATGACGGTGCGTGGGGTGAGACATGTAAGGGTGTTGAGTACGGCGGAACTATTGATGTGATGGGCAATGTTGATACCTCATCTCCTCTCAATACTTATCATCAATGGCGTATGGGTCTCATTGATGACTCTCAGATCAAACAGGTGTGGCAATCAGAGAACATAACCTTGGCACCGAGTGATTTTGCTAATGGGATAAAAGCAATATTTATTAGAGATGGTAAAGCTGCTTACTGGATTGAGTATCGTCGAAAGACAGATGGTGCTGGATATAAGCCTGGCCTTGCAATCTATCGATTAGATCCTCCGCCAATTTCTGCAGTAGTTTCTGTTAATCCTGAAGATGCCGAAGCTGCTGAGTTTGGTTCTGTTTTAGGTACTGATGTGTGGATGCTTAACCTTGATACCTATCAATACAAGGATTCAAAATCTGTTGGTGGCTCAATGACTGCGCTGACTGCAAAGACCTACTCAGGCAACGTTTCATTTAGCGCTGTGGCATCAGAGACAAGTGCCGTAGTAACCATTACAAAAAAGGCTGACACAACGCCTCCTCCAGTTCCTAACGTTTTACCTGTTGCCCAATGGAACTCTCCAAATATGGTGATCCTTGGGCCAGGCGGGGAAGATGCAGACACAGCTGTTGTTGGTTTTGAAGGACAGATCGATGGCAAGGTTGAAACATTAAAAGCATCAGATATTGATGGCTGGATGCCAACGTATTTGAGTCCTTTTGTTGCACCCAAGACTTTTTACTTACGTGATCTGCCAGAGGGTAGTTACACATTTGCAATGCGTTCGATAGATATCGTGGGTAACAAAAGTGATTGGTCTAGTTCACAAAAGGTAATCATTGATCGCGCAGATCCTGTTGTGACAAATGAGTTTGTGCTAACCGGTGCTGCAGCAAATGAGCTATCTCTTCAATGGAAGGGTGCAACTGATGCTGGAAGCGGAATCTGTCAGGTCAATCTTGTTGACGAAGATGGCTTAGTAATTCAAAGTTCAAATGTTAAGAACGCACCTGTTGTGAAGGTTGCCGGCGGTGCAACTGTTTCTGGTACCGCTCAAGTATTTGACTGCTTAGGTAACGGAAAATCTGGTGATTTATCAGTTGCTGGCAAGTTAGTTGCCGGTGATAAGAGTTCAAAGACTGGTAAGTGGAGCGCAGCAGGATCTGCATATGGCGCTGGTGCGATTAAGTGTGTAGGTAAGTGCACAGCCTCATTAACGATCTCTGGCAAAAACGATGTATTGGTTGGCACAGGTGCTGCAACGGTATCTGTTGGCAACAAGACTGTTGCCACAATTGCTGATAGCAAGGTGGCAAAACTTCGCGTAGGAGCAACTGTTGATCTTGGAACAAGCAAGAAAGTTGTTCGAGTATCTGGTTCGAACTTTGTTTTGATTGGCTTGGCTTCTTTCACAACCACACTTGGTGTTTTAAAAGATTTAGAACGCACGCCTGCAATCAGTGATCCATCACTGTCTGATGAGAAGCAGGTAAAGCTTGCCAAGCTAGGTTTTAGAGCAGAGGACTTCAGTCAAGAATGGACCGTGCTACCAATGGGTGGTGGAACAAAACTTGATGATCCTTCCCTCGATTTATGTAATGGAACATTTACATCTGAAAGAGATCGTGTTGAACGTCGCCAAGTAGCAGCAACAAAGGTTGGATCAAAATTCTCATTTTTATCAACTGAGGTTGTTAAGTACTCTTCTGTAGCTGCGGCTAGTGCAGCCCAAAAAGAGTTAGTGAAAGTCTTGGCTCAGTGTCAGATTGATAAGGGTTATAAGGATGCAACGGGTGCTGTAATTCCTTACGACTTTAAAAGCATAAAGAACATCCCTGCAGGGGTTGTAAGTGAAGGTAACCGTGTATTTGTTCATACAGTTATTGATTCAGGGGCAAGTGCCCCAACATTGCTCGGGTTTTACCAATTCAATGGCGATACCTTTACAGGCCTTTATGTAGTCAACTCTGAAGGATTTAGCGAGGCCCAAGTTGCTAAGTGGCTAAAGGTTGCAGTGACTATGGCGAACCGACTACAGGGAAAGAGCGCTTAGCCTCTCCACTTCATCGCCACTTAGCTCAACAACCTGAATAATCTCTTCCAACTGCGGCACAGTTCTGGCAGATGCAATTGGGGCACTAACCGTTGGTTGCGCACGTAGCCAACCAAGTGCAATAGCGCCCAGTGGAGCATTGTGATTCTTTGCAATCTCATCCATTGCAGTCAGAATCGCGTAGTTCTTATCTGTTGCATACTCTCTAGCACCTGCTGCGCGCTTTGAATCAACTTCTGTGATTCCTGGGCGGTACTTTCCAGTCAGGAAGCCACGTGCGATGCCGTAGAAAGGAATGTTTGAGATTCCAAGGTCAGCAACAGTTGCAGCCATTTCTGTTTCGTAGGCTTTGCGATCAACGAGGTTATAGAGATCTTGGACTGCAATATAAGAAGGCAAACTGTTGTCTTCACTAAACTTCATTGATTCACGTAGGCGTGCTGGAGTGAAGTTAGAGGCTGCGATGTAGCGGACTTTGCCTTCTGCAATGAGTTGGGCGTATGCGCCAAGCGTTTCTTCTAGTGAAACTGTTTCATCATCTGAGTGGCTGTAGTAGAGGTCGATGTAATCTGTTTGAAGACGATCTAGTGATTCCTCACATGCTGCAAAGATGTTCTTTGCAGACAATCCTGGGCGACGATCCATCTTGGAAACCTTGGTTGCGATCACCATGTCTGCTCTGTTGCCACGAGATTTCATCCAAGAACCAATGACAGTTTCTGATTCTCCGCCAACATGGCCTTCAACCCACTGGTTATACATATCTGCTGTGTCTATGAAGTTGCCGCCATGGCTTTTATAGGCATCCATTACTTGGTGGCTTTCCTCTTGCGTGGCGTTGCCACCAAAGATGTTGCTGCCTAGGCAGAGTTCATGAACGACAAGGTCAGATTCTGGGATAGTGATCATGGCCTCAGATTAAGGCACAATTACGCACATGGCGACTACAACGGGTGGATTTTCAAGTGAAGGGCTGGCTTTAGAGTCCAGAACACTTGAACTGGAATCCCTGTCGCAAAAAGAGGCGATTGAAATAGGTGAGATCGCATTAGATTTTGGATTTGCTCGAGGATTAACAATTGCTGTTGAGGTGCGATTGAAGGAGTGGACTGTTTTTCATGCATCACTGCCTGGTGCAACACCAGAAAATGATGCATGGATTGCGCGCAAAGCGCGGGTTGTTTTAGCAACAGGTAATTCAACAATGTATGAACGAGTGCTGGCTGAAGAGCAAGGTATTGATTGGTATGCGGTTAATGGATTGCCAGAAGAGACACATGCAATTCATGGTGGTGGGTTGCCACTAAATGTTAAGGGCATGGGATGTGTTGGTATTTTGTTGATTAGTGGTTTGCCTCAAGTGCAAGACCATTTGTTGGGTGTTGAAGTGTTAACAGAGTTCTTAGCTCGCAAGGGTGAGCTGCTGTGAGCATTTGGGTGTGTGGTGAAGTGTTAATAGATATTTTGCCAACAGGCCCTGTTGTTGGTGGCGGTCCTGCCAACACAGCAAAAGCGTTAGCTCGTTTGGGTCATGATGTTGATTTCATTGATGGGATATCAACTGATGCTTACGGTGTGAGTGCACGCAAGGAGTTAGAGCGTGACGGTGTGGGACTTTCGCTTTCGTTAAGTAGTGACAAACCAACCTGCACAGCAACGGTTACTTTAGATTCTGCCGGCTCTGCTTCCTATGAATTCCTGATTGATGGCACTGCAACCTTTGATTTTTCTTCATCGTGGCTGCCAGATCCGGAAGCGTTAAAGCCTTCTGTATTACACATTGGCACGCTTGTGACAATTGTTGAGCCAGCATCTACTACTTTGTTTGATTGGGCTGTTAAGTGCGCAGAGCTTGCACCGGTTGTCTTTGATCCCAATGTGCGCTCATCGGTTGTGGGAGATAGAGATAAGTACCGCGTAGCGGTTGAAAAATGGGTTGGTATTTCAAGTGTTATTAAGCTTTCAGATGATGATATTTCGTGGTTGTACCCAGATGAATCTGCTGATGAGGTGGCAAAGCGCTGGATTGCAGGAGGTGCTTCTCTAGTTGTAGTTACACGTGGTGCCAACGGCATTATTGGTTTCACCGAGCACGGCTTTGAAGAGGTCAATGGCGCCAAGGTAACTGTCGTTGACACAGTTGGTGCTGGTGACACAGTCGGTGCCATCTTGGTTGAAGGGATCATTAATCACTCTGTTTCAGGATTACATGGACAGGTACTGAACTCAGTTCTAGATCGCGCAGCAATCGCTGCAGGTATTACCGTTTCACGTGCTGGCGCTCAGCCACCGCGATGGCATGAACTAGTAGAAGCGTTGGATGCATAATGCAATTTATTGATGATGCTGAGTTTCAAATAGCAATTGATGATGACAATGGTGCACGTATTACCTCTCTTAAATGGAGAGAGAATGAGTTTGCTGTTCCTTTTCGTGGACAGGTGCATACCTCTGGTTGGTATGCGATGGCGCCTTGGGCCGGACGCATTAAAGAAGGTTTAATTACAAATAGTGCTGGTCAACAAATTCAACTGCCAGCAACTATTGATCCACCCCATGCTTTGCATGGGTTTGGACTTATCTCTTCCTGGCAAGAAATTGGCCCTGGTCGCTCACTACTTCATTTGCCATCTCCTTATGGCAATGCAACTGTTGAACAGAAAATTGAAGTTTTAGATGATGCTGTGCGTTGGTCACTTGAATACGATGACAATGGTTGCGATCTGCCTGCATGGCTTGGTTTTCATCCATGGTTTGCTCGTGATCTAGAGCGCGGGGGGAGTGCCGAAATTGAGTTTGAAGCAACAGAGATGTTGATTCGTGGCAGTGATGGCATACCAACAGGCAAACGCAGTGCGCCAACTCCTCCTCCTTGGGATGATGCCTTTACAGGCATCAAGGGCACACCAGCTGTTGTTTGGGAGGATGTGGCACGCATTTCTATTGAGTGCGATGCACCATGGTGGGTTGTTTATAGTGAAGATTCTGATGGAGTTTGTTTAGAGCCACAAACCGCGCCCCCTGATGCGCAGAACTTAGGCATTAGTGGTGAGAACTACATTGAAGCACTCTTTGTATTTGAATCTCTTGAATAGGATTAGTACATGATTAATCGCGACCGTTTAGCTCAGCTACGAAAAATCGAAGATGAACGCTTTCTCAAACTGCACCCTAAAAGTGGTGAGATGTTTAAGGAGGGTCAAAAGAACATGCCTGGCGGCGTTCCTATGTCTTGGATGGCTAAATGGCCTGGGGCATATCCGATCTTTATTGATAACGCCAAGGGTGCACGATTTACCGATGTTGATGGCAACAGCTACATAGATTTTTGTTTAGGTGATACCGGGTCAATGACAGGGCATTCACCAGATGCAACCGTTGCTGCTATTAGAGAGCAAGCCGGCAAAGGCATTACAGCAATGCTTCCAACTCAAGATGCTGCACTTGTTTCAGCAGAGCTTGCTAAGCGCTTTGGTGTGCCACTGTGGCAGTTCACAGTGTCGGCCACCGATGCTAATCGCCACGTTATTCGCTACAGCCGCATGATTACAGGGCGATCAAAGATTGTTGTTATTGATCGTTGTTATCACGGTTCAGTAGATGAAACCTTTGCAACGCTAGATAACGGTGGCAACACAGTGACCCGCGAAGGCAATATTGGAGCACCAGTTGCACTTGATCAAACAACACGTGTTGTTGAGTTCAATGACATTGCAGGCATGGAAAAAGCTTTGGCACATGGTGATGTTGCAGCGATCTTGATGGAGCCTGCAATGACAAATGTGGGCATTGTGTTGCCACAGGCTGGTTACTTAGAGGCTGTGCAAGAGTTAGCAAAGAAGTACGGGGTTATTTTGATTATCGACGAGACCCACACAATCTCTGTTGGCCCTGGTGGAATGACAGCAGATCGTGGTTTAAAGCCAGATTTTCTAACAATTGGTAAAGCAATCGGTGGAGGAATCCCAACCGGAACTTTTGGAATGACTCAAGCAATCGCAGACAAGATCAAGACAATGGTTGAACTTGAAATCATTGATACAGGCGGCGTGGGTGGAACGTTGGCGGGTAATGCTTTGTCACTGGCTGCCATGCGAGCAACTCTTACGCAGGTTCTGACTCAAGAAAACTTTGATCGCATGATTGAACTCGGAACACGTTGGTCAGATGGTGTGGATGCTGCGATTACTGAATTTGATTTGCCCTGGACCTGTAATCGTTTAGGAGCACGCGGTGAGTACATGTTTGGCAAAGTGGCACCAGTAACTGGGGCAGATGCCAACAACGCCGGGGACTTTGAATTAGAGCAATATATTCACTTGCGTATGCTCAATGATGGCTTCTTGATTACCCCGTTCCACAACATGGCGCTGATGTGTCCTGATACGGCGGTGGCTGATGTGGATGCCCATACGAAGGCGTTTAGTGAGATGTGTGCGGAGTTAGTTAAACCCTAACGACCCATACAACTTCAAACCCTTTTCATTATCTGCATCCACATACAAGATTGCATGCTTTAGCCCTTTGTTTACAAGGTAATTGATTGCCTCCACAGATAGTGCTCGTGCAATGCCTTTGCCTGCATGAGCTGGGTGGGTGCCAACAACATAGAGCTCGCCCACAGGATCTTGGTTTATTAAGTCTTGGTGGATCTTGGTCCAGACAAAGCCTTCTATCTGGTTGTTTTCTGTGGCCAAAAAGAAGCCATCTGCATCAAACCAAGGCTCTGCCATGCGGTTATCTAGATCTTGCATCGCCCAATTACCTTGATCTGGGTGATGGGCAAAGACCTGATTGTTTAAATCCAGCCATTGTTGTTTATGGAGTGCAGGGTTAAAGGTTTCGATTGTGTAGTCGTGATCTGCTTGTGGCAGTGAATCAGCGTTGAGATCCCGGTGGAGCTTAAGAATGTGACGCATTGTTAAGCATCAACAGTAAAGCGGTATCCAACATTTCGGACGGTGCCGATGATTGCTTCAAACTCAGGACCAAGCTTTGAGCGCAGGCGGCGGATGTGAACATCTACTGTGCGAGTACCACCGAAGTAGTCATAGCCCCAGATCTCTTGCAACAGTTGAGCGCGTGTGAAGACACGACCTGGGTGTTGAGCTAAGTATTTAAGTAGTTCAAACTCTTTGAACGTTAAATCTAGAACGTTGCCTTTAAGGCGGGCGGTGTAGGTGGATTCATCGATTGTTACTTCACCGCTTCTGATTTCTCCGCTATGTGGATCTGCTGCAACCATTTCAATTGCATGCTTGCCAAGTGCGATGCGGATACGTGCATCTACTTCTGCAGGTCCTGCGGTATCAAGGATGACATCATCAATTCCCCAGTCAGCGTTCATCGCTGTTAAGCCACCTTCAGTTGTGATTGCAATGATGGGGCAACCAACACCTGTTGAGTGAAGCAGCTTTGTTAGAGACTTTGTAGCTGGTAGATCGCGACGTGCATCGATCAGTAAAACATCTGCATCCGGAGCATCTACTAAGACGCTTGCTTCGGCAGGCAAGATGCGCACCTGGTGCTGCAGCAATCCAAGTGCGGGAAGCACTTCTGCGCTGGCACCAAGAGTGTTCGTAAGTAGAAGAACTCTCGCCATTGGTACAGACTACCCCTGTGAAATCTCTGCTTCCAATTGTCATCGTGCTGGTCATAGCCACCGCATACGGGCTTTGGTATCAGCGCTCTCGGGGCAAGGTTGTTGTTAAGTCAGACAAGGGCTTGATAACTCCAGCGATGATCGGGGCTGAGTTGGGCTCACGTGTGACCCTGGTGCAGTTCTCATCAGCCTTTTGTAGCCCGTGCCGGGCCACCAGAATGTTGCTCGAAGATGTCACAGCAGAGATGAACGAGGTTGCCTACGTTGAGGTTGATGCTGAAGCCAATCTAGAACTGGTGCGCACCTTAGATATCCGCAGCACGCCAACTACCTTA
>Ga0247838_1004361_pt1 | contig 15167 bp, 16 predicted proteins | sample LaCruzMarch2015__5_FD_189097 | JGI IMG/M metagenome (GOLD analysis project Ga0247838, IMG submission 189097) | Freshwater microbial communities from meromictic Lake La Cruz, Castile-La Mancha, Spain - LaCruzMarch2015_15m | ecosystem: Environmental > Aquatic > Freshwater > Lake | place: Spain... | reverse complement strand
TATGGATCAACATCTATAGAAAGGTTTGAATTTGCTTCAGTTACTGTTGGTGGAGTGATTGAAAGTAACGGTGCAACTGTACAATTACCCCCTATGAGTTTTACAGAAACTACTTCTTGAATAAAATAATTTATGGTTGCTCGTGCAGTTGGTCTTGAAGTACATGTACCTGTATTTGCTACCACTGTCACAACAGGAGCTGTCGTATATCCGAGACCTACAGAAACCATAGTTGCGACAGTTCCAGATGGATTTGATGTTGCGGTTGCAGTGTGAGCTCTTCTTGGAGTTACTTTGAGAAAGAAGGTCTGGTTTGCTTTTACATCTGTTATTGGCATTCCACTAGCTGTACCAGCATCAACTATATCAACAGTACCGACTGATCATTTTTTACATGCTCCTGCATTACATCCAAATTCACAGTCTTTTGTGACAACGTGCTCTGCGTCAACAGTGTATGAGAGATTTGAACAAATATGCTCAGTGAGGGCGTTGCCAGTACAAGTATCTACTATTGGAGGAATAATAACCTTTTCATAAGTAGCTGTTGCTATTGAGCCATCAGTAGCAGTGGGTGCCGAGAAAGTAATTCTTGGAACAGGAGCATCTTTTGTACAAGTTATACTTGGTATACTTGTTATAGCTCAACCTGATACTGTAATTGTACCACTATCCATGAAACAATTGTTTCCACCCAAATGTGCAACTACTGGATCAAAAGAGATCGTATATGTAGGAGCTGTCGTGTAACCAGATCATCCTGAGGTTATTGTTGCTCTGTAAGTTGAATATTTCATGTTAACAGTACCTGCGATATAATGATGATTCCATTGATCGAGTGGTTTTTGGCAGATATTTGGACGAAGGTTTCTATATTGATTTATGAATAGGTTTGTTATGAGGACGTCATTTGTGAGTCTATTTACTGAATCTGCGGTTTTCCGTATGTCATCTTTTACAGCTTGTGTACTGTTAGCGAGACTATTATTTATAAGGTTTGTAATAGGATTTGGAACAACAAGTGCACCAGCGGAATTTTTAAGATTATAATTATCGACTAATCCTGTTGCTAGATCAATTATCCTTGTTTGAGGATCATTTTCTCCTGTACCTGTAAGGCCAGCAGCTATGAGTTTTTGGGTCAGTCTCCCAAGGTCGGTATCACGGAAACTTGTTATTTGTGGTTTTCTCTCAATTGCTTCTGCATACCCTGTTTCTAGTGAACTTAAATCACTTTCAGTGAGGATGACAGGAATTGCAGAAGATTGGAGATTTTTCATGATTTTCAGAGCTTTTTCAAAATTACTTCCTTTAGGGCTGGTTTTATTTATAGACTTATCCATATACCATACTCATCAGATGAGCAGGACAGCAATTACTACGAACACGAGCTTTTTCATAAAAAAAGAATAGAAAATAAAAGTTTACCACAAGAGTGTAATCTTTTCTTCACAACAAGTCAAATATATGGTGTTATTTATATCCTTGACTCTAGACCTTTTTCTATACAATGCCTACATTAGTAAAAGTAAAAGTAACAGTAAAAGAGCGGATTAATTAAACAAAATTCCATTCTTTTTCCCTTACTTCATTCTTTTTCTTTTGTTTATATTTTTACTTACAAAAGTTATGTCTGCTATTGAAGACAAGAAGCGTAATATCCGAAATATCGGTATCATCGCGCATATCGACGCTGGTAAAACGACTACCACTGAGCGTATCCTCTTTTACTCAGGTAAAACACATAAAATCGGTGAAGTACATGATGGTGCTGCGACGATGGACTGGATGGAACAAGAACAAGAACGTGGTATCACGATCACGGCTGCTGCGACCAAGACGTCTTGGAATGGTCTCGATGTCAATATCATCGATACTCCAGGTCACGTAGACTTTACTATTGAGGTAGAGCGTTCTATGCGCGTCCTCGATGGGGGCGTCGTTGTATTTGATGGTTCTCAGGGTGTCGAGCCACAGTCAGAAACAGTCTGGAAACAAGCTGATAAATACGGTGTTCCTCGTATCGCTTTTGCGAATAAGATGGATAAAACAGGTGGAGATTTTGAGATGACATTTGAATCTATCAAAAAACGTCTTGCTGGTAACAAAGTTGTCCGAGCTCAGCTCCCAATTGGCCGTGAAGGAGACTTCAATGGTATCATCGATCTCGTCACTATGAAAGCATGGGAATTCAAAGGTAATATGGGTGTCGAAGTGGTCGAACGTGCTTTCCCAGAAGATATGCGAACACGTGCAGAAGCATGCCGACTCGAGCTCATCGAAAAAGCTGCTGAACAAGATGATGCTCTCATGAATAAATATCTCGGTGGTGAAGAACTCACTGTCGAAGAAATCAAATCTGGTATCCGTAAGGGTGTTATCTCATGAAATGTCTTTCCACTGTTTTGTGGTTCTGCACTCGCAAACGTGGGTGTCCAAAAAGTCCTCGATGCTGTCGTAGACTACCTCCCGTCACCGCTCGATATCAATGAAGGTAAAATCGTCGGTACTGACCCTGATGATGAAGAAAAGAAAATCGAATTTAAACAACTTGATTCTGAGCCACTTTCTGCTCTCGCGTTCAAGATCATGACGGATCCTTTCGTCGGTCGTCTCACATTTGTTCGAGTCTATTCAGGTGTTATCAAATCTGGTACTGCTGTTTTCAATTCAAATAATGGCGAGACTGAGCGTATCGGTCGTATCGTCGAGATGCATGCGAACAACCGAAAAGAAATCACTGAAATCACTTCAGGAAATATCGCTGCCGTTATCGGTCTCAAAGCGACGAAGACTGGTCATACTCTGTGTGACAAGGCACACCCAATCAAGCTCCTCTCTCTCGATTTCCCAGAGCCGGTGATATCAGTCTCTGTAGAGCCAAAGACCAAAGCTGATCAAGAAAAAATGGGTGTCGCTCTGGGCAAACTCGCAGAAGAAGATCCATCGTTTCGTATTCGGTCTGATAGTGAGACGGGTCAAACTATTATCGCTGGTATGGGCGAGCTGCATCTCGATATCATCGTCGATCGTATGCGTCGTGAATTCAAAGTCGAATGTAATGTCGGTGCACCTCAGGTCGCATATCGTGAGACGATCATGCAGGGTGTAAAAGATCAGGAATATCAGTACAAGAAACAAACTGGTGGTCGTGGTCAATTTGGTCATGTTATCATCACGTTTGAGCCGATTACGGAAGCTATGCGTCAGGCAGAACCAGAAGAGTATGGTACCGAAGAAAACCACTTTATTGATGAGATCAAGTGAGGTGTTATCCCAAAAGAATTTATCCCCGGTGTCAAAAAAGGTCTCGATGCATCCTACGCTCGAGGGGTTATCGCTGGCTATCCGATGGTGAATGTTCAGGCAACGCTCACATTTGGTTCGTATCATGATGTCGACTCAAATGAACTCTCATTTCGTATCGCTGCAAGCAAGTGTTTCCGTGAAGCATCTAAGAAAGCAAAACCTATTCTCCTCGAACCAATCATGAAGGTAGAGATCAATACTCCAGAAGAATACATGGGTGATATCCTCGGTGACGTCAATGGAAAGCGAGGTCAGATCAATGAAATGGGTGACCGTGGTATGGCAAAAATTATCCAAGCACACATTCCTCTTTCTGAAATGTTTGGTTATTCTACCACTCTCCGATCAAATTCTCAGGGACGTGCAACATACGCAATGGAATTCTCTCACTATGCTCCAGTCCCTGCGGTTATCACAGAAAAAATCCGTACAGAACGTGGTGTAAAGTTTGAGGAAGACGATGAATAGAATCTTCTAAAAAATTCTATTCAAGAGAAAAGATAAAAGAGAAAAGATAAAAGAGAAGAGAGAAAAGAGGAAGATTTCTTTTGTAAAAACTCCCGCAGAAATGTGGGAGTTTTTTTCTTGTAGGATGACTATTTATATCGTTCTGACAGTTTAGATATTACAATTTCTAAGCTTGTTTTTATTGCAGTTACTGCTCATTTTGCTCACATAGCAATCAAAGCAATACTAAGTATTCAATATATCTCTTCATTACTCAATCCTGCTAATCTGTATTCATGTATTAACATTAAAATACCTCATCATAATGATACATTGATGAGATCAGCAGTAGGTCATACAATTTGTACACCATCTTTTTCTCCAGAAAAGCGGAATCCTGTATTTATGAGATTGACCAATGCAATCATAACTAAGTAGATATTAGCAATTCAAGGTGCACCATCACTAATTGCCATTGTTGCGAGGGCTGCAGTAACTCAAGTATTTGCAGTAGCAGACAAGTCTCTACTCCATATTGTACTTTTTCTCTAAATTTCTGCCCCCCTTCTCATATTTTCTCATCCATAATGAATATTATTTAGGAATAATAAAATTATATTACACAAAATAATTATTTGTCAAAAGTTTTTATTTTTTGCGTTTTTGGATTTTTAGTCCGAACTTATACAATAGCAATATATGAAAAAACTCTTCCTCATCTCTTCTTTTTTATTTATTCTCTCTTCTTTGGCTATGGCACAGCCATCGCCAGTAGTCCAGGTTATCGCCTACAAAGAGCCCCTCGGGATGTATTTCTCACTCCAGGGATGGGGAAGTGGTTCAATTATTGATTCTTCAGGGCATATTCTCACGAATAATCATGTGGTTGATGATGGTTTTGGCGGTGTGTCAGATGATTTTAGTATCTGTGTCACTGAAGATCCTGCATTACCACCAAAGTGTCACTACACAGCTTCTGTTATAGCACGTGATCCAGACAAGGATATTGCTCTGCTCCAGATAGATCGTATGGATATTTTTGGTCGAGCAGTGAACTTCAGCACTTTCTCAAATATACCACTTGATTATACCTATATACCAAATACTGGGGACACAGTGACCGCACGTGGGTATCCATGGGTTGGCGCTAATACGATTACTCAGACTCAGGGGATTGTGTCCGGTACGTATTCCTATAATGGGAATACGTATATCAAGACAGATACACTCATCGCTGGTGGTAATTCTGGTGGTCCGCTTATCCGGGATGGTCGTGTTGTCGGCGTCAATACATTTCTCATTGGTGGATTTTTTGATCCTGCACTTGGCTATTCGCTCTCTATCAGAGAGGCACAAGATTTTATTCAGAAAAGTCTTTCTCTGACCACAAAAGTACAAACAAATAGTATTCAGTTTGCTCCATTTCTTCAGTCTATTGATCGCTTTGTACAAAAAAAACAAGTGAGCGATAGTATAGTCACTTTCGACTTTCCAGAGAAATATAATGTCACGACCTATATTCCTGGCTCTTATATCGATGGGCAGATTTCTGAAGAGAGTTCCACTGCTGTCTATGGTTTTTCTTTCCTTCATTTTACCATACCGAAACTGACTACTCCCGAAGAAATCCGTTATTTCCTCTCTGGGCAGTCTTTTTTTCCTTTTTGGCAGGATGTCAAATTCAAAACTGTGACCATCGGTGGACAATCATTTTATGAAGTCGATACGCTCGGAAATACTGGTGGCGATAAGACCAAAACCCAGTATGTATATTTCAAAATCGTGGATGGTACACACTTACTCTTGTTGCAACTTTCTACGCCGTTTTCAAACGAAACGACCTATGATGCCATACAAAAAAATGTCGCAGCATTTCTCGCTGGTATTCGTTTTCCATCACAATTTACATTTCCAGCTTCCCCCAAAGTAGATATCGCTCATGCGGATGTCACTGTACAGACGAGTTGATCGCTGGTTGATTTTCGATCAAATTTCTTTCCCTATAGTGGCGTTATTTCTCAGTTTATGGTGACGTATGATGACCTGTTCTCACTTCGAACTTACCTCGGTAATCTCTGGAGTTATGCACAGGTGAGTATTGTTCCCAATTCTTTTTACACAGAAGGAAAGAGCATTTCTGAACTTCTCGATAAATTAAAAGAAGTGTCTTATTTCTCAGAAAATACAGAATCTCATCTCATCACCTACAAAGGTCACGAAGGTTTTGTCGTCTGTGATACAGGAAGTGGATGACAAATTATTGATGAAAAAAATATCACACGTATTACCACACAATGTGAGGCCATCTTTTTTGTTGGAGAGAATAATTCACATTTTCTTTCGTTGATATTTCTGACAGATAAGCGATGAAAATCAGATATATATAAACGTATGATCGAGCATCTTGATACACATGTCACTGTTGCAAATATTGGTATGACAGATTTTGGTTCTGCGCCACAACAGCTCACGTATACAGATGTAGAGAATCAATCACAGGAATTTCGTGATGCTCTCAGATATTTAGTCAAATATGGTATCTTGAGTCCTAGAACACTCTTTGATGGTAATCGTCCTCTGACATGGGATGATTATATCCGTCTGCATATCTGGGCGGTCTACCATAAGCGCTTGACTGATGCTATCATTCCTGATGATCCTAAAAGTCCTACTTTCGAAGCTATTATCAAAAAAATGCCCATAGATCGTCGTGCTTATGTGAATAGTACTCAGCGTGATACTTTTGAACTCATGCTCAGGATGAGACTTGCTGGAGTCATTCTCCCAGAATACACTGAGGTCATGCTCGATCAATTTACTACTCAGAAAGATACCAAATATCATGCAGAATGGCAAAAGATAGATGACTTTGAATATCTCTATTTCAAGGGCTTGAAGATGTCTCCAAATGGAGCTTCTTACTATAACAGTGGTTATTATATGCCTGACTCCTCTCTTTCGTATAATCCTATTACAGGGCTTTCTGATGAACCAATTCTCAGGACTGATCCGATACGATTTGGTCAGTATGAACCGACAGAGAAGGCAAAAAAAGCTCTCGAAGCGCAGCTCGAGTGTACGCGTACCTCTGCGAAATATTTTTCAGCTCGTTGTTTCCAAAAACGCGAAGAATATCTCTGGTCACTGCTGAGCTATGATGTCCTCACAAAGTGACAGGCCATCAGTGCTCTCATCCCTTCCATTGATTTTGCTTTATGGGATGATGCTCTTGCGCAGAAAAAGACCGTCAAAATAGAACAAGAACAAACATAAAAACCTATTCTTTCTCACACACAAAGAGTCCATTATCGTACACGGTTGTTTTTTTTGAATCTGGTAAGCTCACGATATAGGGGAGTCGTGTAAAGTAGGTTACTTTTAATCCATTTTTCTTGAGCATTGTGATATAAAAGTCAGACACTGCTTCTTCAAATGTCATATTTTTTTGTGAGAGATGATTGGTTTTTTTCACGCCACGATTATCCCACGATCGAACCTCTATGGGAAATGGTACACTCAGGATGATGTTGCCATTTTTTTCGAGATGGTTTATGGCATGATAGAGGAGTTTTTCTGGTTCATTACAGATATCCAGGACATTGAACATTGTGATAACATCGTAGCGTGTGTTATCCTCCGTGGAGACGATATTATAGCCCATTTTTTGTAACTTTCTCTGAAATGATGGAGATGGTTCGAGGCATGAAATTGTCTCTACATGGGGTTCAAATTTTTCTGTTATGGTTCAGCTCCCAGCACCGATATCGAGGAGATTTTTTCTCTTTTTTTTGAGTATTTTCTCTACAAACTCACTCTCAAAGAGATAGGTCCTGTATCACAAAATACCCATCGTGTTGTAGTGCCTGACTCCAAGCGCACTCATAAAGCAAAAAATGAAAAATTTTATGCTTGCAAAAAGGGATTTTGTGTGTTGAAATTCTTCCGCTTCTTCCACCATCTTTTTTTCTTGAAAAACCACTCGTATATCAGGATGGAGGAGTTTTTTATCACAGGTGTAAGACAGGTGGTGCATATGTGAGAGTATTATCGTATTCTTTTGAAGTCAATCTCTATAATGTTTTTCTCGTCAAGTCATTTTTGTATTGATGAATTCCAAAGGGAAGTATACTATTGTCGCTTATTTCTTTACCTTTTCCTCTATGCAACCACAAATAATACTGCAAATAGATAGCTCAGCTGAATATGATCGTGAGGTCATAGAGCGTCTCGTCTCTGAGAGTATGGGTAAAGTCGATTCGTACCTCAAAAGATATGACGATAAGCCCGATGCAGAAGTACGTATAGAGATAACTATCAAAAAAAACAGCGATGATTCATTTTATGGGAAACTCCATGCACATGTCGACGGAGAGCTCATCATGTTTGAGCGTGAAAAATTCTTCAAACTCGACGACCTGATTCATCACGCTTTTCAGCATATGAAGGAACAGTTGGCATCGAAATAGTACGAGTATAAGTACAAGTACGAGGAAGGATTTATGAGAAATTTAAAATACAAAAGGCAAAATTCAAAATGGAGGAACTATAAAAATTATGAGAAAACCATTCAAAAAATCACTTTCTGAAATTCCGACAGAATCAGCACATGGATGAAGTGGATCTCGGAAACTTATTCTTTCTTCGTTCGATGATATTTCATGAAATCTCGAAGCAATGACCCAGGCATTTTTGTCTGTTTGAAGTATTTTTGATTGGCATTTTCATGATAAGATTGATGAATTTTTTCTCGTCATACAGGGAATGGGGACAATAGAATTTAGGGACCAATTATTTCAATACGTACCAGGAGATTTCATCTATATTCCTGCTAATATCGAACATAGAATTATTGCTGAATGAGTTCTGGAAAATCAGTTTTATTTTATCAGGATAAAAAATAAGGAATTGTATGATGACACTGTGAAATAATCCTACTCGTACTTTTTCTGAAAAAAGTACCAAAATCATTTAGGGGAACTCAAACTCGCTATAGACCTAGTTCATCTCAGTATCAGTATTCATCCCGCTCAAACAGTGATTCCCCTAAAAACCTGTTTCTATTTTCATGAATTACTTAGAATAGAAGAAAAAAATGCAAACACTTAAAGGCAAACGACTCGAACTTCTTCATTCGTCTCATCCAGATAATCTCACAGAGTTACTTCTCTCGAATCGCGAGAAAGAACATGATTTTCATCTCACAGAAATACTGCATGATCCGTTCCTTCTTCCTGATATCGAGAAAGCTGTTGAGAGGATTTTTCAGGCGAAGGAGAGAGGAGAAAAAGTGATGATATTTGGTGATTATGATGTAGATGGAGTGTCTTCTACGGCTGCATTGTTTCTCTTTCTTCGCGATGAGATAGGTCTTCAAGTTTCTTATAGATTGCCCCACAGAGTGCATGATGGCTATGGTATCAAATCCTATCATATGGATGAGATAGCTTCTACAGGCACGAAACTCGTTATCACGGTCGACTGTGGGACAAAGGATATCGAACCCATCGAATATGCTCACACTCTCTGAATGGATGTCATCGTGACAGATCATCATTCTTGCCCTCAAATCCTTCCAAACTGTATAGCAGTTGTGAACCCGCAACGTGCTGATTCTCTGTATCCGTTTCGTGGACTTTCTGGTTCTGGCGTGGTGTGGAAGGTAATTCATGCTCTTTTGATAGAGAAAAGTGAAAAGAGAAAAGAGAAAAGAGATGGATTTGAAAATAATATCAATTCTGAAGTTGGAGATATTTTGCGGAAGTACGTCGACATCGTCTCACTCGGAACGGTCGCTGACTGCATGCCGATGATAGATGAAAATCGTACAATTGTACGACGGTGAATTCTCCAATCTCAACAGTCGCATCATCCATTTTTTCAAACATTTGTAGATACTCTGAAGCGACCTATCTTGACAGAAGAGGATATTGGATTTTTCGTCTGACCGATGCTCAATGCATGAGGACGATTGACGACGCCCTATCAGAGCTTATCTACGCTGCTTGCAGGAACTCTGGATTCATTTGCCCGAATTCAGGAACTCATCGCGGTGAATGAGCTGCGAAAAGGGAAGTCAAAAGATGCGCATGAAAAAGCACTTGCACAGATCGACCTTTCTGAGCCGATGCTCATCGTCGTCGATCCAACTCTGGAGCATGGAATACTCTGACTCGTTGCTGGCAAACTGACAGAACAATACCATAAACCCAGCGCTGTCTTCACCCTCCATGAAGGGATGTATGTCGGTTCGCTGCGTGCACCTCCGGGCGTTGATCTCGTCGCGATATTAAATGCTTCTTCACCATATCTCGCTCGTTATGGAGGTCATGCTGGTGCTGCAGGATGTAGTATCGAAGAGGCAAAGATGCAGGAAGCATGCCAGACGTTACAATTGAACACAGGTGAGCTTCATCATGAAATCGTGTCACCATTTCTGCGGATAGATTCAGTGCTCGATCCAGGGAAAATCACTCTCGATACCATCAGGGAAATAGAGTCACTCCGACCGTTTTGACAGGAGTTTTCTGTTCCTCTTTTTCTCCTCGAAAATATAGAAGCCCCTATCACTCCTCTCGGTACTTCTGGTGAACATCTCCGCTGGGAATACCCGGGCCTCGATATCATATGATTCCGTCTCACAGATGTATTAGATCAAAAAAAGCAAAAAAAAATGCACCTTATTGGTACACTCAAATCACATACATGGCGGAATGAAACTACTGTGCAGTTTCAGGTGATGGATATTATTCTGTCACTTTAGGGTCTACTGGAACAATTGTTGCAGGTTTTCTTTGGGCCTCATCTAATTCAGTAGAATGTACGACTACACCCAGAGATGAATAAGGATTAGCCATTACTTCTGCGAAAAAATCCTGTACTCTAGCAGTTGCTCCAGTTACATGACCAATTCCCAACAAAACTGCACCACATGCTCATACTTTCAAATTTCCCCGCAAAATATCTCAACTCACAGTATCTCCAGCTGAATTTCCCATAAAAAATAGGTTAAAAAATAAATACGCCCGTAGTGTATATAGGAAATTTATTTGTCAAGAGCCCTTCACTGGGGGGTTTTATACTGGTTTTTGTATCTTTTCTATCGTGTGTCCAATCGAAGCAAATATTTCCAAGAGCAGGAGATAGAGTGGTACTCCTATAAAGACACCAATAACACCTATGAAGTGTTCAGCCATGACGAGTATCAAAAATACCACTGGTATAGGGAGTTTTGCTGATTTACCCACGAGATGAGGATTCAAAAAATACCCTTCAAACGCATGGATCACAACAATCATTGAGATGATGACGACCACGATGCTCCATCCCGGATATTCTACAACGCCTGCAAAGAGAATAGGAATGCCTCATAAAAATACTCATAAAATAGGGATAAAGCTGGATATAAAGGTGATACATCCCAGGGCGAGTAAGTAGGGGTAGATATAGTCTCCATCTGGACTGAGCTTTTGATAAAATATTCCTACTAAAATCATACCGAGAACTGTGAGAGCTGTATTGACGAGAGCTATTTTGCTCTGAGCTTGGAACACTACACCGAAACTTCTCCGTATTTTTTCGAGCATAATGCCGACATCTCGATAAAAAAATCCAAATGGCCCCTTTTTTATTTTTCAAAAATATTGTTCTACGTGTCTGTATTCCATCAGCCAGATATAGCTCAAGAGATAGGCAAAGAGTAACTGCAGGAAAAGTCCGCTAATATGGAGCAGTTCACTCAAAATCGTACTTGTATCTGTTGCTGGTGATATGATATTGAGAAGATGACTCATCTGGTAGGAGAGATTTTGCCATTTTCAGAGAGTATCTTGAATCTCGGAAATACCTAAATCGACTGAGAGTCTCTGAGAGAGTCATTGTAATAGATCGATCATATCGCTCGTCAGTGTCGGTCCTATATCTCTGATCGCATAGATACAGATGAATGCAAAAAATAAATAGAGTATTGTGAGTGTTACTTTTTCTTGTGCTAACCAGAGAATCCCTCAGCGAATCACTCATGGACTTTTTCTGGCGAGCGTAGTGAGCTCTTTTTGTGCCCCTTCAAGAGCCCCATGAAAGAGATAGGCACAGAGAAATGTCGCGAGGAAAAATAATGCAAAATCCTTTATCACCCACACGATGATAATAATACCAATAATCGAGATAAGTCGTTCTCCAAATATTTTGGTAAGTATGTATTGCTTGAGAAAATTACGCATAATCGAGCTTAATCATTAAAAATAGAACGGGCGAGGTCTTCTGTTGATTCCTCTGGAGGGACAACAATATCAGATATGAGCACATTGAGGGAATCTGCATGAAAATATCGTGCAGCATTATCTAATATTTGATGAATACTAGTCTCAGCACATTTTGATTGGCAAAATCCTGTTGTTGTTATCGTAATAGTATTTCATACGAGTTCTATATTTGCAGTTTTGAGGAGTGGAATCATCGTACTCTTTATTCACATCTCTTGTATTTTCTGGAGAAAATTTTCTGGAGAAAATTCGGATATTTGCTCATCAGTATGATGCATTTCCGATGCAATTTCATGAGTTGGGGATGGTAGCTCATGTTCTGGCTCTGGGAGGATATTTGTTCCAGTGCTGAGTTCATGCTGTGGGATTGGCAATAATTCTCTTTCTTCAATTTTGGCAGATTCTACGTCTTTTTTGTCGTTTTCAGGTGTTATGGTTTTATGTTCTAGTTTTCCATGTTGTATTCTCTCATAGAGAGCCATACGGAGTATATCCATGGGTACTGATACCTGTCTACTCTGGACGTAGACACGCGTGAAGAGATCAAAGAGTTCTCTGTAGAGAGGAAAGGATTTTTTTTCAAAGGCCTCAGCGATGTTGTCGACGATCCACTCCGTCATTTGTGTGGCAAATTCTCGTACATCAATTCCTTCATTTTCGAGGGTTGCTACGATCTCGGCGATGTCTCATGCTTCACCATCGATACAGGCATCAAACGTTTGTCTGAGGAAACTGGTATTGACAAGATGGAGCGCTCATACGACATTTTTTTCTGTTACAGATTTATCGATGATACATTTCTCGAGCATTGTCAGAGCATCGCGGATGCTTCATCGCGATCTATGTATGATCATATTGAGTGCACTTTCCTCAAAGTGAATATTTTCTTGATGGCATATCTTTACGAGTAAATCGCACATATCTTTTTCACCGATTTTTGTTAGATCAAAACGTATCACACGAGAGAGGACTGTATCTGGGACTTTGTGAATCTCAGTGGTTGCGAGGAGAAATATGACATGTGCTGGTGGTTCTTCGAGAGTTTTTAGGAGTGCATTAAAAGCATTCTTTGAGAGCATGTGGACTTCGTCAATGATGTAGACTTTATATTTTCCTTGTGTCGGTGTAAATTTTGCATGATCAATAATCTCTCGGATATCATCGACACCAGTATAACTCGCTGCATCAATCTCTATCACATCAATCATCCTCCCAGTATCAAATGCGAGACAGTTTGGACATATATGACATGGGTTTCCATCAGGTGTAATGCTCGTACAATTGACTGCCTCAGCGAAGATACGAGCCAACGTCGTCTTCCCAATACCATGGAATCCAAAGAAGATATAGCCATGGTGAAATGTCTGTGTTCTGCACGAATTGGCGAGGATTTTTTTTACGAAATCCTGACCGACGACATCGGAGAAATTTTTCGGGCGATAGGATTGGTAGAGAGACACGTTGCACCAGATAAAAGATAAGAGATAAAAGATAAAAAAGACGGAGCCCCTTTTTCTTCTACATTGCCCGCATTATACCCTGATATTGTGTTATGCAAGGTGTTTTTCGAGTTTGGTTTATTTATTATGACTTTTTTGAAAATTGATATACTTCTCATATGCCAAAAGACCTCATCTACCTCGATTATGCCTCTACCCACCCTCGCAAGCAGGAAATTATGGAAGTACGAGAGCAGTTTGAGAAAACTTCGTATGCCAATATCGGCCGGGGAAATTATGATCTTGCGGAGGATGCTATGATCGCGTATCAGGATTCAAAAAAAGCGGTGGCACGATGGATCGGTTGTGATCCTGTCGAAGTCCTCTATACGTATTCTGCGACGTATGTGATCAATCTTCTCGCGCTTGCGTGCGAACAGAATAGTGCGATTGGGAAATGAGATACGATTCTTCTCTCCCTCTCTGAGCATCATGCGAATATCGTCCCATGGCAGATGCTCGCAAAACGTGTCGGAGCTCAGGTAAAATTTGTCGCTCTTGACGAGCATTATCGTCTTGATTTGGAAGATTTGAAAAATAAACTCGATGATTCTGTGAAAGTCGTCAGTTTGCAGTATGCGAGCAATGTCACAGGAGCCGTACATCCCATAGAAAAAGTCAGAGATATCATCGGGCCTAAATGCCTATTCTTCGTCGATGCTGCACAGATGGTGATTCATTGACCGCTCTCTATGAAAAATATCGGGTGTGATGCTCTCGTATTTTCATGACATAAGATGATGGCAGATACAGGGATTGGTGTCTTGGCACTCTGTCGTGATGTGCAGAAATCCTGGCAAGCACCCGTAGGAGGAGGATGAGCTATTAATTTTGTATCTCAAGAGGGTTATGAACAAGCAGGCATCCCAGAGCGCTGGGAACCGGGTACACCTCATATCACCGGTGCTATTACCCTCGGTGCGGCTATCAACTTCCTTGAAAACATGGATGCAACACGCAGGAAATACTATCATGAGCTTCTCACGTATGTCGATGATGCATTTGCGAAAATGCACGATAAGTGAGTGATAGTCTTTCATTCTCAGCATGAGCGAGTGCTGGGCGTATGGTCGTTTACTGTAGCGTGAAAACATCCTACAGATATAGCAGATATGCTCTCTGAGCATGGTGTCTGTGTGCGATCTGGTCATCACTGTTGTGACCCCTTCCATACTGATTTATGAATTTCTGGAAGTGTGAGAGTGAGTATAGGGTATGATACGACACGAGATGATATGGATCGATTTTTTACTCTACTTTCTGAGATTTTATAATATTTTTTTATGCGAAAACTGAGTTTTAATTTTCTCCAATTATTGTTTTTCTGAGCACCACTGATTTATGCGTGGCTCTATATCCCATTGACGGGTTTTGATATCTCTCTCTTGGTACCAAAAGTGTTGGAGAATTCTTGGTCATGATTTGAATCAGTCAAAGTATTATTCTTATTTTTTTGTGTATGAGGGGCTCTTATTTTTCATCTCTTCGCTCTCATAGAACGTGAGAAAAAAGTGCCACTTTCACACTATTTTTTCTTTGCTGTCATTTTTTTCTTTCTCTGGACCATCATATCTCTCACACTCAATCAAGATATTAATCCTTATTTTGCTTCTGGTAATCCCGAAAAACGGCATGGTTGGTTTTTTTACTT